>ERZ781399.1091-NODE-1091-length-25070-cov-4.562063_pt1 | contig 25070 bp, 24 predicted proteins | sample MGYA00511014_ERZ781399 | MGnify/ENA primary metagenome ERZ781399 (study PRJEB29847, sample SAMN06458254) | wastewater metagenome | isolation source: Wastewater bioreactor | place: South Africa: Cape Town | study: EMG produced TPA metagenomics assembly of the...
GAACAACTTCGACTAACTGATAAATCGACGAATGATGATCACATTCTAATAACAACATGCGATGCAGATTCACAATTTCATCGACAATATATAGCTGCATTAACTTATCAGTATATTCAAGATCATACACCAGCTTTAGCAACTATCTATCAACCACCACTTTTCTACAATTGGAATCTTGATGGTTTATCATTTTTTACACGTATTACCGGTCTACTTCGAAGTACATTAATGTTAGGTGCTTTGATACCATTTTCAATAAATACCATGAGTATTTTCTCATTTTCATTATCATTAGCCAAAGCAGGTAATTTCGTTCATCCGGCTTATCAAATGGATGATATTATTTGTCTTATACGTTGGATGGGTGTAACTCATCGTCGTTTATCTATTCGTATGGTACCAGTTCCTGTGCTCAGTGGTCCTACATGTGGTCGAACGATCGAAATCGAATTTATGGAATGGGCACGACAAGCTCGTCGTTGGACAATTGGTGCTGCTGAAGTATTTCATTATTTCATGGTTAAATCTCGTCGTATTCCATTTTGGACGGCTTTCTTTTGGTCAATTAAATTTCTTATCTATTACGGTGTTCTACTTTGTTCAAGTGGTTTATTTAGTTTAACATCATTTCTTTCGACAGTTTTTCTTCTCGATAATATACCTTTGTTTATCATCTACGTTATATATCTACTTGCATTTTTACAAATGTTATCATTTGGCGTTGCTTTTCTCATCGATATCTTCATTCCTCGATTGTTGAATATCGATGAATGCATATTTTTTCTTCGAAATTTTCTACATTTTCTTTTGACACCTATTGTTTTAATAGGTTATTCATTAGTTGAATTCTATGCTTTGCATGAAGTTATGATACGAGGCAAGAAAGTTTGTAAACATGGAGCTTCGAATAAAAATACATTAAATTAAATAAAATAAATAATTATGATTTTTTTCATTTTATTCGAAAAATTTTGTCGTATATGCATCGTATTCTTTCTGATAGCCAAGTAATTGACCAATAAGTGAACCGATACGAAAGAAAACTTTAACAAATCCTATCGGTAAAAATACGGGATAACTTTCGATGTCATCAATTAGCACAAATGCTTGCCAAAGATTCATATATCGATCTCGACGAACACCAGCAACATTTTCATAAGATGAAGCTGTTAGACCGTGATCATCATAGATCGGACTAATATGAACAACGACAACAAGATCATCGTGATTATCATTCATCCAAAATGTATGAATCGTATTTGGAGGAATGACAACTGGTCTTGGACATGTTACATTATCACATGTAGAAATCTGACTACCGAATTGATAAGCAAATTGACCTTGCAGAACAGTGAATTTTTCAATTTGATAAGGATGTAAATGCACATACGGAGTACACAAACGTTTCGTTGGTGAGATACTCAAATTTCCACATAAACCATCTTTGAATATTCGAACTTGAAACTCAAGATAACCATTTCGATATTGTTCAGATCGATTGTAGAATACATACTGTTCGGTTTTATCCAAAACAGATGACTCAATTACCGACTGTCCTCTTGTTTGACTTCGAGTCAACTGTATAGACGATATTACGAAAATAAAAAGGAAAAGAATATAAAAAATTATTTACCGTCGATAACCAATGTCGATGGTAGCCAATCCATAGAGCCAAAATGACGACTAATATCCATTTCATCCAGTAAAACATATCTATATTGGCTCTTTGTTTTTATTAATGTTTTATGTTGACGTTTATGACAGATAAACACGACAAGAAAGAAAACCGACGTCATATGATTTTCGAGTAAAAACTACGCAGTAAGACGATCGAACACTGTTCTTTTTCATGCCTACCAATGAAGGATTTTAACATAAAATAGTGAAAAAAAATCAAGAGAAAAATCTATGTCTTCTTTTTCTCTCTCTCTCTCTCTTCCTATTGCAAATACGTCTAATGATTGAATTTTTTTCCTTTCTTTTCGTATGATCAGATATTTATTCTTCACACGTCTATTGAATTTTAAAAAAAGCGTGTCAATCAATTAGCTAGAGTGTAGATATGCATCTTTGGTGGTAAACGTTTATTTGCAGGTGTTGCAGTTGTATAAATAAATTCATTATTACATGTCACATCGAAATTTGTGATGCCATTGATTTCAGTGAGACGATGGAGGATTTTCGGCGGATTTGATTTGATATTGATAACAACGATTTCACGAAGTGAATTTTGAGAATATTCAGGTGCATGAATAACAATGAGAAGATTCGGTTGATTGGGCACTAAAGAAATTCGTTCGATACGTGAAGACAATATTTTGTTATCGTGAAAAATAAATTGAAGTGGAAGAATTTGATTTTCTTTCGTAGTAAAAAGAATTAGACGATCCATTGTAGTGGAATTAATATCATGAACAGCAATACGACCTTGTTCATCAGTCGAAATACTTATCGGATCAACGAATACGTTCGATATTGATTTAGTAAAATCTAATTGATCAATCACATGAATTTGTTGTTGAGAATGATTCAATTGAAATTGATAACATTGTCTTTTCGTTCGATTACAAGTCCAAATTTGATTGCCTGTCTTAAAATCACATCGAACAATCATGCTCGGTTCATAGGGAAATAATAAACGTTTTAATAAAGCTCCATGATGTGTATGTAGCGTTAACATTTGCGTATCGGTTTCGAATGCAATTAGATAATCTTTTGTGACAGTAAATGCGGTAATTAAACGATAGACAGATAGATGAAAACGTTCAGTTAATAATGGTTGACGACGAAATTGTCGTGAATAGGAAAATATTCGTATTTCACCTTCGATATCACATAAAAATATGCGTTTATCCATAGATGAAACAATCCATTGTGCTGAAATATCTAAATCAATTGTGTATAATTTCGAAATTGAAAGATTTTCTATTGTATATGATGATATTATGGATGAACTTCTATGGATCGGTTGAGTTTCTCTTCGTGGTGAATCTTTAACACTAATTGTACCGAGTGTTTTATTAGTAAAATGCATATTCGAAGGAATAAAATGAATCTATTGAATTCATTGAAATGAATATCAAAATAACTGAATGTTGTTTACTTGTTTCAATTGATGAGCGATATTATTGAGTAAACGTTCGATGTCACTTACCATAGCATTCATTTCTTGAGTTTCGATATCATTCGAATATCTCGGTGTATTATGTGCTAAACGAAATGATTGTGCTGTGTCCAAATTCTTACGTACTGTATCGAGTTCAGATGCAGATCTATTCGAATTTGAATTTTACTTTTTTTTTGTTTCTAAAATCGAACATTTTTACCGTTTGATATCTTGTTTAACATAATGGACACGTCTTAGAAGTTGATCACGTTGTTCGCCGAGTTCATCAATAATTGTTGAATACGCTCGTTCGATATCGAACGCAGCTGATTTTGTGATTGATGATGATTGAGAGATATTTTCGTAGAGAGAATCTGTAACATGAAGATGAGAGGATTTCAACAAAGAAAATGAATCTGCTCACTAGTTCGTTGCTGAAGTGCTCGAATTCGAGCTTGAATCTGTTGACGATCATGTTGATTCGTCTGAGGATTAAATCTCGGTGTTGCCATATCGATTTTCTTTTTTTATTCTTTTTAATGTTCTGATTTAAATTCAAACAATTCAGATTTGTTTATTCTTTATTCTTCTTTCTTTTTTTGCAAAAAGAAAACTGAATGCTAACGTTAAAAATAACAATCGAAAAGTATTTAGAAGTAACCAACGACAGAATGCACGGATTTTTTTCAAGAGATTTAATCAATATTAATCATGTTTTTAGAAGAACAAAGAAAAAAAGGTTTTTTTTTCTATTACTCAGGGTTCACGGGTCGTGCTGTTGTTGTAGTAGCGAGGGGAACTAAAAAAAATATCAAAAATACAAATCTGCATGGTTGTTCATGGATTCTTACTTGATGGACATGGTGCATCAATTTCAAAAGTCGTATCCGCACAGAAACATGCATAATATTGTGAATTCGTGGTTTTATTTTCTAAGGATTTCGACGAAGTTTCTGCACACAAACTTTTCGGATCATTACCACAGATGTTCGAACGTTGACAGATACCTAAACAATATTATTTTTTTTCTTTAACATAAATAAAATACAATTAACATACGGCAAGGTTCATTCAATTTGTATCGTCGATCAGGACAAGTACAAGCAATTTTATCAGCTGCAATTTCAAAACAACCGTAACCATTCGATTCAGTATATGAACCTCCTAGTTGGCATACGCTGCAATCTTTAAACAAATGAAAATGAATTTCATTGATTTCTAATATTGAAAACAAGTTCATTCTGCGCCTTTATAGATGAGCTAAATTTAGTTTGCTAAAGATCTATGCTTTTGCGTTTGGAGTACACGAGAAAATCGTTTGTTCTAATCTTGGCATTGAATTAAAATCTAATTAAAACTTACTTAGAGCGGCATTAGCTATGGTTAATGTTGCAGTAATAAAAACAACGATGAAAAAGAAATGACGCATATTGAATGTAAAATTAAATCAGAATGACTCTATTGATTTCTTTATAAATCCTTATTGATTCTTCATTCGATCATCTGTTTCAATTCTCATGTGATAAAAAAAGACATTGTCGAAGTTCGAACAATTTTCTTATCAATTACTCATAAATATATTTCCAAATAGATTTTAAAAGAAGAAAAAAAAGAAGAAAACATTAAAACAACAACTAGAAACATCGAGAAAGAGAATTGAATAGAAAATGTTATGGCGATGATGAACCAGTTGAAACTGACGACGAAGCCACGACTGATCTTGTGATGAGACCAAGTTCCCAAGTTTTAATATCAATTAATTGATCTGTTGATGGCATTGTCGATTTAATTGATGCAAACCATGTTTGAAAATGTATTGGTATACGTGGATTTCTCAAAAGAAAATCGTAAAACCATTCGGAATGAATAGAAATCGTTGGAATTTGTTGAGCATAATTATCCGAAATGATTTCACTTGCTCGACGACGAGCTAATTGTTCACCTATTGAAAAGGATGCATCGGCTGGTAATTGAAGAATAAGTTCGTTGGCAATCGATTTCTCTTCGGTACGTGTCAATGGTGGAATACCAAGACGAATCGATTCGTTTACTTTCGAGAGTGATAATGTTAAAGATGTATTATCGGACTCATTCGAAATCACCGATTCATTGTTCGTTGAATCCAATCGTTTGATTTTTAAGGCCTAAAAAAGAACTTTCTTTTTTTGTCTGTAAATTCAATTGAATATGCGAATAAATTTACTGGTCCTGAATCCGAATGGTGCATTTCATGTCTGTCGCAATTTGTCGATTGAGACTCGAAATCAATACCGAAATATTTAAATTTTGCTTGTTGTTCGTATTTGAAATTATTTTCGTCATCATGCACCATCATCATCATCGCCTAAATTAAAACAGTGAGAACTTTAATCTTGTTTTGCTCTATTGTCATACTTCATTATTGTCTAAAACTTGGACCGAATCATCATCATGTTCTTCTGCTTCTTCTTCTCCTCCTTCATACACATTATGATGTTCAATTTTCTTTCCGATAAGATGTTCTTGCTGTTGTTGTTGATGCTGATGATGATGAAGATGAGGGTGATGATGATATTGTTGTTGATCATACGAATGAGCTAATGGCCGTTTTAACGCCAGCATTGGCATATTGCCAGCCGGTGATACATGATTTCCACTTTTAATATACGGTCGTTTGTACAGATGTAATTTATAAAAATGTTTCTGACATAATGATGAACGGAATGCTAAATTTCGACATTCATAACCATCAGGCGATTCACATAATGGTCGCCATTGTTTGCCATCGAATTTATAACGAACACCATTTGAACTAATGCGTATTGTATTTTTTAACGGATGTGCATGTGTCGATGGATGTTGTTGCTGTTGTTTACTAATCCACAGTAGATCAGGCATAGACGAGTTATTTCCTGTGTGAATAAGAGCTGATGAAGACGATGATGATTGAGGGTGTTGAATAAGAGGCATCGGCAGACGTTTGAGAGATTCAGTTGCTTGCTGATTCAATCTAATCAAAGAAAAGAAACATAAACTTCTCATCATTTATTCAAAATTCATCATAACTTCGCATAAAAGTACAAATGTATTCCTATGTCATCTCTAAGCAATGTTAAAAAAATATTGATCTCATGAAGACGAAATTCAATGGATTAGGTATTAATGTAGTGAAAAAAGAACATTCTCAGGATGCTCTACTTATTATATTCTAGGCAAAACAACTATTTTGATAATTATCTTAACTTACCTATGCATCATAATAATAATTTATAGATAAAATCGACTGTTTGTCTTTTTAAATCTCTAAACCAAATAAGGATACAATTTATTTGCTTTGGTTTATCTAAAAAAAATATAAATAATTTCCATTAATTTTTCTTTATCGGTATAGCAAAAGATTATGTTCTTCCATGAGAAAAGTGTCTAACTCTGCTGTCTTTTTTCACTGCACTCAATATGTAATGTCTATGGTAATCAGTAATTTACATAACTAAAATTTTATTTTGCAAAAAAAGAGAGAGAAAAAAAACTCTAATTATATATTTATTGTCTACGTAGAAGACTCACATAGGATTAGAAAATAAAGAATGTAGCAAAAAAAAGAACTAGTTTCTCAACATTCTCTTTCTACAATAAATAATTTCTCTTGTTAGAATAGGAAAAGAAGAGGAAATTCTTGTCTCTCGTTTTGTCCTCAGAAAATCTAGTTCATTGAGTGCTCTGTAAAAAATAAATGATAGAGAAGAACTGGGTCATGTTTTTTTTTAATGAGAACTTTCAAATGTCATCCTTGTTGGGAAAACTTGTTTTTCATGTGAATAAAATCGATTTTATTCTTTTACTTTGTTCGCACAATTATTCTAACCTAAACAATCTTGAAAACAGAAATAAAATGACGTAGAAAAGACGAATGTCCATTTTCATTTTACTCAACAATTAAAGTAACCGGATTTTATTCAAGAAAAGTGCGTTACTATGTACATAGTGGTGCACCGAACAAAAGAAATGACTTAGGAGAAAAATAAAAAATATGAATTCCCACTTCAAACACAGCGAACAACCTTAAATTAAAGTTGTCAATACGACGTACTTTAACGAAAAACGAAGAGAAATTTGTTTAAAGAATTCATGGCATTTTTTCCTCTTTCTGTTCTACAACGCGAAAAAGAATCGTAGAAAGAAGGGATTTCTTCGATTTCTATTCCATTTTTAATGCTCTTTAATTCGATTTTCAAGCAGCGTAAAAGATCTACTAAAAAATGAACCCGCCTATATGAAAAAAAAACAATTTCCAAATTAAATGCGCAAATTTCTTCTATTTTCCTCTTACAAAACTAGAGAAATAGCACTCAACTATTCTTTACGAAGAATCTCTTTAAAAACGGTGTAAGTCTATTAACAAGAAGGCTTTTTAGTCAATTATATTTCCTAGTTTCTTTCTTTTTATAGACGGCTATTAATATTTGATAGATCCAAAGACGTATAGTCAATCGAACATACTATTCATTGTCGTCACGAATTTTAGGACATAAACTAAACTATCGATGGAAAGAAAATCGTTTTTCTTTGCTGTTCAAACAGACATGTCATTCAAACGAGAAGAAAGAATGTAATGCCTGAAACTGCTGAAAGATCTTATTATGTTATTTAAATATCGCGTTTTTATAAGTGCATTTCTTCTATTCTAATGTAAGTACTTGAAAAAATACAAGTAATTTCTCGTTTCGATATATAAAAAATAATTTTTCCTATGCTGCTACGCGAATATTTCAAAGAAATAATGCTTTTTATTAATTTTTTTTCCTTTAAAACTGTAATGATGCTAATTTAAGAGTACAGGAATTAATTGATATACGCTTGAAACATATTGCATTGATTCTAATCACAGAATTAATTAAAATTATACATTGACCTGTATACGATTAAAAAAGTGTACTTTGCAAGGTCACAGCTATTAATAGTTATTTAAGTTTTAACAAAGATCTTCTTATTATCACCTTATCTGGCATAATTACAAAAAAAACTATTTGCTTCTTTTTTGAAATTTATATATCATGTTTAAGTGAGGGCAAAATTAATGAAATGGAAATTATTAAATGCGTATATTAAGAATTGTACTCCTGATTTTAATCTTATCTAGAATAATATCGACTGATTATAGTAACTTAGATCTAGGTCAAGGTGTAAATGCGTTGAAAAATATAGGAAAACCTTTGAGAATACTTGGTAACGCGTTCATGCAGAGAAGCAAGAAAATATGAGGAATTTAGTAAATTAGCAGGTCCATTTATGATATTACAACAACAATTATTTAGTTAATTGAATACAAATTTTTACAAGTCATGAGAGGTAATTTTTAATGTTTCGAAATAACTAATCTATGAAATTAAAATCTTTGGCTTTTGTATTCAAGGCTATACGTTCTTGATAATTATTGTTGATGAAGAAATTTCCTTTCTGATAAACATTTAAAAATCATCAAAATAGAATGAAAAGTTATGATGACATGAAAATACTTCATTTGCAATATACTCTATTTTTAAAGCCTATATAATCTCCCCTACGGCTCTTAAAACACATTATTTTCATAGAAAGTCAAAAACATACCCTGTAGTATTCAACAAATTCAATCATCACGGTTTCTGTCAAAAAACATTAATAAAATGACATAAATGTCGAATCGGATTTTTACTGTCAAAATGATCTCAGACATTTCATACATTTTTATTTTAATTCATTTCTTATAAGATATAAGGGTGTTATCATAGGTTCGATAATGGCCTTGCATAAATGTCACGTAAAAGACAATTTTTTCCTTCATCTATGCGCAACGAACGGTGACTAACTAATACCTATACATATATGCTTTTCGAACTATAGACGAAAAAAAAGTGTGCGATACGATGCGACGTATTTTTATTCCTTTTCTGCATTTTCTTCGTACACGTGCGTATCGTGATATACTAATCGAAGGCTTACTAAAATATAATTTCGTCTACGCATACGCTTTTATACAAAAAAAAAACGCGAAAAATCAATGACTTCGACAATGACACATAGTTCAATGGCAAATGAACCTAATGTAAGTGATTCGATTGAATTAAGTGATAAGAAAAAATCTGCCAAACGTTTTCAATCGACAAATACCAAACAAAATACTCAATCGAGTGGTAAACCAAAAATTTCATCGCCATCCGCACCTATTATGCAAGAACTTCGAGCTGAAGATATCAAAGAATATCGTCTATGGGCATTGATTTCAGTGATTTTCTGTTTTTTCATTGTTGCTCCATGCATTGCTTTTCATCATAGTCGTCGAATACGAGAAATGAAAAAAAATCAAGAATTAACTCGAGCAAAAATCTGGTCGGATCGCGTAAATAACCTTCTTATGATTTCGACCCTTATTGGTCTTTTCATATGGTTTGCTATTCTTGTTGTGCTCGGCATCCTGCTGGTTATGGGTGCAGTTTACTAGATGTAATCAACCGGTTTATGTATTATTTTTATTTTACTTTCTCATTTTTAATAAATGTATTCTATCTGTCCTTGAGAAAACACAAGGATATGCTCAGTGTTTATTATATGAACAGGCAGCAAGGGAGAGAGAGAGAGAGAAAAACGCGAAAATTACAATCATTCCATAGCAAAACGGTACCTTTTTTTGTACTTTTTTCTTCATCGGTGCATGTAAAACGTCTCCTATTTCTATGAGATATCCTTCTAACTACTGATTAATTGCTTATTTGTCCTTACTTTCTTTTTCTTATAATCTGTTTTTGCCTTCTGTACGTTTCGCTCTCTCTCTCTCTCTCTCTCTCTCTCTCTCTCTCGCTCTTTCTCTCTTCGTTTTCTCCTTCAACTTTACGCCTAGATAAAACCCGTCGTAAAACCCACATTAAACAGTTGTGCGTCGGTTCGTCTTCAAATAGCATATAGATATACAAGCAATTAACCATGGCAGCAGTCGTTAGTTCATATCCATCAAATGCTTATCATTCAAAATCCTATTTAAATCCAAATTTACTCTCATTCTATACTGCTCAATATATCCAAAAGAATTATTTTCCAAAACAAAAACAACAAAAACCAGCTAAAATTCGAACACCGACGCCGACAAAAATCATCGAACGAGCCGATTCTAATGTGCAACAACTACGTCCACGACGTGAACCACGTATTCATCGGCAAGTTATTTTACTGCCAACTCCCGAACCAATCTATCGACAAGTTCGACATCGACTGCCAACACCTGAACGACAAACTATTCAACGAACATTCATTCAAAAAGCCAATGGTGATGTGATTGTTCAACAGGAACGTCATCGAAAGAAAGGCCGTAGTCAAAGTCGTTCGAAAACTACAAATCAAATACGAGCAACTCGTGCACAACAAGATAAAAGCGACTAAGAACTAAATTTACACATCTGAAACTCTTTCAAACCGATCTTCCTTTTTTCATATTTCTATTCTTGCACCGTAGATATTTTTCTTTTCTTACTTTTATAACAATTTCTTTTGTCTTAAGATTTCATATGATTAATAAATATACAAAACTGCGTGGCTAGATAAGCGTAAAAGTCTGTACACTGAAAAAAAAGCAAATGAACTTATCAATGATTCAGCAGAATATTGCACTTGCGTTGTCCTTTGCAGTTATTTATAGAATTGATTATTTTTTCGAGCATTGCATTCAACTAGCTTCATTCCAATCATATTTGTACGAGCGAATTTCATAACATTGTTTTTTTAAAAATCTATGTTTCTCATGCTACGCTTATTTAACGATCTTTTTTGACATTTTTTCTTTATATTCAAAGTTCCACTAGACAAATAAGGCAGCATCTCAAGTCGTTTTGTTATAAAAGTGCCATTAAAAAACTCGACAGATGTCGCTTTAAATTATCTGATTGGTAAATAGGCGTATTTTCCATGAATCATTACGTGTCAAACAAAAAAAATAACAACATCCATAGAAGAAAAGAAGCAACAAAAAAAGAAGTTCGATTTTCGTTTTCTATTTTTCACAATGCCTATCAAAAAGAATCATTTCAATTAATCTCATGCATTCATTCAAATTCAATGATGAAACTATTTTTCAATTATTTCACATTTCTTCAAATCATTTGCTTTCTTATTGAACATTCATCACAACAACAACAACAACAACAATATTTCTTAGGCACACATTTCTATATTAATCAAGATAATATTCTCATCGATAATACATTAAAAACTGTTTCAACATTAGCACGACCCTATGATCTTGTTGCGTTCATTCGACAGAGTGAACGTTTAGCACGTGTCGATCATTTACAAACATATATCGACGCTGTCGATGACAATACATCACCATCAACGAACTCATTCGATGATCAACAACAAAATAAAATCGATTCAACTGATAAATGTCAAGATTATATTCGTGATAGTGAATCATTAATATTTCAAATACTTAAATATAATCTCTATGATACATTAGCAATTCCATTTCAATTGAAAAATCTTTCAACTGATATTTCATTCAACGAAAATCTTGCAACGAAAATCTCAACATGTGATCGTTTTTGCCGTATTAAACCAAGTTTATTAACATTTGACCATCTACCAAGTATATCAACACGATATGATCAACAAGAATTCGTTCGTTTCGACGACGAAGATTTCAATTCAACAACATATCGAAATTACGAACAACAAGCTCGTTGGGCAACCAAAGAACTTGCACGTAATCAAACATCTTGGTTAGCTTATGTTTATCTAAGTCGATATTTTTCATTTAATTCTTCATATCATCATTCAATCGATTGTTTGCGTTGTGCATTGACATACGGTTCGAATTATAACGATTTAATTCTTATTGAATTAGCTAATATTGTTTTTCGTTATGGTTATATACACGATGCAATTATATTCATTGAAAAATCACTTGATTATCATTTACATTCGAAAAGTTCGAATATTAATTCGTTATATATACGTTCGATTTTGCATTTTTATCTTGGTAATTTGTGCACAATCGATAATCGATTTATCTTAGCCATACAATTTTACAATCGAACGAAGATTCTTCTCGAACGTATCGATAAATTTAGTGATAATAAACAATTAGATTTATTTTCTTCATCATCATTTGGTTCATTGACACTCTCATCATTATTGAATATTTCTCAGCAAAAAATCGATGCACTTCATTGTCATTTATCATTAGAATTCTCACTTCAACATAAACATCATATTCTTCAAACGAAACTCGCACAATTAAATCAACTTCGTTCAATAACCGATGAACTTATACATTTAAATGCATTGATTAAACGAGATATGTCAGCAGGACAAACATCTCTCAATAATCTACGTCAATTGAAAACCGAACAGAAACTATTTATTTGCAATTGGAAACCATTGAGTAGAGATCGATATTCATCGAAAGAAATCTGTTCGAATCAACGAAAATATTCGTATGTTATGAAACAAAATGAATTATGTTCGATTCATGAGAATTATTATGAATTCTACTATCATCAAAATCATTCGATCAATCATGATAATTATGATTGTTATCCACGAGAAACAATTCTTCAATTTTCACCCGATTATTATTCATTGCAAACAAATTTTCCTTTCGAACAAAAATCGACATTTCTCTCATTACGTTTAGCTGCCATCGAACAAACTCAATCATCGTATTTACTCGATGAAAATTTGTCGGATAAAACTGAACAAATAACGTTAACATCAACAACAACATGGTCAACTTTAACATCTCGTCTGCCCACAGCTGTTATCATTCAACCGATCGAAGATTTTATTCTCAAACAATCCAATGAACTCTATCCACCATTGAAAACACATTTACATTTGAAAATCATCGAACAACAATTGCCAACATATACAGATTGTCAAATACATTATTTTGGTTTGCCATCGATTGGCGATTATCCAACAATTTGGATACCTTTGGAAAATAAAGGTTTACTCAATATTAAACAAGCATTCTATCAAGGTTTAAACCATCAAAATAAACATTATCCATTGCCATGGTCACCACCATTGTGCACATTGAATAAGCCAATCAATGAACATTTATCAATCATTGAAAATCATCGAGTTCTTTCGGCACGTTCACGTTCGAAAGCACCGATAAATCGTTATGATACGAATATGTTATTGAATCTTTATCTTTATATCGATTCGATCATCGATGAATCCTTACAAATCGAAGAATTCGGCCAACGTTTAAGATCAGTTGGCGAAAAACATGAACATCTACTACCGGAATGGATTGTACATTTACTATCGTCATTATATTGGCGAATTAATGGACATTTACCACATGCAATCGAATGTGGATTGAAATCTCATGAAACAATCATTCGAAATAAAACATACAAACAATGGAGTGATCTAACATTGATTAATTTAGCAAATATTTTATATCTTTGGTAAAGAAAACACGAAATTGAATATTGAAATGAACATATTTTTGATTTTTCTAGGGGTAAATATGAAGATGCATTGGATTTAACTCAACAAGCATATGCAATCAATTCTCATGAACCATTGACAAATTTCTTTCTTGGAAATTTATTAGCTTTAACAAAAAATAACCATACAGCTGCACAAGAATATTATCGGCGTACGTTAACAATCGATCCGACGAATATCTATGCACGTCGACAATTACGTTTGAGTTATTGCCATACGATGTATACGAATTGGGAGAAAATCGAATGTTCACCATCGACAAAAACCAATTGTAATGATAAATCCAATTCAATTGAAAGTACGAAATGTAATTCGATATTGTCGGAGAAAGCCTATAGACAACATGATGTAGATACGACTCTAACATCGAGTCAGACATCTACCAATTCGAATGATCAGCAAACTTCTCGATGTATGTGTTGTGCTCGTGTTCTGACTACTTTACTAATCCGTCATTTTATTTTGATTGAAAATTAATTTTTGTATTTGTTCTTTTTTTCTTATTTCGTAGCTCGTCAAGCATTCATCGATAATCGTTCGTCGATTGATCGTTGGCTCAATCGTACTTGTTTCATTTCGTCTCTTAAACGTGATGATCTACTCAACGATGCTCGACGTGCCTATCATTCGTACGGCTTATGTTCATCATCGTCCATCATTGGCGAATGTTCACAAGGTTTCGATGCAACAAATCAAGGTCATGATATCGGACATTTAATCATTATCTATGATAATATCAAGCAAACATTCGATTATACATTTCTATTTACCAATGATTACGAACATATATTCTTGAAAGAAAGTAAACTCAAATGTTTTATCTATGGTACAGGTCGAAAATCATCGAAATGTCGAGAAATAAATCTACTCGATCCGAATGAAATCAATCCGAAACATAATATGACATGGTGGCGTGATCCATCGACATTGTACGAGCATTTAAAAGAATTAATCGAATTGTTAAATTACAACGAACATATGAACAATCAAACGGATGTCAATGAAAATAAATTCTATGAGAAATACTTTTCCGATCAATATCTTCTCTCGAAAGATCTTCAAGATAAATATCTATTGAAAAATACGATCGAATTTTCGAAGAATGATTGTGATAGAAATCAAACGACGATCTATACGCCTTATCTATCGACATGGATATCACCGCAAACGAAGAATATTCAATTGAATTCGACATTTTTTAAATTCTTAAAAGTTCATCAAGTCGAAAACGAACATCAACAACCGATTTGTTCGTATCCAAATATCGAGAAAATAAATTCAACGAAAAATCTTCAATTAATCGATCATATTCTACAGCAAGCTAAAACGAATTTAACACTCTATCGATCGGAAACAATCTTACGACCGATCCTATTGAATCTACTTTTCGAGAAAAATCCAACATTGATCAATCGAGAAATTGATGATCAACAATTAATTGGTTTATATCTTGCATCAGGCCTTGATTTACCCGAATATAATACGTCATGGTTATATTTTCATATACTTTCACTCTATTGGCGTTTAATGGGCAATGCTTCGGAAGCATTAAATTGTCTATTTCAATCACATGTTCTTTCACCAAATCATGTCGAAGATTTAACATATCTATCCATGGCATTGATTATCTATAATAGCCAGAAGAATTTAAATCAAGCGATTTATTTACTCTATGAATCATTAGCTATCAATCCAACAGGTCTTTTACTAACACATTTTACATTAGGCAATGCCATGGGTAAGAAAGGCTATCGAGATTTAGCTGAACAATGGTATCAATCGACATTGAAATTGAAAGCCGATTTCGAACCAGCTAAACAACGTTTACGTGCTATTCAATGCTAGTTTGTCTTTGATTCGATGTGGTTTATTCTCTATCCGTCCACGAAACAAGAGAGCAACACATTAATGAAAGAATTTTTGTTTTTGTTTTTGTATTATCTCGGTTGAACAGTCACTTTTCTCTGTGTGTGTGTGTGTGTGTGTGCGTGTGCCAGATGATTTACTTTCGTTCTGTTTTTTCTTTCTTTCTTGCGAATCTCAACTATCGAATGAACAATGGAATAAAAACAAATAAGAATTTTGTTTTCTTTTTTTTTAATTTCTAGATTTTTCTTTCATTTCAAACATTCTATCATGGTTCGATGGCCGATCTGTGGTCCGAAGCTATCTTTCTGTTGTACGGTGATTTCCGTTTGGGGCATCGTGCAATTTATGTTCATGGGAATATTTTTCTTTACTGAAGCGGCACCATTATTAGATGATTTCGAAATCGAACCTTATGCAGGCAATGAAGCTGTATTTCAAGCCAATCTTAAGAATGCATATAGTCAACGTGCATATAATTGTTGGATTGCAGCATTTTTCTATGTTGGTTTGTTAGTATTTGCTGGTTCACAATTTCTGACTAATCAAAAACGTTTGGCTGCATCGAACATTCCAACTTCGGCAGCATCACCGTATGGCGGAATGACAACTGAAGAGAATGGATTCAATCGTCAATATGGAATTCAATTTACTGGCGAACAGAACGAATAAATATTTCAATAGAAAACTATTTATTTATGTTCCTTTCTTTCTTTTTTTTTTGATGTTGTATTTGTATGAATGGAAGTCGAGATATGTTTATCTATTGTTGTATTTTGTGTACCTGATTGATAAAATAAATATCCTGTCAGCCCTGGTGGAAATGAAATTTATTTTAGCACGAACCTATACAAACAGCTATAGGTTATGAAATATTATTACGCCGAAGAAGAATCACTTTTTCATTAGTTTGTACCCTTACAGTCGGATGTTCATATTTGACTAAGAATTTTTAGCACTCTTGCTTCTCGGAGCGTGCCAGAAAGGGTTAAAGATAAAACGATAAATATAAATAAGCTCTTTCATTAGTGTCTTAAATTTCCCTCATAAAAATCCTTCATAAGATACATTAAAAAGAAGAAAATGTCCTTCTATATTATTTGAATAGTTTATTACGCATAATAAGTATCTATTAAGTTTTTCTAATCCTATTTTTATGATAAAAATAAAAGAAACAGGATCATTAAGAGAAAGAAAAGAATCATATGAGGTTTCATGATTTAGAATTTGTTCAATGTAAGACTACACTTCCTTTTTCACACGAAGAAACAGCGAAGGTTCCTGTCGAACACATGTTTTGATATTGCACAGTTATTAATAACCAGACTCCAAATTAACAAACAAAACACTATTTTCAAATCGAAAAAGATTAGTTTCGCTTTTACCAGATGCATAGTAATTCTTTCTAACTAGACATAAAGCAGAATGCATTTCTTTCGATTTTAATCGAATATTATCAAACACAATTAACAATAGTAAGTGTGTCATGATTAGTCAATTTTTTCTCATCAAAAATTTGCAAATTTCTTAAGTGTCAATTGCAATTGATTGTATATATTCAATTACAAATTCAACTCGAGTTCGTTCAACTACAACAATCGAATGTCGTTTTTCTCGTCTAGTTGCATCTCTTCTTCTTGTCGTTTCAATTATTTCCTTGATAATCAATATACGTTCATTAACAACGAACAATAATAATCGATCTCTACCTCAACGAGATAAAGGTCTCGTCATAGGCATGTTTGCATCATCATTGTGTGTAATTATCATCAGTGTTCCATCGGTTGTTGTTCAATGTTTTCTTTGTCATCGCTTATGTATACGAACTATTTGTTTAATCGAAGGTTTTAATTCATTTTTAAATGGTTGTCTAACTATGTATATGCTTGTTGCATTGTCGATTATTCGTTATGCAACAACAGCAAAATCACCGATGTCCATACGTGTACAACGTCGACTTGAAAAGAAGAATTTCTATTTTGTTTTTATTTGCGTTCTATTGAGTTGTATTTGGGCTGTACCACCGACTTTAGGTCGAATGAGTGCTTATGCACCTGAAGGTCTTGGTTTTCATTGTGGTCTCGATTGGTTTGATCGATCTCTATCAGGAAGAATTTATTTTTTTCTTTTATTCATCGGTGTTTTCTTTATTCCAATTATAATTGTCATTTATGTGAATATTTACATACATCGAACAGTTTATCGTTTAACACATTTACAACCGTCCGTTCAACTTGAACTCTATCCAACTGTAACTGAATATGACATGCGACGGCATACATCTGATACATTAAATAATAAAGGATCTCGACGTTTAGCTCGTTTACACGAAGATCGACGATTTGTTCTTGCAACTGGTATCAGTGTTATTATTTATATAATTGCATGGACACCGTATAGCGTTGTGGCATTGGCTCAAGTTTTTGGTGATCAATTATCGATTTACAATCCATGGTTGATGACAACTTGTGCATTATTAGCTAAATTTTCGATGATTACAAATCCGATTATTTATACGACTATTCTCAAAGGTCGACAAGCAGCTAAATCGAAATTACCAACATCAGAAGAGCCATCACAAGACTGCAGCAGATAGCTTTTTGTGTTTATATTTTTTTACAAAAGAAAAAAAACAAGAAAGAACTACGTCGGTAGAAGGAGGATACAGTTGAACAGACAAATGATTAGGAAGATTTTTTGTTTGATTGTTTCGTTGTTGTTGTTGTTTTAGAAGAGGATGATGTTTGACTTTTTTCTTGTTGTCGACGTTGATCTTTGTAATTCGACCATGTATCTGTATAAGGACGAAATAAATTCGATATATATTCTTTTCCTATATCTTGTACTCCTTTAAAGTCGTTTTTTGCATCGCGTTTAGTTTTTTCCCAGCCACCGGCTCGGTCATATTTACCTTTCTGTTCGAGAAATTTATCTTTGCCATGATTGAAATAATAGGCAGTTAATTGAGCTGCACGACGGATAATATACGATTCTGATAAACGACGAATAAGTTCTTCGTTATTGGATAAATAACGCATTAACGGACGCCAAGGCATTACAAAATGAGATTTTTACTTTTTCTAGAACATGAGAATAAAATATTTATTTCAACAGAAAATTGTCAATAAAAACAAAAGAAGTGATTCAAATCACAGTAAAAAAACAACAACAATGAACGTCAAGAATCTTTCAAGTTTCAATATTCGTATCTGCATTATAAAATAAATTATATAGGCGAGATTTTAATGACAATTTTGACAATCTTTTGTACATAATTTTCCTTTGTCGACACGGCATCGACATCCGCCAGATGTATCGCCACGACCACCAGGGCCCCAACGTGGACCACGAGTTGGCCACTAAAACAAAATCATCAAAAATTTTAAAAAAAACAGAAACTTTTAAACGATAGATTTTTCACGAACACAAATTTCCATTTTACATTGAGTACATTGTAGCCAATCACATCCCGATAGCTTTTGAATAATTACGCGACAACCCGGACTAGATCAGACAAAAAGCGTGACCAATCGTATATTCAATGTAGAAACTACTTACCAGTACATAGCTTCTCTTCTTTTAATCATTTCCTAGAGAAAAATAAAAAATAGAACATGTGATTTGTCTGTTTGTTTAGTTCATATCGTGTTACTTCTAAATGCTCCTGATCTTTACGAGCTGTAGCATCGTTCATTGCACGAAGTTTCAAATCTTCTTGAAATTCCAAACCTTAACGAAAATTTTCTCTCAAAGCGATTTCGAATTTAAATTCGATATAAACTTACAATTTTGGCCTTCATGTACTGCTACACAAGTCATGCAAATCCAATGTTTACAACCCTATGAAATAATCGAAAATCAAAATTAAGAAATACGTAAAAACATCTTCGAATAATCTACATCACAATAGGCAATATTATTTCCTTGAAGTTGTTCAATAAACCACCATTGTCCGCAATCAGGTGTTATACAATGAAATGTTTTATGTCGACTTTCAGCCCATCGTACACCAATTTCATTTAATTTATCTACTAATCTCTGATCTCGTTTCATATCTTTAACAATCTACAGAAGACAAAAAACAAATCTTCGAGTTTTTTCAAATACGATTGTTCACTTACGCCACGTAGTTCTCTTTCGCTAATAATCGTCGTACAATCATCATGTGGACATTTTAATAATGGTTCGGTACTTGTTTCAATCATTTGTATGATGCAACGTTTGCACATTGGATGTAGACAATGATGAAAGAGAACACCTTTATTCTTGACTACATATTCAAAACAGATAATACATTCGAATTCTTCGTTATTTTTGTAATAAGCTGATTGAGCTTGTGCACGTAGATCATCTTGGAATGCTTTCGAATCTTCTTGATAGCGTAGCAATTGTTTTTCTTGTTCGTGTACGAAATTTAAATATTCAATATTTGTCATATAAACACTTCCACAACCGTTACAATGGCTCGCAGAATCATTATTCGCATTGTGATGTGAACAGATCACACAGTACCAATTTGGTGGCTAAAAATTTTGTTAATAAAAATCGATTATTTTCTTTTTCTTTTCTCACTGGTTGAGTTGTAGTAGAAGTGAAATTCGTTGATTCAGTTGTTGGTACTGGCGGTTTTGGTTTTGGTTCTACGCTTGCTGTTTCTTCAGGCAACTAGACAAACAAAATGAATTCATTGCTTTGTCTTTTAAATTTATTACCGAAGAAAACTTCGAATCTTTCATGGCTTGATTGAGTAAATCTTGTCGAAGGCGTCGACATGTTTTACATGATTTTCGTGCTGATGGGTTATACACATGACAATCGACACATTCCCAATAAGCTGACTAAAACAAACGTTTTTCTAAACTGAAATTTTCAATAAAACAAACTTTTACCACAGGTTTGACTGTTGATTCACTTTTATTCTAGAGAAAAACAAAGTTCAAATATTTCATGAGTTCATTCAAGATAGGCCTGTTTTTGTTTCTTACATTTTCAATCGATGATGTTGCCATATTTTATTCAAGAAAAAAGGTAGATTTATTAATCTAGAATATTTGAGTATGCTCGAGTATAAAAATAACAAAATCCATAAACAAAAACTGTTAATTATCACAAAAACTAGACTTATGTTTGTTTCACCGAATGAAAAGAAAAACCATTAGTTATTTACAAAACTATCACATTTAGAGTTTCTTCGGATGCGTCAATAAAAATAAAACAAAAATCGATTGAGAACCAACTTTTAAATCTTTCATTGACGAATCATCATGAGCTAAAGCACCATTAACGAAAAAGTATTGACTCGGTGGTAATTGTTGATAAGCTAATTCGAACTGTGAAAAACAAAAAACAACGAATTTAAAATCGAAAGATAACTTGTTTTACATACAGCTGCACGTAGTTCACGAACGGTTGTTGATTGATAGACATCAACGGATATTTTCGGATCAGATTCATCACTATTATATTCATTACCATCAATTTGAACTTGAACTCTATGGATTAGAAATCAAATTGATAAGATACAAATAAGATTTTCATTATTAATTACGTGAATTTTTTGTCGTTTTCCTTTTTTTTCAATGTTTTAACTTCGATTTGAACTCCTTGTTGACATAATAATGTTGCAATGCGAGCTGCATCATTTGCATTACCATTGGTAATGAATTTACCCAAACTATGAGTGTTATGTAAAAGTTCTAATTAAATAAAAAGAAAATCAACAATTCAATTTTTTCAATGGCGCTCTTTTACCTGTTGGAGGTACGATAGCTGGTTCAAGTTTTGGACGTGTATTAGTAGTTGGATTGACTTTGGGAGGAGCAGGAGCAGGCGCAGGAGTCTCAGCCAAATTGTTCTCTGAATAAACATGTGGTATATTGAACTTTGAACGAGCCAAGTTTGGTTCAGAGTTTGAAGAATTCAAGTGCGAAGAAGTTTCTCGAGGTTGCCTTGAGGGTTGACGTTCTTCAAAAATATTACGGTATGGCTTGTTACGGAGAGGTGCTAGTGATTCCAAGAAATCTGGAAATAGAGGAATCCCGCCATCCTCACCATTCTCATCTTTTTCGTCATTATCATCCGAATTATCACTGTTAGTTGATTCGTCGTTTGAACTAATTTCAATGGGTGAATCATTTGATTGGTTTATAATTGCGATTTCTTTAAAAGCTTTACGTAATTCTTTATGAAAATTCTTTCGCATGGCATTTACTAATGATAAATAGTAAGTTCCCGAATTTGTCTCGAGTTCATCTTCAGTATAACTTCTTCCAAACCGATACTGTCTTTTACTTGTCAATGAAATATTAAAAATTTCCTTTAAACAAAAAATAGATATCAATGTTTCAACATGTTCTCAATCTACCGTATTATTATGGTCAACATCGACTGCTCGTAGAATATAATCACCAATTTCACGTTGTCTTATTTCAATTGTTGATCGATCGGAATACTCTTGAGTTGATTGCCTGCGATTATTAGGTTCGAATCGAATAGAGCATTGACTATAACCAGCATAACCAGCCATATATTTATATCTGAAATATCCAAATAGAAGATCGCGTTAATGTTTAAAACAAAATGAAAGAAAGATTATAGCACAAAAAATTATCACAGAAGAAAACAATAGAAAATAAATAATCCTGATTAATTCATAATCACAAATAAAATAAAAAGTGTATCAAGTTCGACATTCAAATCAGTCATGGTGTAAGTTTCATGAGCTAAATGTCCATGAACAAAAAAATATTGGTTTGGCGGTGGAAAATTCTCGGAATATTCAAACTGAAATAAATAATACAAAGAAAAGCGAAATTTTATTTCCTGAGTTTAGATTAACTACATACAGTAGTACGCAATTCAGCAATGGTTGTTGAGGGATAAACTTCCATAGAAAATTCTTGATATTTTCGAGCAATACTTTCATCATTACTTTCGATTTTAAATTTCACTCTATTAAAATAGAAAGAATGAGAATGAACGAGCAAACAAAAGATCTGATTTCGAAAATATACTCAATGGGTCGTTCTTCTTTTTTATTATCCCGTGGTTTTGTTTGCAGTTGAATACGTGTAGCAGATAGTTTCTTTGCTGATTCAACGGCTTGATCTGTTTCACCTTTTCGAATATATTTACCCAATTCGTATACATTCGACACAAGATCTATCAAAGAAAATAATAATGATTCGCGAAAATCATATTTATGACAAGTCAAGCTAATAAAAACGTTATTCAATCATACCAGTTTGATTTGGTTGCTTCGGAGTTTCTTGAGTTTGAGTTTGTCCTTTGGGAGGTGGTTTCTTTGATGAATCATCATCACTGGAATCAACAACAACTTGTGGATTTCGACTAGTATTTGGCTTCGAGTTTTCTCGAGTTTGAACTTGTGTTCTTGAAGGTTGTTTTTTTAATGATTCATCATCACTGGAATTGACCCTTTGCTGACCACGAATAGCTGATTGATCCGCATTTCGTGTACCTTGATTTTGCTTGCCGAAAGATTGTCGTGACGAATTATCATCACTGGAATCAGCAGCTGGCTGACTTCGATTAGTATTTGGCTTCGAGGTTTCTCGAGTTTGAACTTGTGTTCTTGAAGGTTGTTTTTTTAATGATTCATCATCACTGGAATTAGCCCTTGGTTTACCACGAATAGCTGATTGATTCGAATTTCGTGTACTTTGATTTTGTCTACCAACAGATTGTCTTGATGATTCATCGTCACTTGAATTTACTGTTTTGGATTTGTGACGTTGATTAAATGAACTCGACGAATTATTATCATTTGTGCTTTTTTCTCGCTGCAATTTACTAAGCTCTGGATATAGCTTTTGATTATTTGAATTATTCGATGGTCTCGGTGCTGGTGGTTCTTCTTCATCACTTGTTAATAAGTCCTGTGTTCTTCGCATAGATTGTTGAGTTTGGTTACCTCTTCCATTAAATTTACCGGAATAATCATTATCATTGTTATTCGGTCTTGAAGTTGGTTTTTGATTATTTCGACCTGTCGATGTTCTTGATGATTGGTCATCACTTGAATCAGCTTGTTGTTGACGTCGATTCATAGGTGGCGAGGGTGATGATGCACCTCCTTGAACAAATTCTATTTCAACTAATGCACTTTCGGTACTCGTATAAAATCCTTCACGTGATTCTCTCTTCAACCATAATTGATATGTTCCCGATTTAGCACGAATTTCGTCAGGATCATTTGCTGATCGGGCACGTTTATATGTATTTTTATTTTTCAAAGGTATATTGAAGATTTCCTAGAATAACGAGAACAATACACTCATTCATTCGATAGATTTCATTTCATACTGTTTTTCGATTTTCGATATCCAAAGCTCGAATTGAATATTCACCATTGTCATACGCTCGTAATTCAACTAGTGAACGATCTGAATAATCTTGCTCATCTTGACTTCCACCATCGGGAATGAATCGTATTCGACATGTGCTAAATGCAGCACAAACACTCATTTTATCTAAACGAGACATTTTCAAACAGAAAAAGAACACAAATATGAAGCAAAAAAGAAAAAAAAACAGAATTCCCAACAAACAAACATTCGCTATCTATCTGTCGTTGTCATTTTGGAAATTTCCATTTAAAACATAGATGGCTTTCTTTTAAATTTATTTGGGTAAATATGATGGACAAAAATTACAAAAATCTTCCCATCATAAGTTTCATCATATGTTTCCAACAAGCAGTAGAGGTCGGTAAATTAATTCCTATTGGTCAAAGAAAAGAGAAGTATGTTTTGGATTTTTTGTGTATCGTATCGAACTTATAATCACATAACTGGGAAGAAACCTTCAGTATGTCTGCACATCTTTGGCCAACTATTGAAACAAGCAAAGTCAATTCACTATGGTTTCGGCCATTACAGCCAAGTAAAAATTTGAAGATTTTGAAACATCCGTTTCGAATTTTCTCATAAGTTTAGTTCGAGAAGATGTTGCTTTGTTGAAATTCGAAGAGTTACTCGAACAAGAACGACGACATTATCTTGATAAGGGCTTGAATTTATCTTTTCATGGGAGAACAGAAATGGACAATGCTGATGTAAGATAATTGTGGAGTAGGACAATGTTTTGCTGATATTATTACGTGTAGGATGATGAAGATGGAGATGAAGCAGAAGAAGAAAGCGAAGGAGCTGAACCTGATGATGATATGGATGCACAACAAGGTCCGAATTCACCAGGAAGTATTCCGAATATCAACAGTGAACTTCCATAGAAAAATAATACTGCTCAGTTGTTGATTTGATTTCGTCAGATTTTCATTTATCGTCTTATTTTTCATGTTTATTAGCATTATTTTAAACTTGCATTTTCAGATATGTCATTGAGTATTCAATGAAAAATTGAATAATGTTAGAGAAAATATACAAGTGTTTACGAATGCAGAAACCTACAAAAAATAATGTTAATATTGGTACTATCGATGAATGATTCAGAAGAACATCAAAGCATTTCAACAGTTCAAAAAATTATCGAAATCATGAGTCAATATTCACGCTCTATAAAAAGACAGATTCTTTAGCGCGATTTTCGCTTAGTAGTGCTTTCTTTATTTTCTAGATATTGAAATATGGCATTGTGAGCGTGATTT
>ERZ781399.1092-NODE-1092-length-25047-cov-4.405930_pt1 | contig 25047 bp, 19 predicted proteins | sample MGYA00511014_ERZ781399 | MGnify/ENA primary metagenome ERZ781399 (study PRJEB29847, sample SAMN06458254) | wastewater metagenome | isolation source: Wastewater bioreactor | place: South Africa: Cape Town | study: EMG produced TPA metagenomics assembly of the...
ACGCCTCTACAGATGAATTGACCGTAACTGATAGTTTTCCTTTCCCAACTAAACCATTCTACTCTGCCAACAACATTGAAAGAGAAGAAGAGACAAGTTTAAACTTGGAAAAGAAAATCTACGATCGTCTCTTCTTCACACTTTTGTTTCGTACTTTTTTCTCAGTCATCTCATACTTGACTTGGACTTTGTCAATAAAATGCTTTTTTTGCTCCTCCCTCGAAATACTAATCAATTTGGAACACGTTTCTAATTATATATTCTCTCTGAAAATGACTGAAAAATGCCGTTGCATGACTTTCTTTCCGTTTTGGACTAAATTATTCTTGAGATATCAATATTACAAGATAATTATTCCAAAACTATGTCTGATTAATCACACAAATACCAAACATAGAACAACAACAACACCAAATGAGTTCGTATTCGTGTTTCATATATATATATATACATACGATCTAGAGCGTGAATGATTTGGGTTAATCTGCTGCTAATGCTTAAGCTTCTTCGAGGTATTTATGTCGGAGATTTTAGACTCGTCTAAAACGAAATAAGTAGGTGTTGATTTCCTTCAAAATATCATATCACTCTAATGAATAATCGTTCTCATTCTTCAGCAATACACCCAAAGAATCTCGTATCTCTCGGTAATTTTTCCTTTTCTTCGCTAGACAATCTTTCATAGTTTGATGTTCAACAAAACTAACAAATGAAACTCAATTAACTCAACACGACCTACTTGTTTGTTATTAAAGAAAAAAAAAGAAACTCTCAACGTTGAGTGGATTGTAGAAAAAAACTGCGACTTTGTAATCAAATCTGCACTTGATATTTGCACGATTGAATTTAAATATAGAAAATATACCTTGATTGAAAAATCATGCTAATACTATCAAATACCAGCTTTTTTCGTCTAATGATTCTAAATGAGAGCCGGAAAATCATCAAATGAACTCTGCATGTTTTTCTTCTTCCCGTTTCTCTCTCTCTCTCGTTGTATAATAACGAAGTTCTCATCTCAAATGCCCTAAGCAGTATTTATTCTTAAAACATCTAAAAAAAAACTACAAAGAACCTCTTCTTCTCTTGTTAGTCTATGCCTAAAATAAACATTTTTATACACGTATTTGCCTGTCATCTATTTGATGTTTTGATAGAAACAAGAATCGATTGAAATAATCTTATGAGTTAAGCTGTTTTCTTCTTTGTTTTGTCCTATGATTATATTAAAGAATAAGGGAAAGTAACTCTTGACTGTAGTTTACATTAAAAATCAAGTAAAGGAACTGACGTTATTCCGTTAAATTGATTCAAAAATACTTCTGCCAAGCTGTTCAATAGGGCACGATGATTTTTTTTTTCTATAAAACTCAAACCTCTTCACAGATATAATAAATCGACAATCTCTCAACACAAATTTTCGATGATGAATAGAACAGATGTTTGTGAGACAACAAAAACAAGAAAAGACGCTCTTTCTTTTTACTATTGGGATCGACAACTGAACAGTAGCATCCACCGAATGTTAAATATGAGCTCGAGACTGAAGAAACAAGCGTGTGACATGCAATTAAACAAAATATTTCCTATTAATTTTTCATTCTATCTTAATTAAATAAATTTATTGTGAAAAAATCATGTTATATCGACGGCAGATTGACGTTCCGGACTTTTCATTTTCGTTCAAATGTGAAATCAAGTTAATTGAAAAGACAACAATCTCAATGAGAAAATGTACGCAGATAAAATTTCATATAAAAACAAACAATTAATTGAATCCAATAGAAACTATTGTTGTTGATTGTAAGAGAATGTAATAAAAAACAAATTCTATAGAAAATCTAGTGTAACATGATATTCTAAATAAAGATACAATTTGACAATATCGAGTCTCATCTTCTATGCCGACAATACAAATCATAGAAAAGGTTGACAGCCAGGTGTTTTTATCCAAATGATGTTGTCTATCATATTTATTCAATTACTGTAAAGGACAAATAGTCTCGTCTTAAAACTCATTTGTTTTATGTTAAATATCAAGTGAACAAATTAACTACGACAGAAATAAAACTGTTGCCGATATGATATAGATAAACATTGAAGAAAGAAGAGAAAGTTGTCGAGAATATATCTTCGAGATAAATATCTGGAAAAGCATAACGATCAACGACGTGTTTTTTCTTCCAATATTCTTTTCTATTTCTATGAGAAGTGCTGCTGCTGTTGTTGTTGTTGTTGTTAATATTATCGGTTTTAGTCTTCCCATTTCTCCGATGATGTCAGCAGAAGAAGTTGTCTTCTTTTTCTTCTCCATAGCTATATACATTCGTATGTTTCGAAGGTCATGCCACGAGTATTTATGTATTTTGTTTGTTTTTCTCTTTCTTCTCATTAAGGTGAATGTAATTACTCAACATGAAACATTCAAAGTTTTTATATTGATTTGATAGGTTGAAGTTTCACCGTTGGCATAGCTGTTCGGCTACTTCGTAATCTACTTGGTATGATATAAGCCTTTCACGCTTGCTACGGCGGTTCGATTCCGCCCGAACATTTGCCGAACAGCGCTATCCAGCAAAAAATAAATCATTTTTTCTTCTTCGTCGTCTTCTTATTTTTTTTGTTCGAGTACTTATCTGTCAAAATTGACAAATACGTTTGAGGTTCGAAAATGCAAACAAATCTTATTTGATCGATATATCCCACGCCTTTCTTTTATCTAATTTGTTTGTTGATTAGAAAATTCTTTCGAATATATAAAAAACGACAGCGTTATCAGTTCTAATGATGAAAGCTATTTTCAGTCACATTAATGATATTGTTGATCAAGATTTCTTCGTGGAACATATCTTAATAGTCGATCTAAACGATAGGCGTTCTTTTACTTTTTATCATGATTTTACTTATTCCAAAATCGCCTAGAGAAGAAAAAGGTCATATTTGCATGTAGATTGTCGGGAAATCTCTTTGTTTTTTTATTAAATCGGATCAGTTCTTCATTTGTTATTTTGTTTTCTTGTTGCACGTAGATTTGAAAAGAAAATGTCGTCGAGTTATTCTCGTGAATCGCGTTCGTATTATTCTCGTTCATCGTCGTACGAGAACAAACGTTCGCACAGTTCGTCGTACCGTCGACGACCGTTGAGTTCGCTTTTAATCGAGCGAGATCTGTCGCCGACACCGTTGGATTTCGACGACGCTTTTCTGGTCGATCTTCGTTCGAGACGATTTCTCGATGATTTCGATCGGCGATTACGTTTTCGTTTTGATGATTTCGATGATGATTTCTTTGGAAAACGTTCGGTGACTTTTCATCAACGAAATATTCCGGTTAATTGTCAACGAACAACGAATTCGTCGACAATAACTCGAACAATTCCTGTTCAATATGAAAACAATCGACAAAATTCATTTACTAATCAATCATTTCGACGTGAGTTCGATAGTTTTATTCGCTGAGAAAGAAAAATTTTCTCGTTTTAGGAAATGAAAATCGTATTTCACCAAACGATTGGCCTGTTCAACAAGGTTAGTCGATGCTTTTCTTTCCTTTTTCTGTCTCTATCGAAACAAAAATCTTTGTCAAAACAGAACCACCAACTCGTAAACGAACGAGTATGACGATATTTCTCCGACAACCTCGTAGGTTTTCGCATGTGTTGTTGTTGTTGTTGTTGTTGTTGTTTTGTTGTTTATTTTAAACTTAAAGTACTAATTGATCTATTTCGATACTTAGATATCCAATATTCAGACGCATCGGATCATCAACGAACAATGTCATCTGGAAATTATTCGACAACATATAGATCAAATTAATCACTGACATATTTTGTTTTCTTCTCCTGGCTGCTTCTTTTTTCTACTATAAAAAACAGAACGTTTTTTTTCTTTCTTTTTGTATTCGATTTTATCTAATTCATATTGAAAAAAATATAAAAACAAACCAAACTCATAGAGAATTCGAAAGTGCCATGTGTTATTTGACTCGAATGAGAAGGTGTCGTTAGTAGACGGAATCAAAATTTCATTCTCTCGCGTTTTCAAATTGAAAATCGATCGAATTTTTCTTCAAAAAATAAATTCAAGAAAATATTTTTCCTCAAAACTATCGAACTGAATTCGTTCGAAAAAAAAAGCCGACGAATTTAAACTCGACTAGAAAAACAGTGAGTCATAGCGCAAGTAAGACATGTGTTGATATGACTCATAAAAAGGAAGCTTAAGAAGAAGAAGAAGAAAAAAAAAATTCTTTTTGCACGAAAATATTTTTCTTATCTAAAAAAAATCGAAATCCAATGATCGAATTATCTTCATCGCCAACATCTCCCTCGTTTTCATCGATGAATCTAGTTTCATCTCCAGCACGAACCGTTTGTTCAACAACGAACTCGTCGAGCAATTCCAATGTTGTTGTTCAAACTCGTTTACACAAATATCCATGTCAAGATATTGACAAACTCAAAAGCAAATATCGAATTCAACATACGAGTTGTTTTACACATTTACAAAGTTTACTTCAGAAAAATCGTCTAGGCAAATGTCGAGAATGTCAAATCAATGAGCAGTGCCGAATTTGTTTGGAATGTTCGTTATGTTTTTGTCGTCATCATGCTCAGCAACACGCGAAATTATCATCACATCCACTTGCCATTGATATCAAACGTCTTTTTATTCATTGTTACGCTTGTGGAGATGTTCAATACGATCAAGTTTTTGAAAGAGCAAGAAAAAAAATTCTTCTACTACAACAAAATTCACAAACAAATTCTTCATCAAGTATTCCCGGTAAATTTTCATTTCAAATAACAAAAACTAACGATAAACTCTTTCGAAATTCCAGGTATCTGTGGTCTTCTTAATCTCGGTAACACATGTTTTATGAATAGTGTTCTCCAAGCATTTGTTCATGCACCTGGTAAAAAAAACGAAAACGTGTTTTATCTGCAAATCAAACTCTTGTTTTCAGTTCTTCGCGATTGTTTTCTCTCAGAAAAAGGCCAATGTCAACTAAATGATAATGCAAATCACATATTTAACAATTGTATCATGTGTCAATTACGTCAATTGTATCATCATGTAAATAGATTTGCGTTTGTAAAGCGATCGAATTGATTTTGTGTTTTCCTAAAGGTTCATCAGGGACAAACAACCAATGAACCATTTGTACCTTCGCAATTGTTATATTTAATTTGGACACATGAAAATCATTTAGCTGGCTTCGAAGAACAAGACGCTCAAGAATTGCTAATGGCTTTATTTAATATAATTCATTCACAATATTCAAATGATAATTGTTTGTTTGCAAATTTAGAATTGTGCGAATCGAATTGATCGTTTTGTTGTTTCGTTTTAGCAACTGATGAAAAAACATGCTCTTGTATAATTGATCGGTTTTTTAAAGGTGCTCTTCAATCTGAAATAACCTGTTCTCAATGTGGGTCAGTAGTCGAAAATAGAAATCTCGTGAAAATTCGAAATATTTTCTGTGAATCAGATCTGTTTCAGGAAAAAATGATCTTGTTCGAGATATTTCTCTTCAAATTCCACTGTCATCATCCAACGGTATTTCGAAATTCTGTCGTAATTCATCGTCACAATTTTCTATTTGATTTAGATGAGTCATTTTCATCTTTATCATCGTCGCCAATTTCCCTTGAAAATTGTTTGTGGAGGTAAAAATGAAAAACAAAACAAAGCAAACCGATCGAAAACTTTAATTTTCGATTAAGATTTACACATTCCGAAACATTGAGTAATTTCTTCTGTGATAAATGTCAAATGTCAATGTCAGCTAGTATCAAATTAACAATATCTCAAGCACCGATAGTCGCTTGTTTTCATCTCAAAGTAAAGCCAATCGTTTGATTTCGAAATTCCCATCGAATTGTTCGTTTGCAGCGCTTTCAATATGTGAAAAAATCTCGATCAAAAATGCGCAAAAAACTCTCGACACACATATCATTCTCTGATGAACTCGATTTAAATCCATTTCTAACCAAAACAAATTCAAATGACGAAACAAATCAATATCGTTTATTCGCAGTTATCAGTCATTTTGGCTCATCAGTTGAAACAGGACATTACATGTGTTATGTCAAATTACAATTACAAAATAAATGGTTCGCATCAGGAATCGATTTCTTTTCGAATAAAATCAAATGACGAATCGTTTAGGTTTCGATGTGACGATCATAGTATTTGTGAAGTTTCATCAGAAGAAGTTTTTAAAAGTGAATGGTTCGTAGAAACATCGATTGAATGAAAATTCGTTGAATTGTGTTTGTGTTTTAGTTATCTTCTATTCTATCAGCGAATGAACGTGGATTCAACGAGCTAATTTCATTTATCATTTCTTTTGTTTGTTTGTTTGTTTGTCCTCCAATCTTGATTTCTGTTCGGATGTGTTGTATTTTCTTTTTCGATGAGTCTTTCTCTCCTTCTTCTTTCTTCTTTTTCTTTGGACGATCAGATGAATTTTGCTCAGAAAACAATAGAGAAAAAAAACCCAATAAAACTTATATGAAATGTTTGTGCGTGTGTATATATATATCTATATTTCTATAGATTATCAAACAAAAACAACAATATGTCTTCGGCAACGAAAATGAAATACGTCGTGAATGAAGCACTTCAACGTTATGAATTACCCGATGACAAACATTATATTGTTAAAGTAGGAATTTCAATGATTGCTGTTTTGAATGAAAGGAAGTGGTTTTTAGATAATTGCACCACGTGGAAATAATTTACATGAAGTTGTGACTCCGAGTGGATCGCAATTTTTAGTTAGTATGCCAACGAAATTTCGAAAGACAATTTTTATTAAACGAGGTTAGAGAAATAGATTTTGATATTTGTCTTTTAAAGAAAGAGATGTTGATTTTAGGTGATTATGTTCTTGTTGAAGATATCGAAGAAGGTGATAAAGTTAAAGCTGAAATTATTCAAATTCTTCTGAAAGATAATATCAAATATATTCGATCGCAGAATTGCTGGTAAAAGATATATTTATTCATATAGAAATCATTGATTGGAAATTCTAGGCCAAAAGAATTCGAAGTTAATCAAGAAGAAACCGGTGAAGAAAGATCAATTGACGATATGATGCCACCATCAGAAAGCGAAGAAGAAGAAGAAGAAACTCCGGATTAAATTCGATTGTTTATTTTTGTTAGTTATTTTGTTTCTGAATTAAAATAAAAAAGGACGACAAACTATTGTTTTGGTCGAACGAGAAAAGTTCGATTTGAATCATCGTGAGAATCCGTTGCCATCGTTGTTTTACAAATGATGCATAGTTTAATATTTTTAGCTTGTAATTCATCTCGACACGCTTGACACAGGACTTTATGTCCACAAGGAAAGGTTCGAACAGTTCGTGGTTGTGTCAAGCAAATAGCACAATTTTTTGTTTCATTTAATTGAATTAGCACTTCAATTCGTTGAACAATTTTCGCTGCTGTCGGTCGACTTCGAGGATTTTCTTGAAGACATTCAAGAATTAAATTTTGATAATCCTGTAAATCACTTCTGATTGGCAAAATTCTCGAATCTTTAAATAAATAATTTGGATTTTGAATATCTGCATCTTTAAGACGATAGTATTCTCTCTTTGGTAGCATTTCATGAAATAGAACGCCCAACGAAAATATATCGACAGCCGATCCACTGTAATCTGCTGATGGTAGATTCATTGCTTGTAACGTTGCATTGTTCATTACTTCTCTAGATAAAGGAAAAGTTCCAATCACTGTTTCTTGCCATTGACCTTCTTTAGCTGTACCGAAATCTGCGAGATAACATTGATTGTTTTCATCGAGTAGGACGTTACTCGATTTGATATCTCGATGAACGAGATCATTTCGATGGATATTATCCAAGATTTTCGCAAGAATCAATGCAAAACTAAGCATTTCATCGACCTTAATTGTTCGAATATTTTTCTTTAAATAATTACTCAACGATGTTTCATATTCCGGCATAAAAATCGACAGTTGTTCGGTTTTCTCATTATAATCAAGATATAAAAGTGGCACAACATTCATTTGCCAAACATTGGTTATCGCTCGATGATAATGCGCTTCCGTAAACGCAGCAAACGGTTGATCTTTCAAAGTATTTAGTTTTTGTCGTTTAACAGCTAAATTCTTATGTTGATTCCATTCAGCAACATGAACAGTAAAAAATCCACCGGTACCTAACAAATGATGTTCGGAAATCTTCGGTCGAATGCCGTTAAATTGAATCAAATTTCTGGCCGCAATGACTCGACATTCGAGTTTAGCAAATCGTTCCGAATATTTCGTTGTCACAAAATGTGCGGCTTTTCGTTTATCAGTATGACTAATCGCATATTGATAATTGATTTCCAGTCGTTTATTAAACATATTTTGTTTATTGACAATCCATTGCGATAGATTTTGTTCGTACAGCGATTTCTGTTCGCTGATAATGCCTCGCATGTTCTCGAGAAGGTGTTTGGCATAAGCTTGTCGTTTGGCTTCGTTGAATAAATGTTCGTTATTGTCGAGTGCTTCGAGCAATTCGAACCTCGATTGTCGATCGTTCTTATCGTACCATTCAAGAAACGGTTTCATTCGAAGTTTATTTATAAATCGACTGATTGCCGATGGAGCTTGAAGAAGATGTTCGAGAATTGCGGTGAAAAATCTCCTTCGATTTAAATCTGCGCCTGAAATTTGCCAAAATTGAATATGTCGTTTCGATGTTGTTAATAGGTCGTTTTTCTTTCGATTTTTTAATAAATCATCGTTGATAATTTGCTCGATTTTTGCAATCGATGAGTTCATCGCTTCGCTCGCTGCAACCTTAATAACTTCTTCATAAACAGCAACTTTAACGAAATCACAAACTCGTCGTGAACTCGTTGGTAATTGAATTCCTGCGCATTCCTTTTCGTTTTCAATGAATTTCCCCGAACGCATGGTGATCGATTCCTTTCGTTCATCGAAAACTTTCAAAATATTTCCATGAATTTCATCGATAATAATCGGTAGAGTTTCTTTGATTTTATGAAAGAATCGATCGGACCAAGTGATCGCATCATCACGTAATAGTTGCCATTGATATTGCGTTCGAAATGTTGTCGAAAGAACCAAATCAAAATATTCATCGATCGATGAAAGAAGTTTCTCGGCGAGGATTTCATAAGAACTCTTATCGGATTCGACGACAAACTTAAGAATTCGATTGAATGTTTGCGTATTCATAATCTCAGCGCAATTTTGATGAGGAGTTTCCTCTTGAGGAACAGTACAAATGTCGAATGTTGAACATTCGTCGACTTGTGATGGCGAACCACCGATGATTTCATTGGCGAAAACTTCATGTTCGAGAAATTGGTTGTACCGTTTTTGACGTGTTCGTGCGAGTGCTTCGCGAAATTTGTCCGTAATATTATTTTCTTTTGCGTTGATTTTTTCATCCTTGCAAATGGAAAAAACATCAGCTTGAGTGTTCAAAAAGAACTTGGGAATTGTTCCTAAGTCACCTAATGCTTGTTTCAAAGCGAGAAAACACGTTTTATCAGTTTCTGTAATTGCGGAATTTTTATATAAAAATAAAAGTGTTGGTTGAATCGATTGAACTAATTCGTAGAGATTTTTGTTTAAAATCTCATCTCGACTGTTCGAAAGAAACCCGGGAGTATCATAAAAATCTAAACCTAATTCAAGTATCGATGATGGTAAACCGATTTCAACGAAATGTTTAGCCCATTCAGCAAATTTCTCTTCGTTGAGATCTTCGGGCCGAGTTAAATGTTCATTTAATCGCTCGGAAATGAGCTCCCAATCGATCTCTTCAATATTCGCAAAAGCATCGTTGAGACTTATTGAAACGACCGGTTGTTTATGAGCTAAACGATCAGCAAACGATGAATAAACATGTGCATAAGCTTGTTCAGCTGATGCATAAGTTAATTTCACAATTCTCGCTGTAACTGGACCAGCACCCGACGGTAAAACATCTTCGATTTGAAGAAGATGCTGAATAAAAGCTGTTTTACCACTTGAATTTGCTCCATAAACAACAATCGCCGGTCGTTGATTGATCGTGTATTGTTTAATTAAATCTGATGTTATATGTTCGAAAAATTGTGTCGATTGTGATGGCATATGTGGGTCGACTGTTAAATTCGGATATTCTTCTATGAAATCATCGATTAAACTTTTCAATTCTTGTGCAAGTTGAATCGTTGTCTTTTTAAAATGTGTATTTGCTTGTAGTAATTTGGTTGTTTCCTCCATGTCGAGTTGATTTTCAAATCTAAAAACAAAACAAAGACAGATTGATTGATTTATTTTAGTTTTTCGAGTAATTTTTCAAATGCATGTCGAATATCTTCAGTTTTCAATGAACATCTTCGACATGACTCCATTATATCTTGATATTCTTTATAGAAATTTGAAACAGTATCATGCTCATCGGTAACAATTTCAAGTACAAGAAGACCAATTAGACCGAAATCTGCAATATCTTTTTTGATATTTTCTCTTTCGGTGGAAACTTGATGATAAGATTGAACATTGTCCGACAATTGTTCCTTCGATGGTGACCAATCGCCTAAATCTGCGAGATATGTTTGATTTTGATCATCGAGAAGAATGTTTTTAGCGGTAAGATTGCCATGAACAAGTTCGTTTTCATGTAGAGCAGTGAGAGCATTTAGAATCGGTAATAACAATTGAATTGCTTCTTTTAATGAAAGACTCAAATTTTTCAGTGTATGCTTTCGAATAAATTCATGAAGATTTTGATTAAGATCGTTCACTGGCATTTCAAAAATCATCCAAACAGAGAATTGATTGTCTACGTAGAGATAAGTTAATTTAACTGTATTCGGAATATTTAAATTCGTTATTTTTCGATGATAATGCGCTTCAAAATAACTAAAATGTTTGTTTTTTAAAAATGAATCTGCTAAATGTTTAACAAAAAGACGATCGGTTTTCGAAGCCCATTCAATTGGTTCAACAACATAAATAGTGTTGGTTGACGGCGAATCTGTCGATCGGATAGTTGGTGTCATTCCATTGAATTTCGCTAAATCCTGCGCACCTTTTAATTCACATTCAATTCGAAGAAATGGAAGAATATGATGTTGTAGAATATCATGAACTTGCTGTCTAATCGGCAGAATATCCGTAGCTATTTTATGTTGTTGGTCAATCAATGAAATAATTTTATCTTTTTGTTTATTTGACCATTTGGCGATCGTTGGAATGAATAAATCTTTTAACGAGATGATTTGTTGTTCAAGATCGGCTAAATATTTTTTGGCTTCAGGTAGAAAATCGAAATTTTTCTCAGGTAATTGATTTGCATCGAACGAATTGCCTCTCGAATAAGTCGTCGGTTGAATGGTTCGATCATTTTGTTCATCGAAAAGAAGATCAGTGACTGTCAGCAATGGTCGTGTAAATGTTTGAATAATAAACGATCGAAGTATGCCTCTGTTAATCGATTGTTCATCGAGATTGTCAATACAATCGCCTATACTTGTTTTCAATGAAGTTATGAGAATTTCATTTGATGTTGCGTTAAAAATAAGATTTTGATTATTAATAAGTGAGTCTAAATAATTCTTTGACATCGATCCTTGTGCATCGTAAACAACACTTTTCATAATTTCATGTTGAATCGCCAGTTGAATAAAACTTTTCACATCCGTTAAATTCGTTTGTTGACAAGCTCGACGCGCTAAATCATCTTTCGCCTCGGAGAACCGTTTGAAAATATTCTGAAAAATATCTTCAAGCAAACGATTCAATGCTCGATTACTTTCATGGAAATAATTCTCAATCCAATGATGAGCATCTTTTTTCAATTGTTTTAATTGTTCTTTCGTTCGATGACTTGTTATAAGAATTAAATCGAAGAATGCTTCGATCGCTGGAACAACTAAATTACTCACACGTTGCGCCATGATTAAATCACTGTTGGCAACGAATTGAACTAAACGTTCAATCGCGATTTTATTCATCACAGGACCGAATCGATGTGATTCTTCTGAATGAGAACTACAAATATCGAAGCAATGACATTGATCAAAGGATTTCGGGAGACCACCGGGTATTGCATTGGACATGCCGGGCGTCTTTAAAAGAAGATTATATCGATGAGTACGTTCTCGTGCGAGTAAATCGAGGAATTGCTGTTTTGTTTTGGTTTTTTTCATTCCGTTCATGTAAGCAACATCAACTTTGGTATTGAGAAAAAATATATTTGATGGCTCGAGATGTTTCAATGTTTTTTTTAATTCAAGAAAACATTCGTGCGTTTCATCAGTACCCGATGGATTATCATATAGAAATACAATTGTCGGTTTAAGTTGACGAACAAGAGCGAAAAGATTATCTTTTAATACTTGAGCATCACGTATTCGAAAGCCAGCTGTATCATAAACATCAATACCTAATTTTAATCGTTGTGATGGAAGACGAAGTTCAATAAAATGTTTAGCCCAATCACTGAATTCTTGTGACTTAATATCCATACCTGATGGTCTTTGAACATGTTTACTAAGACAGTCTCCAATTGCACCCCAATCGAGTTCAGCTGACTCGTCATTCTCTTTCGATACAAAGAATTTTGATAAATCAATTTGAGCAATAGGTGATGAAGTGTAACTCGCTTCGAATGATTGATAAACGAGAACACAAGCTTCTTCAGCTTTGGCATACGTCAATTTAATCGTTCTCGCTGTAACAGGTCCAACATCAGCTGGTAAAATATCTCCGATTCCTAATAACAAATGAATAAATGACGTTTTTCCACTTGAATTTTCTCCACATAGAACTAATTGAACTTTATCTGACGTAACTTGTCTATTCAATGCTTCGACATTAATTGCATCGATTAATGGTGCAAGTTCATGACTAAGATCTTTTAAATCTTCAATTTGTAATTTTTCGATTAGACTTTGACGACTCATCAAAAATTTGTTGACACTTTGCTGAATACGATTACGAATGTATTGATTCGATTGAAGAATCGATTCTAATTTCTCTTCATGCTCTTCATTGATTGAGTCCGCTGACATTTTTTTTTCTTTGATTTCAAATAAAACAGAATGAAATCATGACTTTGAGAAGACATGCTATCTTATCTTATCTTTCTTTCTTTTTCGTTTCAAAATTTAAAAAGTAAAATCTATTGACCAAACATGTCAACGAGCAGGTCTTTTGAATTGAATGAAATGACGTTTTAAATTTGATCTTAATCGAAATTGATCTCTGCAGACAGATGCTTAGCGGATTTGATTGAACAAAAAAAAAAAAGAAAACGAAGCTTAGACATAAAACATCACGTTTCTGATTGTCTCGATTGAATTTATTTCATCAATCGATCGATAAAGTCAATATATTCTGTTAGTTAATCTCTTTCGTCTCGAAAAGTGTTGTCCGACAATTTTAATACCTTTTCTTCGTTCTATCGATTGTCTGTTTTCATGAGAGAATATAAAAAGGCAATTGCATCAATCATTTCGTTCATTATTCGTTTCATCAAACATGTCAACAACACTTTTACTATTGATTCTATTCGTTATCTTAAATCAACATCGAATCGATGCCATTCCAGCGTGTATCATCATTGATACAGATGCTATACAAAAATCTGAAAATGATTTAGCTCTATCAGCAACCAATAATCGTTCATCGCCGTTACTTTTAAGAAATTTACGTATGTTAGATCGACAACGTTCGTCTGTTCTACCTGAATTTCTTGTTGAACCAATTCCACTATCGTATATCGATGTTAAATCAACAACTGTTGCAACACCAACTAAGAATATGAATCCTTCGTTATTAAAAAAAAGTCTACTTAATAAAAATACAGGTGTTGACAAAAAATTCGCTCCATGTTCGATAAAAGTTTTGAATGAAATCGAAACACAAATGGTCGTTCCGTTTGAATTTCGTCGTTTACGTCTCGAACAATCGGATCATCGTTTTAAATATTTCGATGATGATCCACGAGAAACTGTTCCTGATTTAACGATCGCTGTTTACGAAAGACGTTCAGATCCCGATGGAATTCGATTCTGTCGAACATGTCGAGACGGTTTTTGGACTCAATTAACTGTTTGCGAGGCCGTTCGTTGTGACGCCGAATTACTACGAGCTAATCCGAGATTAGTCACCGAATGGGGAGAAATCAAACCATTGGACGGCGGAATTCTTTATGCACCTTCATCGGTTTTCGCAATTTATGCATTCGCATTTGGCCCACATTGTAAACGATGTGAAGCCAATGGACAATGGAGTAAATATGCGTTGCCGGAACTTTGTTCAGGTATCAAATTCTTTGCTCAACCATCATCGGCAACGACGGAACGTGTGACAACAACAACAACAACAACAAAAAATAAAACTCATTTATCAACATCGAAAATTAATTCAACGTTAGCATTAGTAAAATTATCAAATAAAAAACAATAAGATAAAATTATGTTGTTCGTTTCTGTATGAATTTCTCGTTTTTATCATCATCTAGATTAGAACAATTGTTTATAAAAAAAATTAATGAAATTTTAGAAAAAGAAAACGATTGTCTTCGTTATTATACAGGATAAAGGCTTAAAAATAAAAAACAGTTTCGTGCAGATACACAAACAAAAACACTTCAAAAGGCGTCAGGTGAAAATATTCGAATTGCACTGGGATAATGTTGTTTCATCATCATTTTGTTTACATTCTCGGAACACCTGGCAATGAATTAACATAATTAATTAAATCCTAAATGAAAAACAAAAAAGAATATTTCGTTTTGTTTCAATTAGTTTGAATTTTACCATTCGATTTGTTGATGCAGCTAATTCTTGAAGAGTTTTTCCGCCAGCCTATGCAAAACACACGCACAATGAAATTAGTCTTCACAGTTTTCTTTTTAATCGACAAACAAACTTTGCTTAATCTTTTATAATTAGCTCCAGCATTAATCAACAATTGAGTTGTTGAAAGATTTCCTCGGATCACAGCCATTTGTAACGCTGTTGTATTTGTCGATTTATCAAAACATTCGGTATCAGCACCATTACTGAGAAGAAGTTCAATGATTTCTTTATTACAATCATGAATAACTAAAACCAAACAAACAAGAAGTTCTTCTCTCGATTGATTTTTGCTTTGAATGAACCTGCTCGATACAATGGCGTCCATTTATGTATTCCCACTTCTCGATTCATTTCAGATTGCTTAATTGTTTCATCTGTTTCATCATCCAAATGTTTAACTATCACAGCAATTGTATCGAAATTTTTACTATCAATTGCATGATGGAGAATTGATATGCCTATTTATCCATTGAAATCAAATCAAAATGAATAAATATTTTGATCTATTTACCATTTTGATCGAGAGCATAAATATTTGCATCGTTTTCAATTAATAAAGCACAAGCTTTGCTGAAACCAACACTTGCTGCGACCATTAATCTGAAAACTCTCGATTAGAATTCAAAGAAAAAGAAAATGTTTGCCTACGCTGTTTTCCCCGAACTAATGTAATTGTTAACATTGGCACCAGCTTTGATTAATAATTCAACTTTACTAAAAAAAAAACACAAGAAAGATGTTTTGCTTTTTTTTTATTGAAGAGAAAAGAAGAAACGAACTTGATATCCAGTTTGGCACACGAGTGCATAAACGGTAAATTTCCATCTTTATCCGGATGTTCGAGAAGTTGATGTCCAGGACCTCTTTTTTATTATTCAACAAAACAAATCAAATCAATGATAAATCTATTTTCTTTTCTTCTAACATACAGAATATTAAGTAGTTTTTCCAATTGATCTTTGCCAGGAACAGCAATCGCTTTGAAAACTGTTTCTCCATTCATTGGTTCGGGCACTGTTCCAGCTAATAAAGTCGGTGACCATTCCGATCGTTCTCCATTTAAACCTGATTTACATTGAATACGATATTCATATTGAGTATTCGGTTTGAGATTTTCAATTTTATATTTCAATGCCGATCCACTGGAATGTTCAAAAAAAGAAAAAAATTCTTGTCAAGGAAGAATGTTTTGACATAAAACATACGTGTAAATACTTTCCCAGATTGAACCAAGTCGTTTCTCACGTTGTTGAAGATAAATCAGCGAACCGGAATGTGCTGAACCGAACTCGTCGAACATTCGTCGATGTCTTGCACGAGTTTGATCTTGAGATAGAACATGTTCCCATTCAACTTCAAGTGAATGATGAGTTGAACCAACGAATACAGGTGCACCCGGTCTTTCCAAACGTCCCGCTAAAAAAACAGACGTCATGAGAATCCAATTCAGATCTCGGTTTTCTTTTTTTTCTCTTCTATTTTCAATTTCGATTAATCGAAATAAAATAGATCTTACTCATGTTGTGTTTTTGAGCTGAAATATATTATTTTGAAGCAAAAGAATACGAAGAAATACGTATGTTTCTTCCTCTTAAATACCTTTAGGAGCGTTTGTCGTTGTCATCATTAATATAATACGTCAATGAATAGCAAAATACTTGAAATATGAAAGGAAAAGAATAGAAGAAATAATTGGCAATTCAATGGAAGGAGAAAAACAGCTCAGGTGAGAAAAGGAAAAAAATTTTCTCATATTTTTTGTGTCGAGAAAAAAAAATTAAATTTTGTTTTTCTCACGTTATTCTTCCGTTTCATTCTAATTGACAGTTATCCGTCCGGAGAGCTGCTTTATTCATAAATATATAACGGAAATTGTCAATAATTGAACTAACTCGAACGATGCTCGTCAATTCTATTCAAATGAACAACAATTACAAAATCTTTCTCTTTTGTATTGTTTTTTTTTCGCACGAAAAACGAACTGAATGCAAATTGACTCGGCCATAGTCTTTTTTTTCTTATTGAAAGACATTGCTTGGCAACAGTTCGACTATCAGTAGTAGGGGAGGTCGCTTCACATCTCTTTTCTTTTCTTTTTGGTGTAACGAAAGAAATTTTATTTAAACTTTTGTCAGTTGAAGAATCAAGTGGCAATGGGAACTTGTTTTAATGACTTTTTTTTCTCTTTTGTTCAAGGTTTTATAAGGAAGGAAAAGAAGAGAAATAAAAATTCTTTTTTTTTGTACTCTCAAAATAAAAAAAAGCGACATAATAAAAGTCAACACTTTTCAGTCGATCACATCGAATAGATTAACGATAATCTACTTTGTCAGATCAAAAGAAAATATTTTTATATCTATTTTTGGATATTTGCCATTGAAATCTGACAAGTTAATAATTCAAAAAGAAAATAAAGTTTCATTTGAATTGTCTGAGTATACTTTTCTATCAATGAAAAGTGCGATCGGTGTACGTTTATATGTTTCACCTTCAAATTATCTTGACTCAACATGATTCATATTACCGATAGCAGTACGTCCTTAAAAGCCTCACAGTGTAACAAATCAACCATGCATATTATCTTTTTTTTTCAGTACATTTTAATAGAATTGATATAGTTAACTATTTAATAAAAAATCCAATATAAAGAAAGATAGATAAAAAATAAATAAAATCGCCACAGACCATTCAACAGCTGCAGCAACGGATTTTAATTGTGATCGGTCATCTGATCGTTTAATAACACTCATAACAACAAAAACAATTCCTAAAGGAATAACAAGTCCAATGAATAGAACTTGAAGATACACAACTAAATTGACTTGTTTTCGTGAAAATCGATAACAAACTGTAAAAATAGCTGAAATAATTGTACAAACAGCAAATAGGCCAGTAAATGTATAATGAACTCCTGCATAATTATTTGAATCGAAAATTGCGAGAAGAAGAAGTGAAATACCCGCTATAACCCCGAATACAATCGATGTTATCGATACACCTCTACGAAATCGACGTCGATCTTCAGCATCAAAGCAAAGTTTCGTCAAAATTAATGTCAAAATAAAAAATGTTCCTGTTACAGCTGTACCAACAATAAATTCTACTTTATATTCAGCACCAACATTCGATATATACGCAACTTCCCCATCATCATGCTCATATCGACGGAAATCATCTGCTGCCCATAGTCCAAACAACGTTGCAAGAGTTGCTAGCCATGCCAATGTAGCAATTGACGATGCTAACAGACCGAATAATTTATATATTGCATGTTTTCGTTGAGAAGATACTGAACTAATAGACATTTGTCTTACACGACTCAATTCGATAGGTGTGCGTGTATGTTAGTACACAAATAAAAATGTGATTTATTTCACCTTGTACCCTCCTTTCCGTACTTTGCTTTCGCTTTCTTATTTAGATAAAATCGAAAAAAAAACACGGAGACTATTTTATATTGTACAATTACATTTCCTGTCATAATATGTTTTTCAATGAATCAAATAAGAGAAAAAAGAACGAAGAATTTCCCATCATGGGCTAAACACTGAAATCAAATCCAACGTTACATTTACTCCATTTTCTTTTCTATTTATTTTATTCCATCAAAAGAAATACAAATTCTCTCGTATTTTTTCTGCCAACAGAAAAAAAAGAGTAAGTTAAATAGAATATCATTCTTATTGACATATTTCTCAAGCATAGAAGCAGATTCTCTTGTGCGCTGTGCGATTAGTATTACAAAAACGAAAGAAATGGCGAGAAATTTAAGTGACGATGAATGTCGAAAAGTAAAATTTAATTTGAAAAATTCCGGTCGTTAACTAGAAGAAGTTTTTAGTTATTTCGTCAATTTGATAATGGTAATAAAATTTTATCATTAGCTGAAGTTGATCGAGCGATTATTTATTGGCATCCCGAATTCGGTACGAATCGTCAAGCAATGCTTCGTGCTTTCAAAGCTGCGGATACAAATTCCGTAAGACTAACTATCAATTGATGTTTCTCATTGTCGAATGTTTTTTTTTAGAGTGGTTTCATTGAATATAAAGAATTTCGTCTTTTACTTCAGCTATTATATTATTATAACGAATTGAGTAGTCTATTCACACAATTGGATACGAACAAAGACAAACGAATTAGTTTCAGTGAATTTAAAAAGGGACATGGACTTATCGGACAGTCGAACGTTAGTGATGCACAATTACGACGAGAATTCGACAGTATTGACACAAATCATGGAGGATATATTCTTTTCGATGAAGTTTGTTCGCAATTTCTTTAAACATTGAATAGATAAATGGATTTTCATTTTAGTTTTGCATCCATATGGCCAAGAAAAAGGTTCATTGATTTTTCCTATGACTTTTATTATTGCATTTTTTCCATAACCTAATCGAGATTCGATATATATAAATAAAATAACAGTTTAAACTCCGCGTTCGTTTTTTTTTCTCTTTTCGATCTTTGAGTGCATCGAAATTGATTACACAGTCGCTTTGACCAATAATTGCGACAGCAAATATTTGCGTTCTTATTCATAATAAGATGTGTTGAAGATTTTTCGGGTTCGATTGGGATTGATTTCGACATTCATGTGACCATATGGACACTAGAGAAAAGTAGAACAACAAAATCGAACAAAACATTCGAATGTTTTGCAAAGCATACATGACGACATTGGTTGCCACAACATTTGCCGCGTTTTAAATGAGCATAACGAGTGAGAACTTGGTATTTAGTCGTTGGATCGATATAAGTACTCTGCGAATTCTGAAGAATTTTAGAGTATTTTCTGAGTAAAATTGGAAAGAAATTATGAGAAAAAAAAATCTTTACGCGACAAGCTTGTTGATGCAATTCATGAACCATCAATCGATCTTTGGTAAGACATGGAAGAATAGCAACAGATTCCCAAGCTTGCCAGGCTGTCCGACCGACAGATTTTATACTAAGACTAGACGACGCCAGTTGATTTATTGAATAATCTACAAATAAAACTGAATTAAGAATCGTATTTATTAGTAGATTTAACCAATCGACAAAAACAAACGACAGAGGACGCATCTTAACCTATACAACTTCATAAAACAGAAACATTGTTTTTTTCCTTGTCTCAGCTGATAATGAGGGAGATGTAGTTAAACCTTTTCAATGGAAAAGAAATCTTTGCAGTTTTATTTGATGAAGTATAATGAAATCGGATTGATTTGAGAGAGATTTCATTCAATATCGATGGTAATTTTAGTTTCTGTTCTTGAACAACCGTAATAAACGAAGATGGTACAAAAAAAAACAAATTTGTTCTTGATGTTCAAATTGTTGTTGTCTTGCATCCATTCTCGGACTTTTACTATTTCTTCTGGGCTTAGCTGCTCTTTTAGCTTACATATTCACTCATCCAACAAGAACCACAACAGCACCAACATCTTCATGAACTGAAATGAAATCAAATGGAGCTTCTAGTGGAAAGCAAGGAGATGTAAATAATTCATCACCTAGAACTGGAAGTTACAGTTATGTCGATGGTTGTAATGATCGTTCAGATCCGCTCAGTCAATAGTCTACGGCTACACTTTCCTAGACTCTTCTCTCGATGAAATTCTTCGACACATACATGTAAACTTTCTTCTGCGTGTTTTTCTTTCAACTTAACAAAAATGAAATAAACAAACAAACCAAAACTGCTTTGCAATGCTCAATGGATTTTATTTTTCTTTAGTTGTTTCGATTAAAATTGAGCACAAACAAAAACAAGAAGAAAAAAAACCAGCGTTAAAATTCTTCTCCAAATTTCTTGTTTCGATTGGATCTGATAACGAAGATGATTTAAATGATACCAATTCGGTTAGCAACATCAAGTGCATCGTGATCAGCCTTGAGTCTGACATAAGCTTTCTTTTCTCCATCAGGTCGAATCAAAGTGTTGACTTTTTCGGCGTCGACATCGTACATTTTCTTGACCGCTTGTTTGATCAATGGTTTGTTAGCACGAATATTGACAATGAAGACCAATGTGTTGTTGTCTTCGATCTTTTTCATTGCCGATTCGGTTGTTAACGGATGTTTGATGATGGCAAAGTGATCGAGACGATTTCGTTTTGGTACGGATCGTCGTGGATATTTCGGTTGACGTTGTAAACGAAGTGTAAATGGACGACGAAATGTTGGTGTTGTTCGAACTTTTCGGTTACGTGTCAATTGATTTCCACTGAAAGAGAAAGAAAAAAACGAAAGAATAAGAGGAAAATTTGGTTTTTTGTTTGAGAATTTTCTACCGAACGGCTCGTTGTTTAGCTTTGAGAGCTTTTGATTGAACCTTTTCTTTACGTTCTTTTGTAACAACTTTGGTGGCGGCTGTTGTTGTTGTAGTTGGTTTAGTTGCAGCTGGGGCTGGTTTTTTAGCTGCAGCTGAAGTACTCTTTTTTGCTGAAGCCGAGGCCTCTTTTTTTGGACCCATTTCAAATGTTAAAGATCTAGAAAAGAAATTTATTCACGTATTTCGTCTCGATAAATCTTGGCTCTTTTTTTTTGATATTTTCTGTATAAAATAAAAGAGACAAATTTGCAAAAAGAATCATGTCTGTTGTTTATCGGTCTCTTTCCATTGAATTTCCATTGGTCGATACCGTAGTTGAATTCCTCATTTCATTCTTTAGGAGTATTTTTCAAAATTTACCCAAATTATTTTCTTCTTATGCTTAGTTGTTTTACTTAATTAGTTTCATTAAAACGAAAATCATCCACTTGATAGATGTCTCTGGTGGTCGAGCAAACAACTGGAAAATTTTTTTAGGGTGATAATCATCCTGTACAAAAATGTTCGATTCTTAGTTATGATTTAAACGTCGTCGAACAGCATTTCGATATCCACGAATAGTTTTACGAAGTTCTTTTTTTATAAATCTTTGATGGTAAAATAAAAATCACAAATGTTAACATAGGTGGAATAAATGATACAAAATATCCACAAAGATATAGCCATGCATCATTTTCTGATTGCATACATGTTCGTAGATAGACTAAAACTAAACGTGGTAGAGCAAGTAGAATTAAAATAATAGGTGCAATAAGTATTTGTTTATGTTCTTGATATTGTCGACGAACAATTGTTCGAAATGGCTGATCGGGATGAAGATCTTGCTGTTGTCGAGATCGTTTTATAATTAATACAATCGATGAAATTAAATTCAATAGAAATGGACCAAAAAAATGTACCGTATGAATAATAGAATTGTAGATCTGCAATTTCGATCCATAACGAACAATACACCAAATTCGTTTAATATGGTATTTATCTTCATTTTCATTTTCATCAAAAGTTATTGATCGAGATATAGGATCATGAATTGATGTTACAATCATTACAACAATTAGAAGAGAAATTATCCGTTTAGCTGTCGTACGACTTTTGCTTTTAGAAAATCGAGTACTTTGAATTATTGTTATAGCACGTTCTGTTGCAACACATGCATTGAACCATTGATCTAAATAAAGGCAAACTCGAATGAGAAATTCTAATGAATAACATTGTATTCGTATAAATAACATGTCTGTCAAAATCGTCATTTGTGTTAAAATAAATACGATAAATTTCAATGTAAATAATATTGTTATAATCATGGTTGTAATCGATGAACTTAGTAAATACAAACCACAACCAACAGTACAAACTGATTTATTTTTAAATGTCATTAATGATAGTATGCCATTGATGAGTCCTGCTAGCATAAAAATAATTGTTAATATGAGACTTATTTTGATGATTATTGGTTGACGAGAGAAGTTTTTTGTTGGTATTATATGATAACTTAATATTGCATCGAGAGATAAACCTAATCCACTTGTACGATGTTGACATCGATTACCGTAAGAACAAGGTTTACATAAACAAATAGATTTTGTTGGACATCTTCGATCATCTTGAAAACATTGACCATCATTTTCACATTCACTTCGACCTGAACAATTATATGTCAAATAATGATCAAACTGTAAACAATTAGCTAAACGTTTTCCATGGAAATCATAACATAAACATAAATGTATTTCATCATGAAAACATGATAGATTTTGATTTTGACATAGTAAATGATAATATTTAATTTGACGAATGATATGCCATTGAATAAACGTATGATTGAATAATTCAGTTATATTTGGACAACGATCTAATGATGTCATTGTTTTATTGATTGTAAGTGATGTATCACCATAATATTTAACATATTTATCAAATATTAAATAATATGTTTTCTTTGGAAATAATTCAAGAAAAACAAGATGAAATGGTCGTGAATGATGAATTAATACTGATTCAGTGCCCATTGAAAGTGTTCGGAAAGTACTCGATCTTTTAATGTGGTCTTTCTTCAAAATGTCGTTTATCATTTCGTGAATATGAATAAAAACATATTGTTGTGATTGAATGATATTGGTTTCAAAAGAAATATTCAATTGACTGTCTAATTTTTCACATCGATCTCCACTAAATGCATTCTTACAAAGACATGAAAATTTTCGATTTGATACTAAACGATTATAGTCAGAAAAGCATTGACCATCATTTAAACATGTTGAATTGACATTTGAATTGCATTGAAAATTGGTTAGATAACATCGAGAACCAAATTTATTCTTTGAACACATACAAATCGATCGGTTATTTGATGATTTACCGATACAAATCGAATCAGGTGAACATTGACAGTGATGACGAATTTGACAATATTTACCCGACCATCCTTGATTGCATCGACAAAAAGTATAAAGTTGAGAATTTTTCCAATAATTAATACATTGACCATGTATACACCTATAATTCAAACAAGTTTGTTCAGAATTATCGCTCGATGGTATTTCAACAAGATATGCTAGACGATGAACAGGTAGAAATGGAAATTCAATTGGATATAATAAACTTCCTCGGTATTCGAATGAATCTGTTTCATAGATATCGATATGTATAGCATATTCTTTGTCGGAATGTTTTGGTCGAGTTGAATAAAGTAAATAGATATTGAATTTCTTTAGACAATCGGTTAACGATAGAAAATTAAATTGTTCAAACGAATGAATGATTCGTTCGGTTGTATTATCAATAAGTAAAACAACTATTGTAAATACGGTTCCTACTGAATTTGATAAGGCTTGAAATTGAAGTGCTAGACTAATTCGTTGATTTTGATATTGACAGAGATGACCGTAGTAATTCGGTGGACAAAAACATGTTGATGTTTGTGATTGATTCTTTGGATTTGACGTGAAGAGAACCTGAATGCCATAATGACAACGAAATCTATCATATTTGGAAATAACTTGACTATCTAACCGATGAGAGATCTTTTGACCTGTTCGTTTTCCTATTTCAGTAGAGAAAAATAGTTCAGTAGTTGAACCAATATAATTAGTCCGATTATATCTTATATCCGTTGTACAAAATCGTTCATCATCTCCATTTTCACAGTCATTATAACCATTACATAATTCATTGTTCGATAAACATAAATGAGATGTTTGATTCATACAATAGAAAAATTGAAATGTATGATTCATGTCGATAAAAATTGGTAATGGAACTTCTTGTTTACATACATATTCGTCAATTGCACCGAGACAATCAATCTGACCATTATTGAGTTTCTCATTAGACAAATAAATATGTTCAGATGTGACAGATGAAACACATGATAGATGATTTGAATTATAATTTATTTCATCTTTAATAATCGAATAGTTCCATATACCATCATTTTGAGTATAGATATTATTGCGTGGCCAATATTCACATTCCGTTTCATCTGTTTCATTTTTGTTATTAATCAAAATTGGTAATAGATTCGTATATCCATCACAAATTTGTTCGAATACTATTATATTTTGATTAGAATTTGGATCAAAATATTCATCTTCACACCTATGTGCAGTTATGTTGCAAGCACAATCCTTTTTTCCAACTAAAAGTTTACTAATGTATTTATCTAAGTATCGACATTTAAAATGTGTCTTGTTCAATAGATTCATAGCATTAGTTGTTTTGATAAAATCCATATTTTCATCGTCCATATATGGACAATCATTTATACGATCCATTAGACGATAAATGGAAATGCATTTCGGTGAATTTCTACATTGATACATCAATGATCGATTACAAATTTCAACTGTATAATCATAGATCAAATGATATT
>ERZ781399.1106-NODE-1106-length-24778-cov-4.879464_pt1 | contig 24778 bp, 27 predicted proteins | sample MGYA00511014_ERZ781399 | MGnify/ENA primary metagenome ERZ781399 (study PRJEB29847, sample SAMN06458254) | wastewater metagenome | isolation source: Wastewater bioreactor | place: South Africa: Cape Town | study: EMG produced TPA metagenomics assembly of the...
CTAAGACAAAGATTATATTACATCTAGACTATCGTAGCATTCGAAGACTAGATATTAATCATAGATGAAGTGAAATAACGTCTAACATATCGATGTGAAAATGAATTTAAAATCAAAATGAGATTCATGCAAAGACGCTAGAGAATCATCAAACGAACGGCTTAGATGATTCAATCACATTTATACTCGATCTATATCAGCACAGCTACATATGGACAAAAAATATTGTTGGTTGTTAGTTTTTTCTTCTTCTTCTAATTATATAAATGTTCTTCATTGATAATCAATATGAAATTGAGAAAATTTCAATGTGTGAAAAAGCGATCGATTACGTAAAATTTTCTTTTTCGATAATCACTATTTACTTGATTAAAATACTTTCTTTAATTATACATCTTCGACAAGTTTCACAATACATTGAATTACATCTTTCTTTCAAGGTTAATCAGAAATTAATATAAATCAAGGTTAAATATGAGAATACATCTTTTATCTTAGTTCGATCCACTGCCAATGTTTATTAATAATAATATAAAAAAAAAAGAAGAGAGAGAAAGAGACAAAGTTGACTATCACCAAACAACATAAAAGACTAGATAAATTCAATGTTCGAATTTGCATAACAGACGATGATTATTTCTTGTCAACTTGTCCGGAAACACATTGATCCATAAATTGTGCCATTTGCGCATCGTATGTTGACAAACCATTGAGATCATGTGTACTTAATGTAACTTGAACTTTATTATAAACATTGAACCATTCAGGATGATGATCGAGTTTTTCTGCTAGAAGTGCAACACGTGTCATGAAGCCGAAAGCTTCATTGAAATTTTTAAATTGAAATGTTTTGGCAAGTGCATCACGATTGTCAACGATTTTCCAGCCGGTTGTTTCTAATTGTTGTAAAATACTTGTTCGTTGATCACCTTCGAGTTTAGCACGCATTTTCTTCTTTGTCAAATCTTTAAATGCAACACTGGAATGTTTGTTTAATCTAGAAGATGTCAATGGATGGAACAGTTTTAAAATCCGAATAGAGTAACGATTCATAACTAGTTTATGTCTGAAAACAAACGAAACAGATTTTATCTGAATTTTCGCTTTTGTTTTTACAATAAAAAGATGAGTCAAGAAAGAGAGAAAAAAAGAAAATATTGTTTTTTTTGTTTATTAACGTTGAAGAACAGCTTTGATAAAATCTTCATAGACAATCATTCCTTGTTTATCTTCGAATTCGTAGATTAATTGTTCGACTTCTTCGTCAGTTAATCGTTCGCCTAAAATCAAAATTAAATTCTCATTCTTTTTTCTCGTTGATTTCGATTTCTAACCTAATGTTGTTAATAGATGTCGTAGTTCCGTTGCTGGTATTAAACCATTACCATCTTTATCAAATACACGTAAACCATCGACAAATTCATCGGCAGGTGCAACCGAATCTTTTTGTCGAGATAAACGTTCAAAAATAACTTGAAATTGTTGCATCGACAAACGATCAACTCGATTGAGATCATTCAAAAGTAAACTGATTTCAGCTTCGGTTGGATTCAAACCTAATGCTCGAACAGCTTCGCCTAAATAATGTTTTGGAATATGATCATCGCCACGATCATCATATAAACTAAAGACTAGAATCGAATGAAGAATAATAGATTTCGAAATTCAATATAAAATCTATTACTATCGCGAATATCTGCAAGAACGTCGTCATTAAGACCTGGCATTTTCTTTTCCTGAGAAGAAGAACAAATGACCGTTCGATTCGATTCGTTTCTTGTTTATTCTCTCATTGATCGATCTATTTACACACGCACGCACATCTGACGCCCAACGAATAAAAGTCAATAATCAATGGATGTCACTGTTGAACAGCATTCTCAGAAACACAAAACGAGAACATTTATTTCCCGTTACAAAAGTCACATTTATTATTAATAACAACAAAAGAGAAAAAAGATGATTTGTTTCCGTTTAAATAATCGTTAAATTTTCCATTTGTGCTTGTCTAAGCGAACTATTCGATGAATGAATCGAAGCGTTTAAATCAGTTTTGATAAAATCTTCATCTGTTTGCGAAAGAATTTCAATCGAATGATCGGAACTTTTCGTTTCTTGTTCGTATGTTTGATAATTAGCCGAATTAAGAAAACGTTTTTTATTCTCATGTAATGATGTTTGATAAAATATTCGATGATCTCTTGCCGACATGGACGTTGCTGGTGAAAGTGTTTGCACGAATTTTTTCTTCCATTTTTTATTTTTATTTTCAAATATTGGATAAAGTTGTGAATAATAATTATTCGTTGTATTTGCAGCTATTAATTGCTGTTGATGAATATGTCTTGCTGCAGCTGCAGCTGTTGTTGTTACAGGATAAAGAAATGACGGACGATCAAGTGAAAACATACGTGATCGTTGTGATGCATTGGTTTTATGTGCTAAACATTGTCGCCAAAGGATCTGTCGACATGTTCGAGCGAATTTTTCCGATAGAAAACAATAGAGAATAAAATCAATCGAAGCATTTATACAAAGAAATAGATTAGCAAAATTATTGAATATTAATAAAATGATTCGACGTTCGGGTGACATATTGACATAACTCTCAATCATTGTGTCATATGTCAATGATAGACTTTGCTGTGTCCATGGTAGTAATGCAACGAACAGACAAAATATTAGAACAATTGTTGTGTTACGTTTACGAACATCCGATCGACTATGTCGAAGTAATGGATAAGTATACGATGTTTTCAAAGGCATTGTTGATACAAAAGAGAATTTATTTTGATTGATCGGTGATAAATCGGATTCAGTTGAAAATGGATTAAATGTGGGCGAACTCTCAATATCGAATCGACGAGAACGATGCACGTACCTATTAGTTTCAAAAGAAAAAAAAAGAAAAATTATTTAATTAAACACTTTAGTCTGTGTCGGTACTTATTGAGTAGTTATTCTTAGGAATTTATTTATAGCATCAAGGAAACGACTCATATGAACAAAAGATCTTGAAAGTTTCAATGATGAACTTAACCAATACTCATGATATTGTTTTATAACACATTGAAACTCAGAATTCATCAGGAAAATGTCAAGATATTGTTTTCTATAGAGTATTTATTTCTAGACAAAAGATATCTCCTCATCATACTTATCAACTTACCATATTAAAATTGAATTACATATACAAAGTAATGTCAAAGGTATCCATATGATAACAACACAAATAAAAACAAGATAGAAACGATGTAGAACAAGAAAAATATGTGATGAATTTGTTTGATTCATTGATTCAGTTTGATCGAGATTATGAACAAAATTTTGCTCGAAATATGTTGGCAATGTAATAAGAAAACAGATAACTAATAGAAAACATATTAAATGTCGTGACCGTCTTACTGAACAAGTACGTTTAGCATAGATCGGTCTTGTTACAGCTAATGTTCGTTCGAGTGTAAAACAAACAATTAACCATGTTGCTGTATTCGAACTGAAATCAGCTAATGGACGAAGAATAAATAATAATGTTTGAGTAAATGAATATTGAGAAAAGAAATCATGTGAACCAAAATTTAATATCAATGTTAAAATTAAATAACATGAATCGCATAGAGCGAGAATAGTTAGATAATTGTTTGTACTTGTTCGTCGAAGACGTCGTCGTGTAAGAACAAATATTGAAATGAAATTGCCAGTTAAACCGAAAAGAACTAATAGAGGCCAAATATAAAATTTGACAACTAAACGGACTCGCGTTAATAGAAGAAAATTTCGTTCGATTGTTGTATTTGTCGGAGTAAACATTTCGATAGTAAACTAGAAAATATGATAAAGAAAAAACATTCTCAATTTACTTTGCATGAGTATACAAGAGAAAAAAAGAACGCATAGAAAATAACGAAAGATTATTATTATTATTATTATTATTAATAATCCTGGAAAAAAAGAGAGAGCATACAATTTGTCTATCAAATATTAATAAAAAAACGCTTGCTTTCCTTGTTTTTGGGCTCGATCTATGATATTCAACGAGTTTTATTTCCAATCACATTAATATTTTAAATCTATTCTTTGCAAACCTATTCATGAGGTCAGAATGATGATAAAACAAGAAAATGATATTTTTCTATTGAGCACATACTTATTTATATCTGACTGTGAAATAACAATCAATATATTTAAGGTGCACAGAATGCAAAATGACAGTGCCGAACTAATTTTGCTGATTCATACATGTTTAGATGCAGTTTTTAATGCTGATCATGAATATCACCTTCATTTTTTGTGTAGTGTAAGTTTTCATGTCAGTAAACGCCTTGCAATGAGAGGATGTCACAATGCACCATTTATGTTACCCAAAAAAACACAGGGAAACATCGGTTTCTTATGCTTTAATACTTCATTTTTAAGTAAAACACATACCATATCTAGATTCTACGTCAAAAATTGAGTCGAAAAATAAAGTTTAAACTTTATTTTTCGACTCAATTTTTGACGTAGAATCTAGATATGGTATGTGTTTTACTTAAAAATGAAGTATTAAAGCATAAGAAACCGATGTTTCCCTGTGTTTTTTTGGGTAACATAAATGGTGCATTGTGACATCCTCTCATTGCAAGGCGTTTACTGACATGAAAACTTACACTACACAAAAAATGAAGGTGATATTCATGATCAGCATTAAAAACTGCATCTAAACATGTATGAATCAGCAAAATTAGTTCGGCACTGTCATTTTGCATTCTGTGCACCTTACAAGCTGGTAGTAGTTCAATAGCTTGGATTTGTTGAAGTTTAAATTGACGTAAACGACGATAATGTTCACGTGTTGCTTGATATTGAACTTCAGCTCGTTGTCGTTGACGTTCTTTCATTTCTACTTCTTTCATTTTACGTTTTCTAAAGAAAATAAATAAATAAATATTTTTTTTCTCTTTGAATTTCAAACCGAAAACTAGTCTGAAATGTTTTCATTGCTTGATTAGCTTTTAATAATCGTTTTCGTGTCACATGACCTCGCCACAATGCTTGAATTCGACTTGCTGCATAATTTTCTCTCTAAAAATTTCAATTTTTTAAAAATAAATCAAAAACAAAAACAAAATCTGTCGACATACATTATATTCACGTGAATAAGGACCACTGCGTGATGTTCGTCTGATGATGGCTAATAAATCTTGAAGATCAAGACCAAAGCCACGACCATGCCATCGTTGTAAGATAGTCGGTAGACCTCTGAGACACGAGAATATATGAATAGATAAATATTTTCAAAGAATTTACTTGAATTTTTCAACTAAAAGTGTAACAATATTTGGATCTGCTTCACAAATTGCGATTAATGCTCGAACAGCCGCTCTGAAAATTGGCATGAAAATATTCAATCGCTCGTTGTTTCACCTACCTTCCAACATCACTATTATCGAACACAGTCAATTTATAAGCAAGTTCATTGACATAATCTTGTTTTAGTTTATTTGTTAATTCGCTAAATACGCTCGAACCAGTCAAACGTCTATTTATTATGCAAATTTTTCATTTCGAAAATAATTCAACAAGATTTTTCTCTCCTACCGACTACGTCGAACTATATTTTCCAAACTATTAATCATCAATGTACAAACGTAAACATCATCCGTAAGAAACAATTCCATAAATTTCGATGAAGTTAAAACTAGAAAATCCCATTAAAAACCTTCTCATCAAACGATCTCGAATTACTTTGTTTTATCAATGAATATTGATTCGAATGAAAATTTAATATTTCAATAAGATTACTCATAACTGTATTCATATACGTGATATAATCTTGTTTTAAATGCGACTAAAATGTTCGAATTCATAATCAATATTTGACGAGTTAAATTAATTCTACTTTTTTCTCTTGTGAATATCGATCTTGTAAATTTCGTGTTAGAACAATCAAACTATCGATACTTTGCGGTAGATAACGATCGAAAAATTTATTCGACCAGGTCTTTATCTTGGCATTTGTCTTGTCAATTTCGACAGAAACACATGAACTAAACGCAAAAGACAAAAAAAAAGAACATTCGAAATACAGAACATCTCCAATTCACCTGGCTAATTGGCTGAGATTCATCGATGCTAAACGCCAACCATTTGGTATCGTCGTAAAATCTTGCCGAAGTGTTAACAATAAAATGGACAGGATATCTAACGCGATGATATCATGTTTGAGACTGGTGATCGACGTGGATCGATGTAACAATTCTAAGCGATTTGAATTTTATTTTCAATAGATGAAGCAGAGAGAAAGAGGGAAGACGTACGATCAAGTTGAAGAAATTTCTCGGGCAAATCAGTCGGTTTAGTTCGACTTAATTCTTTTGCAAGAGCAACTAAATTCGAATTCATACTGAATCTAAAAACAAAATCTTCTCTAATGAATATTTATTTTTCTTTTCTGGCATAATTTTCAAATCGAAACACACGAATAATAATCCTCGTAGAAAAATAATGAGCTAAATATATATGTCAGAATTACATTCTACAAAAAAAAAGGAAAAAATCTAAATCAAAAGCACACAGCAAATATCTGACAAAAATAAAATAAAATCATAAATGGAAAAGAAAGAAAAAATTCATAGAGCCTGAGAGAAACAACAGAAGAATAAAAAAGAACACGAAAAAATCAATATTTAAGAAGCAGATGGATTGTCATGCGGATGAGCTTTATCGAAACCGAATGATTCTTTATGATGAACAGGCTGAATCCATGCAGCTGCTTCGAGTAGATTGGATGCACGTTGCGGTGATGGACTTGTTGAAGAACGGACATTCGTCTGACGAGAGAAAAATGAAAGATTAGAAAACAAAATGAATTCGAATATGTGTATGGATTAGTTTACTTCTATGAAAATATTACTATCAAGTCTTACGCTGTTCACTTCTCGTCGAAGTTGATTTCGTTCTCGTAAAGTTCGATCAACACGATCGTTTAAATTCTCCATTTGATCTTCTAATAATTGTATTTTTGATGTTAATAAAAGATTTTCTCGTCGCATTTCACGAACTTTAGCATCCTTATCAACCATACTGAGAACAAAAACGAAACAAAGTAATAAAAATAGTCAATGATTAGTTTGAATTCCATTGAAAAATGGAACGTATTAGAAGAAATGAATCAAACACATGCAATTAGAACAAACGAACACACACAAAATGTGCTTTTCAATACACTTGCCTATAGAAAGTGATATTACTAATGAGATGTGGCTGTTCAAACGTAGAGCAAGTAGGAGAAGAAGTCTGAGCAGAAATATCGCTATTTGCTGATAATGATTTGTACCTAGTTAATAATTGTCGTCGTTCATCGATTAATTGTTGATAGGCAGATTCTTGATTGACTTTTAGTTCACTATCTTTTTCTAGTAATTGTCGTGTTTCCTGTAAATCGTTTTGAACATTTTTTATGTGATCAAGATATTTCGTTTTTGTACGTTCGAAAATTTCTCTAAGAATACAAATCATTGAATTCAAATGATATTTGATTGTTGAAACAAAAAAAACAACGAACCTTTCTTCATGCAAACGTTGCTTATATTTTTCTTTAGATAAATCATAAGTCTTCTGCAATTGTTCGAGTTTCTGTTGATATGTTCGACATTTCAATTGCCAATGTTGATTTTCGGTTTTTTCTTTTAAATAAAGTTGAACAGCTGTTGATGGTTCAGTTTCATTTGGCTACACAACAACAAAAAAAAGCAAACTTTCCAAGAAACTGAAAAACAACAGTTTATTTCAACAGACTGATTTCAATGTATTAAATGTTTGATTTGTAATATGCAAATTATAATCATTTTTAAATCGACATTCAACGAGTTCATGTTGTAATGTGTTATTCTCTTCGATTCGAGCGTAGAGTTCTTTTCGAACGTTGATATATTCATCTTTCAAACGTTTTATTTTCATTTCAAGACGTTGTCTTCAAAGAGAAGAACAAAACTCGATGAGATTAAGACAAAACAAGAGAATTTTTCTATTCTACCGTTTGAGTTTTTCGTCATCGATGGCATTTTGTAGAAAAGTAATTTGATCGGATTTAGTAACAAGTTCAGTTCGAAGAGAATTTAATTCTTTTCGTGTTGGTTCTGTTGTTTCGTTTAAATGAGTTCGAACGGTTTCTTCGAAATGTTTATCCGTTTCGGCTAGACGACGTTCGAGTTCTTGACTTTTTTCTGAGGATTCTTTCGCAGTCAAACGAGCTTTTAATAATTCAGCTTGCAAATCTTGAATTGTTCGTTGTAATTCATTTTTCTGAAGAAAAACAAATAAAATCAAATCGAGAAGAAATAAAAATCGTTACACGTTGTTGTTCTTGTGCAAGTGCCTGTTCGAGTTCGGTTATTTTTGATATGCGGATTTTATTTTCTTGTGAAAGTTGATTATTAATATTTAAGTGAACAGCTGATCGTTCGGAGAGATCGCTTTGAACCTGCTCGATAAACTAAACGAAGACAAAAAACGAACTTATGTTGATGAATTTTCAGATTTACATTTTGTTTTTCTTCGAGTTGAATTTGAACTTTATCGAGATTCGATCGATAGATTTCGATTTGTTTTAAAAATTGATCGTTTTCTTCTTGTAAATGAGCCATTGTTTTATTAACACTCGTTACATCTCCGTCATATTTCGCCTGAAAACAAGATTTTAAATACAATGAAGTTTTCTCTTTCCGTATTCGAGAAAAGATTTACATTTAATTTCTTTTGTTCATTTTGTAAGAATTCAATTCGTTGATCTCGTTCAGCTAGATCTCGATCATATTTTTCTTGTAGATCAGTTAAATTGACATTTAATTGACGTAATTGATTGTAAACAGCTTGTGCATCGTTATTCGATGTTGTCAAAGCTAATTTCAGATCTCGATTGATTTCATCTTTGGATTTCATCTTATCAAAAAAAAAACGAAATAATTCGAAACATTCAAACAAACGAAAGCTGCTACTTCGTCTTTCAATGCTTTATCTTCCTGTTGAATGGATTCGAATTCATCTCGAAGAATTGCCCATTGATTTTGTAGATCATCGCGTTGTTTCACTACTTGATCCATTTGTTGAATATAATCTAATTCTCTTTGTCGATAATCATTCTGTAGTTTAAGTATTGTTTCATAAAGAGACTTAAAAAACAAACGTTATTTCTTTTCTGAAACAAATTAACGAATCATACACTGTATTTTTGTTCTCTTTTATCATTTTGTTCTTCGAGATTTGCGACTATTCGTTCGTGTTCTTCTCGTTGTTTTTCTAATTGAGTTTCTAATTGACTTTTGAGTTTTTCTAAACGTGCTAATTCCTAAAAACAAAATTCGATGATTTTCATATTCGATCTCATTGAAAATGTGAATCTACTTGAGGTAATTGTTGTTTATTTTCAGCAACAAATAGTAATTGTTTGTAATGTTCATCTTTAGCGATTAATTCTTTCTTATAATCTTGAGTTTTTTTATTTGCTTGATCGATTTGTTCACGTAATCGGACGATTTCTAATTCTAATTGATTATTTGTTTTATGTAGCCAATCGATTTTTAGTTTTAATTGTGTTGTATTCGAATTTGAATTTAAATTTTGATCGTTTGCAACAAGAAATTCTTTTTCACGTTCTTTTAATGTTCGAACTTCCTGTTCAAGGACTAATTCACGAATACGTGCACGTTCTAATTCTTCATTCCATTGACTTTTTTCGGCATAAAGATATTCATTTTCTTCATAGATCGTATCGAATTCTTGTGTACGATTTTTTAACGTTTGATTTTCTCGTGTAAGATCATCTAATTTGTCATGTAATTGATCTAATTCATTTTGTAATTCTTCAACAGTTGGTTGAGATCGTTTTGGTAGCATGGGAGAACGTTGAGAAGGTGAAACCGATGATGATGCAATATAAAGATCTTCGATGGAGCTCATTATTGAACTTGTACCTTTTTCGATTTCAATCTGTAATGTTTGTAATTCATAATCACGTTGTTGAAGTTTTTGTTCTAATAATTGTACGTGTCCTTTTAGCTCGATGATGTCAGCTGATGGTATCGATACTGGTGGAATGGGATAACGAGATGTTAAATCGAATTGTCGAAGATTTTGAACGGTTAGTAGAGGAAGATTATCGTCGGGATTTCGTCGAGTTCGTTGAGGCGATGGTGCTGGATGAGCAGGGTGTATCTAATAAAATAAATCAAAGGACATTGACTTGATTATTTTCTTTTTTCTTCTTTCTTTCTCTTTTGTTTGACTGATGTCGATTTTCGTTTTTTTTTCTAATCAAAATAAAAAGTAACTTCAGTGCAATCGAAAAGAAAAAGACAAACAAAATGATCTCGTTGGTTTCTTTTCTCTTTTCTTCTTTTTTTTTTCGGTTTTTTTTTCAAACAAAGTAGATTCTCATTCTCGTCGTCTTCGATTCACATATTTGAGACAAATCAGAACTGAAAGAGAAAAAGAAAGAGAGTGAAAAGAAGAATAATTGGTAACCGAATCAAAGAAAAACTCTCGGAACTATGCTCCTACATTTCTTCTTCTTCTTCTTATTTTAACTATTGACGATGTTTAAAAGAAGAAAAGAAAAAGAAACAGAAGAATTTCTTCAATAAGAAGCAAAACGCCTGAACACTTGAATAAGTACACGCAACTTTTATTTAATGTATACAGATGCATAAATTTCGGTTCAAGACGAAATCAATTCGACAAATCTTTTCTTCTTTTCGGTAGAAACAAATGAGAAATCTTCTACTTTTAGCCAATTAAATTGAAAGAGGAGGATACACGCCTATATAATCGCGTTCTATTTAAGAAGCCTGATCGAATCAAGGTTAAAAGTAATTTTATCCTAAACAAGGTCAATAAAAAATGAAAATGAACCTGATTAGATGACTGTTGATGTTGGTGTTGACGTTTTTGTAAATCATTTGCTAAATTTTTATTGAGAACTTTTAATTTTTCACATTCATCTTGAGATTTAATTAATTTAGCTTTTATCCGTTTGATTTCGTCTGCATCGATTAACTTTTTTAATCGATGATTTTGTTGTGTTATTTGTTGTAATTCATGTTTTAAATGTTTATTTGCCGTCTCTAATAATTGAACTTGTTCGTAGACAGGATCACTGGTTTTAAAATCATGAATTTCAGCATGAAGACGTTCGTTTTCTTTTAAAATATGATCGATCGATGATTTTAATTGTTGATAGTCTTTCGTTTTGCCCGTTGAATCCGTTGAAGATGCAGGTGCTTCGACAAGATTTTTATACAAAAGTAATTGTTTCGATTCGGTACGATGTTGAATAGTGAGACGTTCACATTCGGTTTCGGTTTCGTCGAGACGACGTTTCGCGGAACTATATTGTTTTTCAAATTGTGTTTGAATAAAATCGAGCTAGAACACAAAAGTCAAGAAAAAAACAACAACGAACAATCGTAAAAGATAATTACTTGATGGTAAAGATGTGCACGTTCATTAAGAAAATATTTAATTTGATCACTCCATTCGATATGAATTAGATCGGTCAGATCAGCTTCATGAAGTAAATGTGCAACATAGGTAGCGGATGAACGATGAGGAGAATGCTGCCGATCAGTAGCTGTACGAATGACATAAAATGAAAATTTTAAATTAACAATCAATTCAATTTTACCGGCAAAATTGGTTAAGGAAGGTGAAGCTGTGGGATTGTTGGTTGCGGTTGTCGTTGATAAATCTCTTTGTTGTTTTGTTTTAGATAATTGATTGTGATGATCATCGTCATCATCATCAGGATCTTGTTCACCTGCTGTTGCTTCCATACTTGCTGTACGTTTTTTTCGTCGTGTTCGTGAATACATTTCGAGAATAAATTTAATTGCCAATAATGATAATTGTTGATTACAATTGTAATCTTGTTTTTCATGTGCTCAAATTGTACGAATAAATGACACGTATCTATTCGTCTTTTTTGTTTACTTAATAATGTACTACTCTATTGGCAAGGTTTAACATTCTGACTTTTATAAAACATTTTTGTCTTCACACACACACATATCGTTATGCATTCATATATATGAGCAGCACACGGCAGTGAAAATAAACTGAATTTATACAGAACAGCACTTGTCATTCATTTATAAAAAAAAAATCAAACGAAGGAATATGCAGAACAACAGAAAAAAAATAAATCGAAGATCACAAAGACAAAGAATTTATATATATATGTGTGTGTAAAAGAATACGAGTGATGTTGCACTTATATACACCGAGAACTCGATCGTTGTAATATCAACATACATAAGAAGAGCAAAAGAGAGAAAAAAAAGTGTGAGTGAGAAGAATTTGTAGAAGTGATCATTCAAAAAGAATAAAAAGAAAACATAAAGAAAGTGTGAGAATGTCTATATAGTTGTTGCTACTTTATTTATATAAGCGAAGCTGGTTGTTCATCTCTTATTTTCTTTTATTTTCTTCTTTCGTCGTGTATTATTCTCATTAAAAAGATAGCCTTGATCATCTCAATTACTACAAAATAGATGTCTTTTGTTATTTAGAAAAGAAACAAGATCGAATGTGAAAGAGAAAGAGAGCAAAAAACGTTAATCTAGTTCTTTTTTTCGATCAACACGAGTTTTAAATCGTTAATGTTATTCTTTGAGTAACTATACTTTGAGTATTAATGGAACGAACATACTTAAATGTACGATCTTTGATAGAAAAATAAACAAATGAAAGTAAACGAATGGAGACACAAAAGAGAAAAAAAGAAGAAGAAGAAGAAGAATCGACAAAAACAATTTCTTTTCGAATTATTTACATGATTATCAAAGGTTTTCTTCAAATATTAAATAATTGTTGACACAGATAACAAATAAATAATCATTGAAAATTAATTTTCATCGATGAGTAATCAATATAAAAAGTACAATCATCTCGGCTACCATTCAATTCAGTGAAATATCAAGTCAGACATGAACGATGCTCATTGTCTCGGCAACAACAGGATTAACAAAGTTTTTTTTTTATTAAAAAAGACGACTGTTTTCTATCGACATCTATGCATTTTTTTTATTTCAAACAATCAATTTTCTCTCTTCTCTCGGGCCTTAAGAAAAAAAAGAAGAAAGATCATTTATTTTATATAGATCTGTTTATGATTCTTAATTTTTTGAATTTAATACAAGGTTATGATGTCTTTTTCGACGATTGTATTTTGAAGAGTTCTCTGATATTGTTCGTTTGTTCAATGTTCGATAATATTGAATAACACCATTTGTATTCGGTATGACGATACCGGCTTGACAAGTGCAAACACATTGTGTAGAAGAATAATATTCACTTGGCAATGGCTAGTAAAGAGAAGAAAAAGAAAAAAAAACGAAATGCAAGTGGACATTATTTGAAGATGCTTTTGTTCAAGTACTGTATTGCCGATTGATGTCACTTGAGATGGACGATTGGGATCAATGCAAATATTACTGGGTCCATTTGAAGGATAGGCATACTGACAAAACGAAAAGAAAGCAATAGAATGAAGAGTGTAAATAATTGTTGAAGTTAGAAATTGCGAACTTGTTGATTGTATGGAAATGTTTGAGCAGGAGAAGGTTGACTATTTGAATACAACGATAGATTCTAATTAATAACATAATACTCTCTAATTAATCATTGAAGATGATGATTTACCGATGGTATATTGGCAGATGAAGGTTGAGATATCATTTGTGTAACAGTAGGAAAACAGGCATAGACGACTAATTTGACATTGCGTGGTGGTTGTCCATCATTTGTACTCAAGAATGTGACAGCTAATGTTGCTGCTGGATCCATAGGTAGATCTTGAATATAAGGATTGAGAATTAATGGTGAACGAGATGTTCCTTGAGTTGATTGTATAAGAGGACGATTGGATTCTTGATCAAAAAGTGCAACTTCAATTTGATTAACATTCGGTGAAGAAACTCCAATGTATGAAAACGTTGCAGGCATATCATCACGTAGAAGAACAGTCATTATTGTTTCCATGGAAGTTAAATTACATCCATTTCCATTTGGGTCAAGATCTGTAGTCGCATTTGTACCATCACTAAAAACAATAAGTTCAACACCTGGATGACTTGCTAATGACACTTGTGGACATATATTTGATGACGAAGGTGCGTTGTTTTGTGAAGACTAATAACAAATCATGATTGAAAAATAAACAATACAATGATAGTTTTTGAGTGTAATAAGAAACAAAACAAAGATTTTTAATTGTCAATTATAGAAAATAATTTTCGAATTGGAAACTCACTTACTGGTGCTGAACTTCCTAATATGGGTGATGATTGTGATGCAATGAGCGGGAAAAGTTGCTAAAAATTAATATACAAAATATATTTATTTTTGTGATTCATAAGTCTATTATAAATCACTGTTATTAGTTGTGGTGCTGGAGGTACTGCGGGAGAATACATCGATGCTTGATATGCTGGTTGCTAGATATAATAGACTCTTTCTCTATTGTCAATTTCAATAATTTGTCATTCTTAAACGCTTACAGAAGGTGGTTGTTGTTGCTGTTGCGGTTGCTGTGGCTGTTGTTGTTGTTGTTGTTCCATAAATGGTTGTTGTTGTGGTAATGGCTGTTGTTGTTGTTCCATAAACGGCTGCTGTTGCGGTGGAGGCTGTTCCATAAATGGTTGTTGCTGGTGTGGTGGCTGTTGTTGTTGCATAAACGGTTGCTGCTGTGGCGATAACTAAAGATAGAAAACTACTATGTTTGATCAACACAATTTTTTTGTGAAATAACGAAATATTACTGATGGTGATTGCGGTACAGCAAAATTTTGTGATGATATTGAAAACTGAAACATGCAATCAAAATTGAAAATTGATTCGTTTGTTAATGAAAATATATTTAGGAATGCTAACGAGTGGCGGTTGCTGTGGAAATGATCGTATTGCTTCTGAAGGTAACAGTGAAGGAGGTTGAGCAGCTGTTTCTTGTGATAATATAGACTACAATTAAATAATTATACAATATTTAGTAGATATTTGAACTATAAGACATTGAGAGATCATTTATGAATGAAAGTGATAGAATATGCCAATGTTGAATCTATATTTACTTGTGCAGGATCTGGTTGAACTACTGACGGTAATTGTTGCATTGATGGTGGTACTGGCGTATCACCTTGATTGATCTACAAATTTTAGTAGAAAAATAAGATATATCTATCAAACCAGTGAAAATTAAACTAACTAAAGCAGATGGAACAGGTTCAGGATTGGGCGTTGTCTATTAGAAACAAAAGACAATTCAATAGACTTTAAGCATCAGAAGAATTAAATATACATCTCCTGTGCCATCCGATATTCTTTGAAAACAACTGCCAATATCAACATTTACTCTCACTGGTGATTTATTATCATTCGTTGCTAACAATTGAATAATAATACTATAACCACAAGTATATTGTTTTAATTCGACGAGAGGATTATCACCAAATGAAGATAGCATTTTGCCTTGTTGATCATTTGCTTCTGGTAATTGTATTGGACTACCATTTTCATCATACATTGAATAGGAAAATTGTTGAACATTGCTTGGCGATGGTATACGTATAAACGATATGCAAGCAGGTGCAGTAAATAAAAATGTTATTTTTGGCTGTTTTACATTGAGAAAATTAACTGCACAACCACTCGAAGGTGAGAGACAATCCACTGGATTGATATATTGTGTTGTTGAGACGAGAACATCATAAATAAAAGGATTGCTACCAAATGTAACTTGATCAAAACAGGCATGATCAGGAATCGACTATAGATAGATATTCAATAATGAACTACATACAATACAATGTTCATGAAAATATTTACTTCTACACTTAAACTTTCATACGATGCAGCTGACTATAAGATCATAACAAAAAAAAGAGTAGAAATACAAGCGTGAAACTAATTTTGATTTCTTACCGGTTCCGTCGTTGGCAATAACTAGGAAAACAGATTTTTCAAAGAAAAAATCATTGAAAATGAACTAGAAAAACAAAAGCTTACTGGTTGCTAGAAAAGCAAAGAAAATATTTTTGACCAAATCAATAAATCCTAAAAAGATTTACTTTTGTCGGAATAGTTGAAGCTTCTAAATCCGGTGGATAAGTACCATAAGTTGAACTTGTTTTTTCTTGGCAATTAACTGGCACATCCGGTAGTGGTAATGATGGTGATAACTATATAGAAACAATGAAATAAAAATTAAATATTGTTTCATAAACGTAATTTTACTGGAGCATTTCGTTGAAGTGCTGGTTGGACATTTTGTTGAGGAGGAGGAGTAGGTTGCATTCCAGTATTGACCTAGATTGATGTCAATGATAATTGTAAAAACGAAATATTCTTGATTACCTGTGGAGCATTAGCAGGACACATAACAACATCCAAATCTAATAATGAATCCATAGGTGCATCTTGTGAAGCAGTTGCTTGAAGAATAACTTTTGAAATAGGTATTTCTAATATATCTGGAAAGGGAATGCCAGATGTTAAACTATATGCAGGAGATAGCATATTTCCTTGACTATCGACTAAAATTGCATTTATAGGATTCTGAACATTTGAACTGGCATTAACAGTTATAGAATCGAGAATATTTGCATCAGGATTTTGAGGCGGTACTTCAAATGTGCCCGTATATTTTCCAGTTGACGAATCATAAGACATTGGTATATCAGCGTCATATTCAGTACATTGAATCAATGTATTATTTTCTATTGATGTTGGTGAGATTTGTCCATTATTATTGTCTTGAGGAAGTAAATTAATAGCAACATCAAATTGAATTTGAAATGTTCCTTGTAAATGAGATACTTGTGGTATTACCGAAGATACATCTGCTGTTGTTGTTGGCATGGTTTGAAATGCAATAGTAATTCCAAGAAGAATAGAATTAGGATCAAACGAAGTATTTGAAGAAGGAAAATATTGAATTGATAAACAATCTGTATGAATATTTGGTAGATTGGCTATTGCAGGATTGTCTGTAGGACTATTTTTCGTTGATGTAAACAAGAGTAGATTACCATTATTGGGATCATTCATTGGAATGCCTTGTTTATTCACATAAATACAACGAAAATAATCAACATTACTATCAGATAGGAGAGCAATCGATTGTAAAGCTGATATTTGACCATTGGTAGACGGTGGACAAACGAACCATTCATTGTATCCCGATCCTTGTTGAACAAATGCTGATGTACTTGTTACACGAAGAACTTTGACTGGTAAAGTTACATCATTTAAAACTCCTGCTGGTGTAACTGGTACATTGTTATCATTTGAATTTGGATGATATGTCCAAGTAAGACGAAATTGAATATTATTCGGTTGAATAGTTCCGATAGGTAAGATTATATTACAATGAACAGTAGCAACAATATGTATTACAAATACACTTAAATCATTGGCAGAATTGAATGATTGATCTTTACCAATATTAACTTGAAAATTATTGATATTTCGAGCAGTATTTTGACAAGTAACTGATGATAATGCTGTAATTCCATTTGATGCTTGTGGAAGTGGAAAACAACAAACAACACGGCCTTGATCATCTGTTTGTGGATAATTTGGACATGAATTGTCACCGTTACATGTAAAATCAGCTGTATGACCTGGATACGAAGTACCAGCATAATTGTTCAATTGTAATGGTAGATATCCTATGAATAGAATAGAAAAAAAAAGTAAGTTCGAAGGTAGTTTTTAAAACTTCCTACCATTATTGACATCAATCGATTGTCTCCGAGTACGTTTACTTGCTTCTGCAGAAGTCTATCAAAAATAATAAAATGTAGTTTTTTTCGAACTATTCGAAACTTACAGGTTGTTGTTGTTGCTGTTGATCACTCAACGGATTTATCACAGCAATCTTTCTACTGATCCATATTTCATTCGATTTCGAATCGTCGGGAAATTCTGCCGATAAAACTGGTGTAAAATTACCAGATATAGACGCTTGTACAGTAGCTGCAAGTCGATAAGTTCCTTGTTTAGCATCGATACTATTTAGAATACATGATAATTTTTCTAATTTCAAAATAGCGGGTGGATAACACCAAAGATTCTTTAGTAATCGTTCATTATCGATAAATGTTAATTTTAAATCAACTAAACATGGATTCGAATGACACTCGAACGACGATGGTAAAACAAAATTAGCACCGATTGTAAATTTCTCATCAATATAATACGTTGTCTCAAATAGTTGTTTATCGAAAACGAAAAATGTCGATGATTTGACAATCGCAAATGAATACCAATAGAATAGAAGTATAAATAAAAAATATTGTTTAAAGAACATTGATTAGATTTTCGTGAATAAGAGATCAATGAGGACAAGCAAACATATACGAATCGAATTGACTACTGTTTCATAACAAACAACAAACATTTGCTTGTTAATCAAAACAAGATTTTCTTTTTTATTGAGAACTATATGTGTTTTAATCGATGCCATATCAACCTCATTTCATGGATAGAAAACTTCAAATTAATTGAAAATATATGTGTATAATCAAATAAAGCATCGTACAAAAAAAACAAAGACTAAAGAAAAAATAAAACTTTCCTTTTATTGAATTGTGTGAGCACGAATGAATAGTAACAGAGCAAAAACAGAGAGGAGCTCGGGAAATCTGACAGATTATTTTGTTCGTTCACAGACATGTCTTATAACGTCACGAAGTGTGCCTGCTTGTGGCCATAAATCATCGACAATCGATTCAGCTTGTTTTCGCATTTGATTGATACGTTCTCGAGTTTTTTCAATACCTAATAAACTAGCATAAGTCACTGTTTGATTCTGTTGATCAATATGAGCTAATTTGCCAAGTTCATCTGTATTTCCTTCAACATCAAGTAGATCATCTTTCATTTGAAACAAAATTCCCATATATTTTCCCAATTGACGAATATGTTCAATGGTTTTATTTAAAGATGATTCTTCTTGTTCAGCAAGTATGACAGGACAAACAAGAGTTATTTCAATAGCTTTGCCAGTTTTTAAATGAGCTATATTATCGAGTTCATCGATTGTGAGATTTTTCTTCAATCGAGCTGCTTGTAAATCAAGAAATTGTCCATAGCAAAGTTCTTTCATCGATTGAGAAAGTTCAATAGTTACATTATTAATACTTTTATATGAAAAACCAGCTTGCAGAAGACCATCATTAACCAATTCAATTGCATAAGCAATCAAATCAACTGAAACTAATTGTGCTCGTCCTTCAGCTAACGACGATGGTACATCATTTTGATCCGTTTCAATAGGCATATGAAGTGTTGGTTGACCTCGTCTTAATGGTGCATTATCTTGTGCTGGCAAATCATCTAATATCAAACTACTCGTATGTAAATATTCAATAGCACGTGCCAATGGTAGAACACGTTCAAGTTCGAGATTATAAATCTGTGCCATGATTAATAAAAGTAACGGTCGCAAACGTTTACCTCCAGCTTTTAAACTATAATTTATTCCACGAATAAGTGGATTGTTATTGTTGTTTTCATCATTTGTTGTAACAGTTAGATATTGTTCGATTGATGATAAATGATCATAGGCAAATGTTTCAATTGTTCGATGATTGAATGCATAAGTCTTAGCGAATTTATTTACAAAACGAAATATAGATTTTTCTGGATCACTAACACCATCGAAATGGTTTTGTAATGATGAACAATAATTGTACAATTCAGGATAAGATTTCAATGTAAAAATTGTTAGAAATCGATCGAGATGATTTTGTAATGATCTCAATGTTCGAATAATACGACGTCCAAGAAAAGCACCTGTATTCGTATTTCGTTGACTTTGAAGATATAAATCTTCGCAAACAAATAAAAATACAAAAAATGGATTGAGAATTTCGTCAACATGTTCAGCATAATATGTCACCGGTGTTATTACTTTCTCTCGAAGATCTTCATCGAAATCTCGACAATCATCAGTTAATTGTCCGAGAAAAGGCATCGTCCATAAACGTTCCTGATCATTGATCATACGAGCACCACCCATAAATGCTGTTGCCGTATATGTAAAATGAGATTTCAATAATGAACCCATATAAATGTCAACGTTATTATCTTTGTAAGATTTAGTTGCATCTTTTTGATCGATTCGTTGTGAACGAAGTAACAAAGCTAAATCTGTAAATGTTTGTTCAGTAATCGAATTTGCTGATGTTAATTCAACAAGACCGTGAAATGTTTCGAGAAGAAGAGGTGTCAAAGGCATTTGAGGTAAAGATTTCGAATCAAATTGTTGTCCTGCAAGAATTTTCTCCATTTCAATTAACCATTTATCAATATCAATATGTTTTTGTTCTTGTTCACTTAATGTATCTTGTAAACCGTCAACAGACGCATAAGCAACTCCATAGTAGAAGCCCATTTGTAAAGCTTGAAAAAATTTTCGATCTAAATCATCTTGTTCATTGTTTTCAGCGAATCCGTAGAGTCGAGCTATGCCAACACCGATTGTTGTTCGAACAAGACGACCAAATGCACCATTTTCAGTTAGATTTATTGGAAAGATTTGTAAAGTTGTTTTCCATTTTTCAATTAACCAGGTCCATTGATCAATATAAATAATCGGCGAAAGAATTTGATCTTTGGTTAATTTAGAATCGAAATCAGAGATTAATAGAAATGATTCATCGATTGAAGTCGATTTTAATGAATTAACAAGAATTGAAATTGTATTAAGAAACATATGAATTAATGTTTTAAATCGATTTGTTACTCGATCGTCATTTTCTAAAGCTCGACCAAAACGTAAAAACTAAATATAAACAAATATATTTCAATCACAAAACTCGAATATACAGATTCATTTACCATAAAATCATCGGAAACATTTTTCAAACTCATTGAATACGCATTTTTACTTTTAATAATAAACAAAGCTTTCGAAAGAATATTTGTTGATTTATATATTTCATCAATTTGATTGCTTTTAGGTCGTTTAATCATTTGTTTCATTCCATGATCGATCATTTCTCTAACTAAAACCAAATTTGGACGTTGCCGTTTTCGATAATTAGCAAATAATGTCTCAAGATATTCTCGTCCAATCTGTTCGACTTTAACATATTCAGTTTCTAAATCAATTTCAGTTTTATTTTTCAATGGAAGACGATTGGTTTTTGATTGTGCTGGTGTATAAATTTTGATGATATGTTTTTGATATTGTCCGAGAAGTTCTTTTTCATTGATTGAAGTTAAATTCGGAAAAAGAATTTTTGCTCGTTTTAATTGTAATTGTCGCCATTGATTGTTGAGATCTGTTGGTTGATATATAGCATCAGTTAGTAGCGATTGACTGAATTCACGATTCGAATCGACGAGGTTTTTAAATTGTGAAAAATGTGAATTGATTCGTTCGAGTGTTTCATCAATCCATTGAAGGATTTTATCTTCAGAAACGAAATATGGATGAAATTGTTTAGCTAAATATTTAACATCGCGTTTCAAACGTCGACGTACACGAGAGAATGATGTCAAATGAAATAGACTCGTGTATGTTTGTCGACTGAATTCTTCTAATTTCGAAAAAACATGAGCTTCAACATGTTGTCGTTGTTCGATTTCTTGTTGTTTAGTTGACAGATTCGGTGTTATTAATGGACAAACATAATCATTTGAACTTGAAAGATGATAGCAACAGTTATGTCGTCTCGTCGATACTATTGGTACAGATTTACCTGAACAACAAAATCGAATTGATATGAGTAGAAGAAAACTTTAAACTTACATTCGTTCTGCATACTACGAAGAAAAGGTAGAAATTATTTGAGACTGAAGGACAAAGAACGTGTGCCGTTCACTTATGATTGAAACAGAACAGACAACTTTTTGGTGACGCAGATTTTATGTCGTATTTCGATGTAACATTGGAGACCACTATTTTAGATTCGTTTGCTTGACTTCTTACGAGAGAAAAAAACGCCTTTTATACGATTTTGTTTTTCAATAATATTACGTCACAAAAAAAATGAGTAAAACCTGCTGTTTAAGTGAAATGAATCATTTTTATTATGTATCGAAAAATGTTTTAGTTGGAAAATAGATACAGAAGGCAAATATTGGATTTGGTAAATGATGCACTTGAAATAAATTTTACGTTGTTGTTTTTTTTATGGAAGATCGAATGAGTAATACAAATCAATATTTACATTTGAATTTTATTTTGACTAATATTGGTTCGAAATCAATCAAGAAAAAAAAAACTTTCTATTTGCGAAGTTAAGAATATTGAGGCAAAGTAGAATACCGAAAAAGACTTAATAAGAAGTGCAAATAGTTTTTCTATCATTAACTGTTCAATATACACTTAAAGTTCAAAGTACTAAAAGACAAACAAGAATAATAATTTCCCTCTGTGCCTTTTTGCACCGATAGCACGCAAAGAACTTGACTTGATCTTGAATATTGTCATGATTTCTTGATATTTATTTCGTGATTCATAAAATTAGAATAAGTATCGTTCATAACTGATCTACTTCTTCATTTCTACAGATCGATGACAATGTTCATTAGAATTTGGATCTATTATGCAAATAAAATCGTGCGAAGGGAAGAATTATTTATCTACATCGAAATTTGTCAATCTTTGATTAAAAATCTTCTCATCCAACAATAGATAGTCAATTAATTGAATAGAAATAATTTATGTTATACACACACACACGTTGGAGGTCAAGTGCATTATCATAATTTTCTTTGCAAAGTGTCGACACTATATTTGATGTTATTGTTATGATGATTAATATAAATCCAAAGAAATAAAAGATAATGCGTATTTGTTAAGCCTCATTTTCCTCTATGGCCATAATGGATCTGTTGTACGATTGATTACATTCGTCTTTCGTCGTTTCTTGAGTTATATGCTTGCGTATGTCTATACATATTATATATATATATACGTAGATATCTAGATATATATGGTGTGTGTAGGCAAAAGCGTACTGTGATTAGAGCATACAGCGACGCATAAAAGCTCGTTTTTCTTGATTACCATATTATTTTTCCGTTTCTTCTAGCGCTTGTGTTCAGTAAGAAAAAAAGAGAGGAAAAGACGAGAGAAAAGAATTACTAATAAAAGAAAGCGAGAGAGAGAGAGAGAAAAAAGGAAACGAAGCAATGTCTTCGTCAGACGTTCAACAGTTTGCTCGACATTAAAGCATGCATTCGTACTGTATCTTATCAATTGAGTTTTGCTTGAGACATAGAACTATAATGATTGGCACTTTTCTTCTGCATCTCTCTATATTTCACAGACCACGTTTTCGTTGTCGACCTAATTAAAAGAAAGAATAACAAAAATAGCTGAGTTCTACATACAGACATGTCAATTTGACGGACGTGCTTCCTCTTTCTAATTCGATTTCTATAAATAAACGAATTACTAAAATAACTTAGTTCCGTCATCATTTTTTTTTCTTCTCTTTTTTAATTAAAACTTTAAAGTAAAAGCATTTTGTTTACTTCTCTGAGATTCTATCGACTCATCTGAAGTTTTTTTTTCCTTCATTCTTTATTTCTTCTGTTCGTTTACCAGTTGCCCGATCCAATATAAAAAAAAACTGAAACACAGAAAGAAAGAAACGCAGAAAGCAAAAATGTCTGATTTTCTTTATCTCGATTCCGATACATTTGTAGTTCCGTTGTTGAATAGGTAAATTGCAATGTAAACGAGTGACTGAATCCGTTTATATTTTTGAAACAGAACACAATTTACAGGTTTCATTTTTCTTCTCAAATTTGTCTGTGACATTTTCCTTTCTCTTTCTTTTTTCTCATTAAAGAAGAACAACTAAACTCGAGATCGGATTTCCAACAGACGTGCACATTTATACAATACAATGGGAGCAACAACATCTCTTCCGAACACCGTTAATATCGATGAAATAAGTGCTAACACAGGTTAGATTCAAGTCAAAAATTCGAATAGTTAAACATTTCGTTGTTTAGGTCTTTCAAAACAGCAGATCAATTCCTTATGGACTCGTTTTCATGAACTTGACCGTGATGGTCGTGGCGAAGTTAAAGGATATAAAGGTTATTTAGATGTCGATGATTTAAGTCGAATACCGAAGTTTAGCGCAAATCCAATTGCGCCACGATTGTTAAAAGTTATTTTCGATGATTTTGGAAGCGATAATAAATTAGATTTTCGTCAATTTATCGATTTTATGAGTACGTTCAGTCAATCGAAACGTACGAATCATTCGCAACGTCGTGCATCGAATCAAACTGTTATAACAGCATCAACTAAAACCGATCTTGAATCGGCGAGATATTTGCCAAATGATTCGGCTAAAATACGTAAAATTAAATTTATTTTTCACGTAAGACAATCAAACAGAACAAAGAAAAAAAAACAGATTTAATCTTTTGTTTTGAATAAAGATGTACGATGTTGATCACGATGGTCGACTGTCCAAACAAGATGTTCAAGAAATATTAAAAATGATGGTAAAATATGCATTGAGAATAGTGTTTTAGTTTTCGAATATTTTGATCGTAGGTTGGCAAAATTAGTGAAGACGAAGCATCGATTATTGCCGAGAAAGTTATCGGAGAATTAATCGAGGGTCAATCGGGTTCAACAGCTTCATTAGAAAATTTTGCAGCAACTCTTGCAACACTCGATTTCAACGATAAAATGGGTCTCAAACTTTTGAAATAGCTATTTAGTTGTGTTCTTAGTCGAATAAATTCTGCTTTTATATAATTC
>ERZ781399.1111-NODE-1111-length-24721-cov-4.311076_pt1 | contig 24721 bp, 36 predicted proteins | sample MGYA00511014_ERZ781399 | MGnify/ENA primary metagenome ERZ781399 (study PRJEB29847, sample SAMN06458254) | wastewater metagenome | isolation source: Wastewater bioreactor | place: South Africa: Cape Town | study: EMG produced TPA metagenomics assembly of the...
TTGTTCATTCATTGAAAAATAATCAAACTGATTTTGTTTTCGAATAAAATTTTCTAAAATCACAATGGCCCTCTCTGCCGATGTTAACTAATCGATCTAGATTTTAACAGAGAGAACTAAGAAAGTATATATCTTCCTGATCCGCCATCTTGCTTTCATATACAAGCCGGACTCTCGAACAGTGTGTCGGTGTTTATCCATTTTCTATTTCTTAGTCGAAAGATAAACATTGAATTCGTTAATAAATCGATTTGTTTGTGATTGTAGATTATGACACCAATCGCACAAAATGTCTAGGGAGAAGTAAGAAACAAATCATCATTGTTTGTTAATCATTTTGATTTGTTTATGTAGAAATGACAACAACCAGAACTCGAGCACAGGTGTCCCTTCGATGGAACCTGGTAAAGAACTTTTGAATATTGAAAATTATTCAATTCGATTATTGTCAAATTTTAGATGGAACAATCGAGAGTAATTGGACAGAAGTGGTCGAACAATTCGATCAAATGAACTTACGTGAACCACTTCTACGAGGTATTTATGGTTATGGTTTCGAACGACCTTCTGCAATTCAACAACGTGCTATCAAACCATGTATTTTGGGTAAATAACTACAATTAATCCTCGTTTCAATGTGTAATTCTTTCGATTTTCTTCAGGTCATGATGTTATTGCCCAAGCACAATCTGGTACAGGCAAAACAGCAACATTTGCCATTTCAATATTACAACAACTCGATCCTGAATTGAAAGATTGCCAAGCACTTATCTTAGCACCTACACGAGAATTGGCTCAACAAGTACACATTTCATCTCCCCACCTAACCTTCTTCCTTCATTGCGTTTTTTTTTCTTTGTTCAGATTCAAAAGGTAGTATTAGCACTCGGTGATTACATGGGTGTAACATGCCATGCCTGCATCGGTGGTACCAATGTTCGTGACGACATCAAACGACTCGAAGCCGGTGTTCAAATCGTCGTCGGTACACCCGGTCGTGTCTACGATATGCTCAATCGTTCGGCACTCCGTAGTAAAACTATCAAAATGTTCGTATTAGACGAAGCCGATGAAATGTTATCACGTGGTTTCAAAGAACAAATCTATGATGTATTCACAACGATGCCGCAAAATATTCAAGTTATTCTTTTATCAGCCACCATGCCAAGTGAGGTACTTGAAGTAACAACGAAATTTATGAATGATCCAATTAAAATTCTCGTCAAAAAAGAAGAATTAACACTCGAAGGTATTCGACAATTTTATGTTACTGTCGAACGTGAGGTAAATGCAGTGAGTTCGAATGTTTTTGAATTGTTATTTTGCTCGTAGGAATGGAAATTAGATACACTTTGTGATTTATACGAAACATTAACAATCACACAAGCTGTTATTTTCTGTAATACACGTCGAAAAGTCGATTGGCTAACGGAAAAAATGCGTGGACGTGATTTTACCGTATCTGCAATGGTAAGTTTCCTAAACTGACTGACAGACGAGAGACTTTCACTGATGGCCAATATTACCAAACATTACTTTTCCTTGTTTCGATAAATTTAATGCACTGGACTTGGCCAAATATCGAATATTCATCACTCGTAAAGTCATTCTTTGAACTCAAATATTTCAAGTGTGAACAAAAATTGATGAACAATGATCGTTGATTTTGTTTTAGCATGGTGATATGGATCAAAAAGAACGTGACGTTATCATGAAAGAATTTCGTACAGGTTCGAGTCGAGTGTTAATCACGACTGATTTACTTGCACGTGGTATCGATGTACAACAAGTCAGTCTCGTTATTAATTACGATCTACCGAATAATCGAGAAAATTATATTCATCGGTATGATATGAGAAATGAAAATCTATTGAAAATTGAGAGTTCGATTGCGTTTTAGTATCGGTCGTGGTGGTCGATTTGGTCGTAAAGGTGTTGCAATCAATTTCGTAACTGATGATGATCGACGAACATTACGTGATATTGAACAATTCTACAATACACAAGTTCAAGAAATGCCAATGAACGTTGCCGATCTTATTTAAAGATAGACATACTTATGTTCTTGTTATTTCATCAATAATCATCAGTGTCAAAAAAAGAAACTTTTACCATCTTCTTCTTCTATTCATTCTGATGATAACAAATAAACTAATAACTAACATCATACATATATATTTTTGTTTGTTTGTCTTTTTCGTTTTTTTTCCTTCTTTCCTTCTTCTTCAACGATATCTACTTATTTATCTATCAAAAAAAAACAAACACAATCGTATGACAAATTTACTCCAGTCATCTATGTTTTTCTCTGTCTCTCTCTTTTTTTTTCTTGTTATTTTTTTTCTTTCGATGTTTGTTGTTACGTTTTGTTAGTCAAACGGAGAAAAAAAAACACATATATATAGATATTATTTTCAAAAATAGACAAATCATCCACCAACTTGATTTCGAAATACATTTAATGTATGTGCGTGTGTGTGTAAACTTTTTGTTATTTTGACTGTCATCCACACTTTTGGATTTCTTTTTCTTCTTCTTCTTCTTCTTTATTTCGTATACACGCACTCATACATTCTTGATAGACAAACACGTATATTTTGTTCTTATTTTTTCGTTTAGGAAAATTCTGTGTTTTCCTTTATTCAGTTACAAAAAAAAAGAAAATATATATTCTCAACTGACAAAAATTTCATTTTTTACAACAATTCTCAGGTTTGCAGGTTCGATTTTTCGGATTGTATTTGCAGTTGACTTTGCAGAGCAGTTTCACAGCAATTACTAACTAAAAATAGATCAACAAGAGTCTATTTTGATTTTATATGAACGATGTAACTAACTTTTCTCGGTAATACGTCTGTTATTTGCTCGATTTCCTGAGCAGTCGTAAACGGCATCGTAATTTCCTTGACAATGGAAATATTTATCGCAATTCTTACAATTAGCACGAACCATTTCATGAAATCTTGCCGAGAGCTTTTTACCCAGGACAGCTGAAGGCATCGAAGCCAGCACATCGTGTAAAAATGAACAGATTCATCTTCTCACATTGACTCACATAAATACCTAATGCCCGATAAAAACAAAGGAAATAACTGAAAGTCTTGAATCACATGAAAAAAGATCAATATCGACTAAACTTTTGTCTTTTATTCTATAAAAAAAAAGAAGTAAAACAGAGCGGTTTGACGGCAACGCAAAAAAATGACAAAATCTTTCTGGAATATTTTTGTTCAAACCAAATCAAAGCTGATATATTGTGTAGGTGTCCAATGAAGAAAGAAAGCAAAGATTAATCAAGATCATTGGCAGCTGAACCACCTGGTGCACTACCAGGAAAATCACCGCCCATTCCACCAGGAAAGCCTGGCATACCTCCACCCATTGGTCCGCCGGCGCCACCGAATTTATTGGCGAGTTTTTCCATGACTTTACGTACTTTTGGATTATTTTGATGAAGACTGATCTTCGATGGATCTGTACTCACATCCTATTAATAAGAAATTATTTTCTAGAATTCAATTCGACAATGAATATCTTACAGCAAAAGCTTTTTGTACATCGGGATCTTGAAGAGCTTCCATAATTTCTGGATCACTCATCATGGCACCTAATCCACCTAAATCAGCTCCACCGCCCATTCCTCCCATTCCTCCCATTCCTCCCATTCCACCCATTCCACCCATTCCGCCCATTCCACCTTAACAGAAAGAATAGTTGATATGAAAGGGAAAAAATATTGAAAATTTACCTGGAAAGCCTGGGAATCCGCCGTGTCCACCTGCAGCACGTGATTGTTGTTCTCGTGCTCGTCGTTCGTTTTCTTCTTGTTGTGCTTTAGCATAAGCTTCTTGAGCTTTACGAACACGTTCACGTTTAGCTTCGATTTCTTTTTCTTCTCGTCGTCGTTCGTATTTACGTTTATGTTCGGCAACTTTTTTCGCCTAAAACCAAAATCAACATATAAAATTTAAATGAAAACTATCGAATTTACATTGATTTCAACTTCTTTACACCATTGTTGAACATCTTCATCGAAGTCCGATGTTTGAGCTTTGCAGAAATCTTTGTAAGCTGCTTCCCAATTGCCCAACATTCGGTTGGCTTTTCCTCTCCATTTAAGTGCTTGTTGAGAATTTTCATTGATTTCCAAAGCACGATTACAATCGCGAATAGCTGCATTTGGTTTTTGAAGTTTAATATAACATTGCGCACGTTTAGCATAGAGAATAGCCGATTGAGGATTATTTTCAATAGCTTGTGTGAACAATGAAACAGCGTCTTCGAATGCACCTTCAGAAAGTTTAGCTTGTGCTTCACCTCGTTTAGCATCAGCTTGTTCTAACATAGCATCGGTTACTTCAGCATTTGGATCGCCCATTGCTTGAGGTGCATCATTATCACCTTCGACAACTCCTGTTGTATCCAATTCTATTCAAAACAAACGAAGAATTGATGAGAAAAATCGAGAAATCATTCATGGACGAACCTAATTCGCTTTCGGGATCACTTTCTGGTTTTGGTGGTTCGGGGGGTTGTTGTTGTTCTTCTTCTTCGTGATGGTGATGGTGATGATGACCGTGGCCATGGTCATGATTGCATGAAGAATGACCTTCATGAGCATGAGTTTTACTTGATTCTGAACTTGCTTGAGGCTCAGGTGTTGGAATAGTGGCACCCAATCTGAAGAAAAACAACAACAACAACGATGTCTATTGACTTGAAATCAAGTTCAATGAATTACGTTGTTAACCATTGACGAAAGAATTCCAATTCAGGTGCGTTAAGTAATTGAGGTTGTGCAGTGCATAATGAAACAAATTGTTTCAATAAACGTATATGTTCAGCGGGTATATTTTGCGACATTGTGACAATCTTTTAGATCAAATCTAGAACAACAAATTAGCATAAAATCAGCGACCTCTGGAAAATTACGCAGAGAAAGATGAAATTAATATATGTAGATGTGCGTGTATTTTGATGAAATTAAAAGCAAAATAAACGATATCTTGTAACTGAAATGTGTGTTGTGTTGTTTGTGTAATTAGAAAGGAAGAAACCGAAATAGGCGGGCAGCCAGCCAGTCAGTCAAGAACACATTCATTTATTTATTTCGATGTATGTCAGAATAAAAATGATTCACAATATATCCTTCTAGAAGATTTTTAATAGATCTTCTCGAGCGAGTCTGCTCATTATTATTCGAATCAATGATTGTAGTTCAATGGAATTTTTTTTCAAATAAACTCATAGAAAACTTGGATTTTTCTATGTAAAAATAAATTGAATTGATTTTCGAGAAAACTATAGATGGCAGAAGATGACAAATGGTTTTCTTTGATATTTTCATTTTCTGTAAAGAGAAATTAAATTACTAGAGACTAATTCTAATATACATGCACTGACGATGAAAAAGACAGATTTTATATGAGTTTGAGAGGACAATCACTGTGAGGTCGAGATAGGAATTGAATTAGGCCACTTTTTGACTATCGTTAGTCGTTTCTAAAATAAAAACAAATCGAATTTGATTCAAGATAATTTTCTAGTGATTTTATCAAACCAGATAAAGGTGCTTGTTCGGATGCTTTGAGTTCATTCGAATGTTTCTTAGCCCATGGTTGAACATCACCAGAGCCGATAAATAAAAATACGAGCATACCAATAATATATATGGTCGCACAAATAAAGAAAACAATTCGCCAATTAGCAGGATCCTAAATTGATTATATTTCAAAATCAAATATCGAATAGAAAGTATTTACTTTTGCAGTCAAAGCTCCGACAATATACGGACTGATAATACCTGGTAAAGTGGCGAATGTATTCGATATACCGAAAACAATACCAGCATAAGCTGGTGCGATGTCATTTGCAGTCAACATAAAACCTCCGCCATAACAACAGCCACTAGATTTACAAAGCAAATCTTATCAAAGAACGATAACGAAGAAGTTATTTACGTAAATGTAATGCCGATTGTTAATAGAGCAACTGCAACATACTTCAATTTACAGGTCATAAACGCGAGAGCAATAACGAATATTGCTGGACAAAGATTTCCTAAGACATTGAACAGTTTTCTTGTTTGTGTTCGAGTTAAAGTTTTCTTTCGAATAAATGTATCGGCGACTATTCCTGATATGTTTATATTCAACCAGAACATAATGTAAGGCAATGAAGATAATAAACCGTTCTAAAAAGAAACAATCGATTTCGATCCGTTGAAATCAAATTTCAACTCACAGATTTAATATCAAATCGTAATACTTCAGCCATATATTTCGGAATTGATGTTAAGAACGTATATGTTCCCCAATTATTACAAGTGTGAATAATAAAAAGTGCCCAACATGCTGGTGATGTTAAAATTGCTTTCCAAGGAGCTTCGAATTCATTTTTACTATGGCCCGCTAATTGTTCTTGAGTACTTTCAATGATGTATTCTTTTTCATTATTACTAATACAACGTTGATCACGTGGCGAATCAGCATAGAATACAATCCAAAAAATGCCCCAAACAAGACCAATAATACCTGTTGAATAGAAAATTAACGGCCATCCACCGAACAGATCCCATGAACACATCAATCCACCGATAGACAATGTTAAAACATTTCCGATTTGTGCACCTATTCCATAAAAAACAAACACTCATACACATTGTTTCAACAAAATCGAACAACTACCAGCATTCATAAAACCAACAAGTTTGCCTCGTTCATTCGGAGGTGCCCAATGTGCCATAATAACAGTCATACTCGGCCAGATAACACCATGTGCAAGACCAACAACTAATCGAAATGTCCAAAGTACACCGTAATGTAAACTAGCTGCCCACGGCATAAGAACGGTGAATACACCTGAAATAATCATGGCAATGCCGAAAATAAATCTCGCTCCATAACGAGCGGCCAAATATCCGCCAGGTATTTCAGTTATTAAATAGCCCCAAAAATAGCCGCCTAAGATGATACCTTGAATGTTTTTTGTCCACGCATACGGTCCTTCCTAATTTGCAAAAGCGAAATCTTCAATTGTTATTCTTTTTCTTGTTTTCTTACAAGATGAGCCGCGTCACTCGCTCGTGGACAATCGATATCGGCTTGTGTCAATGGCGTATCAACTGAATGCTGATGTGGAGCAATAGCTGTATGATTAACCATGCAAACGAGTGCAATACCAATGCTAATCTTTTGTGAATAATGTGCAACCATGCCCAAAAATCCAACAAAAGCGACAGCAACTCGTATTGAACAATAAAAAGGGACTAGAGAAAAAGATATTTATAGTTTCGATTGTTGAAGTTATTTTTCTTGCAAACCCGATTTCGGTCGTTCAATTTCCATTTGTTGCATTGTTTATTTATTTTTTCTATTTGCCAAGAAAAACGAAATGTTTTTTGTTTATTCTGAAGAAAAAACACAGAAATTTCGCGCTCTGATCGATTGTTACAATGTTCTATCGAGAGACATCGCGTAAACAAGCAATCAATAGCTGACAAACGCATTGAAAAATACAGCTAATCTTGTTTGGATAAAATGTTCTGCTTTCATCATCCAATGGTTATAGAGAGAGAGAGAGACATATACATCCAAGAAAATTACTTCAGCTCGTCTTGTTTCCATAGAAGTTATTAACTGCCTGTTCTTACAACAGAACAGAAGAAAAGAATAGGGAAAAAAGATGCCGTTGGTCTCAAAGATAGAGAAAAAGAAACTAGTAGGATTCCATACACATGGCTGGGTACATGTACACTTTCTAATAAATTTCATAGAAGGTCAAATAAAGTTGTTAGCCAATTAAAAAAGAAACGAGTTGTTGCGTACGACAGACTTCTGTTGTAATTCCATTGTATTTTATCAAAGAAAAAAAAAACGAGTGTTCCTATTTTTAACACTGAAAAGAAACGAGAGACAGAGAGAGAGAGAGAATTCTCGTTCTCGTTGAGAAAGAAAATATTTCAAGTTCGAGTGGTTTCAAAAGAAGGAGAAGGAAGAAAGAAAAAAAAATTGTGGTTCAGCTTCTTTTTCAACGGATGTTATTTCGGTACATATTTATAATTTAACATCTGAAATAACATGTTGTCGTTGTTCTAACTCATTAGCAACAACTATTTAAGACTTCTCGAATTCCCTTTTTCGTCTGACGTTATTCACAAGTCTGCCAATAAATAGAATTTATTGTACATAAATAACAATAACAACGAAATTAAATAGAGATTCAAGGTTTCTTTTGAATACACGTTTTAAATGTATTTTCAAGTTGATATAAACTAGTTGACAATCACTCTTTCCCTACACGACGCTCTTCCGATCTGAATCCATTGATTAACGAGACAATTTCCGATCGTTGCAATTGTATTGGATGTTGAGAGAAAAGTATTTTCAAAGCCGTACCCAATGCTTGCACTTGTAATTTGCCCCATAATTTGCATTTATCACAACCGACACAATCCATAATTCGACTGATATTTCGAAAATGTTCTTTGAATTCCGTTTTTAACAATTCATTTCCTTTTTGAAATAAATGATGTTCATCGAAATAGTTGGCATACGGTTCGATTTCTTTGATTAATTTATTGATAACCAAATCTTTCGTATCACTATCATCGGTGTTGTTGCCAGTAAAGTAGTTTTGACTTTTGAAAAATTCTCGTGCTTTATAAATCGATTGTAATTCGATTAAATAGATAAAATAAATATTTTTCAACCATTTCGGACCTTCACCGCCGGTTAATTCTGGATCGAAACGAATTTTAAATTCGTCAAAATTCGGTCCCCATCGACCGTCCGTACCTGAATAACCGCCACCAGCCATCGGAAAGAAATATTGAGCACATAAATGTACAGTTATACTCGTATGAAGACCCGAAACAAGACGATAAAATGTTCGTCCTTCTAAACACATTTTATCGGCATTCAATCGTTTCTCTCTGAGATCATAGTAAACTTTCGAATCGGGCAGAAAAAAACAATTTTCATTGTAAATTGCCGACCAAATCCGTTGAGTTGACGGGCCCGTATAACCCGTATAACGTTCGAGATTAATTGATAGATCGATGTATTCTAAATCACTCGATGTTTCATCATCGATGTCGCAGAAATTCTCATTTTGTTCATCATCAAATTGAATCCAATTTTCGATTGTTTGTTTATGTTCATCGCTGATATTTTTATTGATCAATCCAAGTGTTGAATTATCAGTTTCGCTTGTTGTCGAACAATCTTCTCGTGAATGAATTGTTTTCGTACGTAGACCTTCGGGTAATTTCTCGATTGGACACGATTGAATCGCACATGTTCGACGTGAACATTGCCCGTCATCTGACCAGAATAAACATTGTTTCCGTAGATTAACCGGAAAGAAACGAAAATAGTTTTTCGTTACAATTCGACGTAACAACGGATAAAGACGTTTATTATTGAGTTCAGCAAGATCTCTTATGTGACAATTGCAATCATCGAGAAGATCATTATCATCTTTCAATTGACATTCTTCATTCGATGATGATGAAAATGAATAAGAAATCAAGATAAGCAAAAGCAATATATCGATTTTAGTTCGCATCTTGGGAAATTAAAATATGACATACTGTACTCAGTAGGTACACACTCATAGGACATGTCATAAAACGCTGGACCAATCGTTTTTTCTCTTTACTTGCACATAGCGCTCTCATTGTATTCGATTGAGTTAAACCAATAGAAACATTGACTCGACCATTGATATTGTTTTTGAAAGAAAAAAATATTGAAAAAAAAAACTTATATTGCTTCGCAAGAGAAGTCTGATGGCTTTCACGTTTGTTGCGTTTGCATATATTGTCGGTTTAATTCTTACCGCATTGCTCATCTTTTTGGCCATTTGGCATGTAGGAAATTTTCGGCGAAAGATAGAAGAAAACTTGTTTTTTGTTCTCGTTTTGAAATAGATCATCGCTTTCGATGAATTAAAAAACGATCATAAAAATCCAATTGAACAATGCAATTCTCTCAATCCACTGGTCATACCTGAGTATGCCACGCATATATTCATTAATTTTCTCTATCTTATCGGCGGCGAATGGATAACTTTGGCGTTAAACTTGCCGTTGATTGCGTATCATATTAATAAATATCGAACACGCCCGTTAAGAAGTGGCTTCGGTATTTATGATCCAACATCGATTATGAACGCTCAAGTATTGAGCTTAGCACAACGTGAAGGATGGATTAAATTAGGTTTTTATATGATTACATTTTTTTATTATCTTTATTGCATGATTTCTGAATTGATTCGAGATTAAATAAACAAACAAACAAACAAACAAACATAGATTTGATCTATGTCCAACAGCTTTTCATCTTTGTTTTTTCCTAGTTTTTCATTTATTTTCTAGAAATGAATCAAGACGAAAGTCGTCTACGTACGATTTTAGTTGCAATAGAAGATCGATTATCGACAGATGATCGTTCGAAATTTTGCTTTCAAATCGGTGAAGATATTCCACGTGGTATTCGTGAAGAAATCGAACGAAATCCTCGAGCATCCATGAATATTCTATGGCAAGAATTGATCGATCGAGGAAAGATTTCCCGAACAGATGTTAGCTATCTTACAGCTCGTTTGCGAGTCATCGGTCGTATCGATCTGGTTCGACGACTCGAACAATTTGCTGGTGAAACAAATGGAGCAAATGCATCTGCAGCATCGTCTATATTTACTGTTCATGAACGTCCAAATTGAATGTGAACAAAAGTTCTTTTTCTCTCTCTGATTCTGCTTAGTCTTTTGTCTTTCTTTTTGTATCATCTTCTTATATAATGAAAAGCTCAATCTCTTTGTTAATTTTACAGTCTTCTTTTTTTTTCTGCAGTAATTTTACATAGTTGATATCCACATTTTAGATTGTAGTCGGTCTGTATTAAAGAAAACATGCCTTCGGATTATGAATTTCGAAAAGTATTACTTAAAGTAGCCAATGGATTGTCAAAAACAGACTACGAAAGGTTATTATTTTTGCTTGATGACGACATACCAAAACCAAAACAAGAGGAATCAATCGTGGCCGTGTTCAACCATTTAATTTCTGTAGGACTTATATCGGATGGTGACACTACGTATCTACAAAATTCTTTGAGAGAAATCGGATTCATAAAATTGGCTTTTGAACTTGCTCGCTACGATAACAGTAATCGATTGTTGTTGTCATACGATTTGTTTGATGGATGTATCTTTCGAATTTCTAAGAGCGTTCACCTCGAGAAATGCTATCCACAACGACAGCAACAACAGAGAGTACTCAACCAGAAGATTCTACTCCCCTATCAAATACTTTATCAACTAATAGTTCCCGTGAAGTAGGTATACTCGTAGCAATGGCACAGGATTATCAAGATTTGGATAGAGTACAATTGACTAGTAGGAAAACAAACTATCTTTATGAATAAATCTAAAGATAAATCTACTTAGATTATGAAATCATAGAACCAATCATGGTAACTAGTACAATCGATAGAAATAACAGTATAGAATCTCAACCAGACTCGAGTCCTATTTCACTCGAAGATAGTGACATCGAGATTTTTGCTAAACATTCATGGTCAGACGAATTTCTACAAAAACTTCGTATAAATCTTCGTCCTTATGAATATCAACGTGAATTAGTTCAAAATGCTATAACAGCTAGCAATACGATTATATGTCTTCGAACTGGAGCTGGAAAAACATTCGTTGCCAGTTTGTTAATAAAATATTATTTATTAAAACAAATCTCGTCATCAAATGGAGAACCAAAAAAGTTTCTCGCCTTTTTTATCGTACCTCGACGTGCAATGCTCGCACAACAAGTCGAAAAAGCTAAGCAATTTGCTGATTTACGCATAGCACAATGTGATGAATACGTCAATCTTGTTGAATACACGGGTAAATACGATATCATTGCTTGTACACCACAGAAATTACTTAAGTATGCCACTCAGACATTTATTTTTCAATGAAATCTTAACTCTTTTATGTAATAATTAGTTGTTTAACATCAAAAACACTCTCGTTATCAAATATTGATCTTCTCTGTTTTGATGATTGTCATGATCCTGCTTCTCAGAATCAATACGATGGGATCATGCAATATCTCTTATGTACGAAAGTGAATTCGATTCCTCCAGTTGATCGCCAACCGATTATCATCGGTTTAACAGCAACCATCGGTAGATTTTCTCTACACAAAACTTTCTCTATCTTCTGTTCAAGGTTCACAACGTTCGACTTCATCGGAAATCTCTCGAAATCTAACTCAACTTTGTGCAAGATTCAATTGTTCAACAGTAACAACCGTATCAAAATTCGAGAATAAAGACGAACTCGATCGATGTGTGACTTACATATCCGATGATGAAATTATCTGTGCTGAACGATCGAAATCTTATGAAAAACTTCGATCACAAATCGAAGAAGATCTTCGTGATTTTATTCTTCGATTATTTCTCGATAAGGATACAAATCCATCGCAAATCTTTCCCGATAAAGATTTCGACCAGAATGGATACGAGCAATGTTTAGAATTATTGAAACGTGACGAAGAACGAGCGAGAAATGTTCCGTTCGTGTTTTTGATTAATTATGTTCTGCCGATCTATCGACATTTCAAACCGTTGAGTGATTTAACACCGGAATTAGTTCTATCGAATTTAAAAAATGAACACGATTCAATCTATCGAAAACGAGAACATCCAATGCCGATCGATACGTTGATTTATGAGAAATGTCGAAGTTTATTGAATGAAAAACTTGAAGAATTAGCACGATCACAAGAGATGATTTCGAATCCGAAATTAGATAAACTTGCAGAATTAGTGATGGCATATGCAGAAAAACCGGAGAATCGAAGTAAAAACTAATCGAAAGAAAACGAAATCTATTCGAATACAAATTGTTTTAGTATTGATTCTTGTTGAACGAACATTTTATACTCATAAAATCTGCGAATTTTTTAAAAATCATACTCAATTGAAAGTTCGTTTGTTTGTTTTCGTTCGCTTTCATATTCGATATCAATATTTTGTTAGAATATTGTCAAACCTTGTTGGCTCGTTGGTCAGAACAGTACAGGTTCGAAGAGATTAAACAAAAAAGAAGATTCAGTTTTACAACAGTTTCGAAACGGTTTGTCTCTTCATCAATCATAAATTCATTTCATTTATCTTCCCATTTTCAGGTCCCTGCAATGTTCTTGTTTCGACAGATATCATTCAAACCGGTTTAGATCTACCATCGTGTTCATTAGTTCTTCGTTATGATGTAAATTCGATTTGTTATTAATCAATATCTTGAGAGTGTTGGCTGTTTGTTTAGTTTGTACCGGATAGTATCGGTTCAGTTCAAGCACGTGTACGTGCACGATCAACTGATTGTAAATATTATCTTCTTACAACAAACAGTTCGACAAATTATTTGAAAGAAAAAGATAATCATGAACGTGAACAAAATTTACAATCAGCTCTGGGAGCTTGGAAACAATTATCTCCTGAAGAATTCAAAAATCAAGTCTTAGAAAGCAAAGTAATTAGCATAGAATCATTATTATCTATTAAGCTGAGTGATTTTTTGATTAGAAATGTCTGATTGCTGAGTGGACTCAAAATTTAATCAAAGCAGAAACAACTAAATTGAGAAACGTTAAGAATACGTCATTGAACGGTAAAATTCAATGTCGATGCGGATATTTTCTTGGTAAATTAGACGCACTTCGTCAAAGAGGTCAATCGTATTTTATCAGCGATTTTGATTTCTACAATCGTATTGAAGAGAAAAACGATGATGAACCACAAGAATATGGTAAAACTCGAGTCCTTGGTAAGATTTTATTTGTTTTTATTGATGATCATCGATTTTCATTGGATTTTTCACGTTCAGGTAAAGCGCTCTGTGGAAATAAAAGTTGTCGTGCTGAACTTGGCCGTATTGTTACCTTCAAAGATCACCCACAGATTCCGCCAATCTATCCATTGAAATGTGCATCAGTTCGGATTTTACGAATTGATGAAGAGACAAAAAAAGAAGAAATCATTTCAAAGAAACAATGGACAGCAATGCCGTTTGAAATAGTTACATTTGATGATCTCGATTCGGTGAATAATACCGAAGTTTTTTATGATGCCTATGAAAATTTCCCCCAGTGATTCATAATCAATATTTTTTTCTCGCTTTTTTGCTTTAAAAAATAACTTTTTATCGAATTCGAATTCTATTTTAGAAGTTGTTCATAGAGAATAAGTAAAATCTATAATATGGAAGATCAAGACTTCAAATTTCGTAATGAAATGATCAAACTTCAGAATTCACTATCGGACGACGATAGAAGACAATTGCATTTTTATTTCGGTGAAGATATTCCTCGTCGTTTGCAAGAAAATAGTTCATTAAGTACAGCACTCGAAGTAGTTCAAACACTGTTAGATCGTACGAAAATATCGCCAACTGATGTTGAATATTTAATCAATGGACTCAAAGCTATTGCACGTCATGATTGTGCTAAAAGATTAGAAGGTAAACAAATTCTTTTCACATAAAAGAATTACGAAAATTCATTTGTTTCCAATAGATTACGAGAAACTCGTACCTAAATATGTCATTCCATATGAATCAGCATTTCAACCGACAAAACTCCCTCCAAATGAGTCGACACTAAACCTGCTACTGCGGGACTTTGCTGAGACGGATGGCATAACATTGCCTCGTAAGATGATCATTCGTATCTGTATTTCAAATAATACTTTTATTTTATAGAAACGGATTCGAAACCAACAGGTTTTAAACCACCAGAGCCTGTTCCATTGGATGTTAGTAATATCAGCTTAGGACCATTCGAAGATGATTCCCAACCGTGGACTGAAGAATATTCGAAATCACTTAATTTAACATATCATCCTCGAAATTATCAAATCGAAATTATTCGAGATACAATTCGAAATAAAAATTCGATTGTATGTTTACGAACAGGCTCAGGCAAAACATTCATTGCATCCGTTTTAATTAAATATTTTTACATAAAAAAACTCAAAGAAAACCCAGAAGCAAAATTCTTGGCATTCTTCTTCGTACCACGAAAAGCTATTCGTTTGCAACAAGCACAAGCCATAGTCGATATCGGTAATCTACGCGTTCAAGTCTGCGAAGACGATCAACGAGTCGATCAATTACCCAACAATCATGTCATCGTTTCGACACCACAGAAAGTTGTTAACTGTCTGGATAAAAATACAATTCAATTATCACAAATTGATTTAATGATTTTCGATGAATGTCATAACACAATCGGACGAAATCCATATTGTGAAATAATGAAATACTATTTATGTCCAATAAGACAGCAAACTAACGGACCGAAACCATCGATTATTGGATTGACAGCAACAATCAGTGCAAAAGCTGCAGATGAGAAAAACGATACCATTGAACAAAATCTCATTAATCTATGTAGTAAACTTGGTTGTTACTTAATTTCAACCGTATGTGATCCGAACAATATTGACGAAATCAATCAAAAAATCAGTCGACCGCAAAACGATCAATTTGAATATGTTTTACCTGTTGAATATAATCCATATTTTCATGGATATTTAGAAGCGTATAAAGCCATTATTCAACAAATAATAGTTCACTTAGATAATCGTCAAACATTAGACGAACATCAAATTGGTTCGTTGGGTTTTATTCAACAAGTGATTAATTTAAAACATTCTTTTGAATGTCAAGGAAAAACTGACTCGATTATTATCAGTGATTATTTATTATTATTGACAAAGAAATATTCAGCTTTATACGATCTCCCGTTTGACAGAGTATTAGTGTATGTACGTCAGCAAATAGTTGATTACTATCGAGCCTACGAACAATCACCACCAATAAACGATCTACTTTTTGAATATTGTACACTTGGACTTAATAGTCTTATACAGAAACATAGTGAAAATCCGACAACAAATTCGAAACTAAATCATTTAGTTAACTTACTCTCAAGATATGCGCCAACTGGACAAAAAGGACTTATTTTAGTTCAAACAACTTTCTTCGCAAAGACTTTATATGATTTTATAAACGATCATCCCGAATTAACAGTAAAATAAAAACTATTGAGTCTATTCATCATTATCAAATTTCTTGTTTTCTCATAAGAAAATCATCAAAGCAACATGGATTGTCGGTCAGCATAGTTCAGACTATTCTCTTACAATACACGACCAAGAAACACATTTAAAATTATTTCGAGAAAGTCTGATCTTTTCTTGTTCACTGTCATTTTGATTCATTTCAAATTTCTAGATACGTGTAACGTTCTAATCGCTACGGGTAATGACATTTTTTTACATTTGAAAGGAACGAAAACATTTTACGATGAGATTTCTTGTTTAGATATTGTGCAAGAAGGTTTGGATATTCCGACATGTTCGTATGTGATTCGATACGAATTCGTGTCTGATGAAATTGGTACGATTCAATCACGAGGTCGAGCTCGTGCACAAGACAGTTCATACTATTTGATAACTGAAATCAATTCAACGAATCATAAACGTGAAACAGATAATAAAAGACGAGAGACGGATATGGAAATCGTCATTGAAAAGTGGCCGACAATGGATAAACAAACATTTCGAAATAATGTCGACGCTAAAACAGTAAAAAATCGATGGAATAGGATTGGTAAAGAAAGTATCGTTCTTATTTTATAGAGAGAGTTCATTGGTAAATGGGAAAAAGAGATTACAGCTATGATACAACAACGAGAAGCCGTCAGAAATGTTGGTAAAAAATCTGGCTCGATACATTGTACTAAATGTAGTCGAGACTTAGGTAAACTCGAATGGTTAAGAAGACGAAATACTACTTATTTCATAAACGAACCGAAATTTTTGGAAGAAAACGATTGTACAATAGATAAAGCACCAAAGAGTTATCAAGAGAATGTAACCATTGGTAATGTCAATTGTATATGCGGAAATTCCCTTGGTGGTTGTCAAAAATTTAGTGATCGTTCCGATTTGGGTACATTATGTGCTTTGAAATGTAAAAGCATAAAGTTTAAACTTGACGGTCAACAAAATTTTATACCAATCGCACAATGGTCTAAAAATACGTTATTCGATGTCGAAGAAATTGAAGAACTTTGAATGAATTTCGTTTTATTTTTCAATAAAAATAATTTCAATTTTTATTTTTATTATTCTAGATGAAGACACTGTCAGCAAAGACTTCTCAATTACGATTTGCTAAACTAACAGAAAATGCATTTCCACCAATGAAAGGTTCGGAATATGCCGCTGGTTGGGATCTTCGAAGGTACATTTTTCAATCGATTTCATTTCCAAATTCAATATGGATTTGATAGTGCATATGATTATACAATCCCAGCACGAGGCAGATTAATCGCACAAACGGATATTCAAATTGCTGTACCAACGGGTTGTTATGGCCGAGTTGGTAAAATCTTTTTGTCTAATTCGAAAATAATAAGATGAATTGAATTATTTTTTGTTCAAGCTCCACGTTCTGGATTAGCGGCTAAATTTGGTATTGATACAGGAGGTATCATAAAAGATGAATTTTCTTTGTAATCCGTATTCTGCTTTGAATTAGCTGGTGTCGTCGATGCAGATTATCGTGGTAATGTTGGTGTGGTGTTATTCAACCATAATGATACAGATTTTATTAGTAGTAAACCATATTTTGTTTTCTCTCTGAATAAACAATTTGGTTTTGTTTTATTTAGTCAAACGTGGTGATCGTATTGCACAATTGATCTGTGAAAAAATTGAAATGGTTGATTTGGTTGAAGAAGAAGTATATGATCAATTCAATATTTCTTTTGATCTAGTCTTTGTTTCCTAGAAACTTGACGAAACTGTACGTGGTTCAAATGGATTTGGTAGTACAGGTGGATTTTCTCATGTTGTCGATGACAGTTCGCGTTAAATGCATTCTATGATCATGGTCCCTTTTCATCTAATCTCGAACTCATGTTATTATAATTACATTTATTGAACTAAATCAATTCAGATATTTTTCTATTTCCAAATTGCACTTACACTAGTCACAAATAATAAAAATTCAATAAGAATGTTCAAAATTTCTATTAGTAGAGAAACATACCGACGTCATATTATCATTTCTTTTTCAATTACATTACCAAATATTCATTGATATAAGTGCAAAAGTAGTTCAATAAAAGTGTTCAACATAAAACTTGAAAACAAAATTCATAGATATATCTTAAGCATAGAAAATAATACGAGAGAAAGATCTCTAGGTAAATGTCCTCAAACTACATTTCACACATAATTTTTAAAAAAATTAGAAAATTAACACTCTTTGAGAGCGTGCAGACAACTATTCAAAAAAAATAAGACGAGACGTATGCTTTGCAAAGAAATTGGCGTTCTATTTATTAATATTCAGTTTCTATTGCGTTTAGCATCATCTTTAACTGTATACAATAACGCAATATTTGTACCGAATGATGGCCGCTTTGCCATTTATACGTCTCCATCGATTAATTCTATTGATTCATGCTTCACGGTGGTGTATTTCAATGATAATGAAACATGTCAACATTATATTGCACAGCTAAACCAAGGGCAATTGCGGGTAGTACCATGCATTTACAATTCATCAGTTTATTCTTTTGGTAATCGAAATGGGCGAGGTAAATTCAAACTTATTAACGATATATTTCCTATTCTATCATAAGGTCTTACTTTCATTTAGTTGTAAAATTAATCGATTTTACAAACACGACAGTACATGCTATATATAATACGACAGCTGGAGGAAACAGTCAAGCAGCAGTATCAGGCATAAATCCAGGCACATATTGGCCTACTGAACCACCGAATGCGGCACTTGATAATAATCTCACGTCAGGTTATACGAGCCATGGTACTTGTAATAGCACTACGAGTTCAGCAACTCTTACATGTGGAGAGAATACTGGTCTGTATTTTACATTAACAAATAATTCGGTTATCTTAACGGGATTTTTTTTTCAGCACATTTAATAAACATAAGGCTCGTGATCCTTTTACTATTACTATTGAAGGAAGCAATTCGATTGGAACAGCACTTACTCTCGGTTCAAGCTGGACATTACTTTATAATGGTTCAAGTGGTCTTCAGTTTATCTCGTGTAGAAGTTGTTTTGGACCACTGCAGATAGTGTCAAATATTTCCACACTATTCTCAAGTTATCATCTTCTTATTATTTCGCATAGAAGCAATGCTACATCAGCATCATATTCAGAATTTGTGATAGTGGGTTACTGATTTCTCAATAAATTTCTTCTTCTTTCGGATTGCACATAAAAAATGATAAAAGCTCTATTTTTGAACAGTGTTCATCCTGGTTATTTATTCATTTAAAAAAGATAATGTAAGAATCAATAAAGAATGTAAATCAGACTATGTCTGAAAATGTGTAAGTGGTTTGACCATAAGTGATCCTGATGGAACAAGACCTAGAAAACATCGAGAATGAAGAAAACAAAGAACAACGATTTGATATTTACCGAGTTCAGTTAATGATTTCGAATTATCATTCTCATTGAAATCTTTTTTTGGAAAATTTTGTATGAGAAGAAATGGACGAGATTGTTGTGTTTGACGAATCCAGTCGACGACCTTTTCAAATCGATCAGCCGATTTAAAAGTTTGTCGAACGGTTGAACCGTCCGGTAATCGAACTTGAAGATTACATTCATCATATTGTCGTGTTGGCTGAGATTGAGCAACGGGTTGAGGTTTAGGTTGTTGAATATCACCGACAGGTACTCCTGCTTTTTCTGCTGCTGCTCTTTCACGTCGAGCACGTTTATCTGCTTCGATTTGTTCAATAGCACGTTGTTTAGCTAATTGTGTTTCGATTTTTTCACGACGATTAGCTTCAGCTATCTTTTTCATTTCATCTTCTTCTCGTCTTTAAACAAAAGCAAAATTGAAATCATTCAAGTCGAATTTGAAATTACTTTTGTTTTAATTCCGATAGAGCTTTGCCATCAGAAATACGTTTCCTTTCCATTTCTTTACTTCGTTCTTCATCAGCTAACTGTTGTTCTTTACGACGAGCAACAATACGTTCTTGTAATCTACAAAACAAAACAAGGTAATCGACTTATTAAACTGTTCACACACGAACTTTTTCTTCATTTCTTCTCTTTCTTCGGCTGTTAACGGTTTAATTTGTTCTGTACATTCAGAGAAACTCGAATGATTCGTTCGTACAGCATGAGCTGTTGCAGCATCAGCATCTTTTAATAATTTACCACATCTTCAAAAAGATTCGAGTTCAAATTTAAAACTAACAAAAGTCAATAGTAACTCACTCATCACATTTCAATGAGTTCGCATCTCCTTCAGCTGTTTCAGCAGTTGTAGCAGCCGTATTCAAATTCAATGTTGGCTGAGAACTAGTATCAGCAGCAGCAGCAGCAGCAGCACCGCCTGATTGTATTTCACCTTCATGTGCTGTTATCCTACAAAAATCAATCGAGATGAAGAGAGAAAAAGAACATTCAAAGAATTAGTTTACCAATCAATGGCCTGTTCTAACGTTGTTGCCTTTCCTGTATTAACTGCACTATCACTAGAATATATTCATCAATTTCGAGTAAGAAAAAAGGCCAATCTAATTGAAACATACATTTGATTTTTTTCGAAACCCATTTCGACGAGTTGTTCAGCAAGTGACATGATTGTAAGAAGTTTTAATGAAATCTAGAAAGTGAAATCGATCATTATATGTCTCCCAAAAAAAAAGAACAATCCATAATATTCTAATGGTAAACTAAAATACGTATTGAAAAAAAGTTTTGATTTAAGTTAAAGATTGAAGCATTGTTTAGCTTTATCAACAACCATATCGGCAATAGGTAATGAAGATGTAGCAGCAGGACTTGGAGCATTTCGAACATGTAAAATACGATTTTTAAGTTCACCTGTATTAACTGTTTCAAAAACAAAATCTTCAACTAAATTTCCATCATCTGATAATGCTTGTGCACGGACACCACTCGAACCTCTGAATTCAAAAAAGAAAAAAACTTAATTTTTAACTGAACATTTTTCTTCTTCGAGTAATTACCGTTCGACATCTTTGACTGTCAAAGCTGGTACAAACTTTTGTAATTCTCTAACAGTTGCTGATAACGAATAAGCACGGCGCATTTCACCAAGTCCATAACTCATATGTTTCCAAGCGAGTTTTCTCAAACCACTAGATACTCGAATAGAATCAATTGATTTCAAAAATGTTAATTATACCTGTTCAATGCTAAATCAAATGTATCGCGAACACTTAAATCGAATAAACCGTATCCTTCACGTTTCATCGAAAGAACAGCATTGGGTCCGAGCCAGACGGTTCCATCCATTCTTGGAGTGAAATGAACGCCTGAATTCAAATTCTTAGTATTGATTTATTGTTAAATTACGAAAATCTACTAACCAAGAAATGGAAATTTCGGATCAGGAACTGGATAAATATTGCCATTGATTTTTAATTTATCGTTATTTTCTTTGAGTCTAAGATAATCGCCACGAAATGGTACAATTGTTGGATTTTTTAAGCCACCACAAGCAACAGCGAGTTGATCAGCTTGTAATCCACCACAAGTGATTACATAACGACTTAGAAAAGCAGCCTAAACTATCTCGTATTGGTTTCTTTTCTCTTTCGTTCATAGGAAAACAAATTGAATACACATACATTAGTTTTACTTTTCACAAGAATTGGATAAGTAGCATCGCCCGATGAAACAAATTCTGTGGCTTCAAAATTCAAAGCAATTTGTCCGCCAAGTTGCTCGAAACTTTTGCCAAAATGTCGACAAATTAAACCGTAATCCACGATGCCTGTATGCGGACTATGTATAGCTCGAATACCCTTTAGAAATCAACCAATCAATAGACAAATTTTAATTTGTTTTTTCTTGAAAAATACTCGACAATTAGGTTCGATTTCTCTTATTTGATTTGAATCTAACATTTTTATATCCTGAACACCGTTTATTGTCGCTCGTTGGAACAGATCATCGAGCCGTGCCAATTGATCTCGTTCAACTGCAACGATTAACTAAACACAAATTCATTCAAATGTCGTTTCGCAATTCGAATTTTTTAATACGAACTTTTCCGCATTTTTTGTATGGCAAATGATTGGCATCACAATATTCATAGATTCGTTTCAATCCTTCGATACACAATTTAGCTTTCAATGAGTCCGGTTTATAATAAACTCCGGCATGGATCACACCGGAATTATGACCAGTCTGATGTTTAGCTAGAATATTTTCTTTTTCGACTAGTAAACATTTAAATTGCGGTATCAGTTGTTGTAAACGACGAGCAGTAGCTACACCAACAATACCACCACCAACAATCAAACAATCGACTTTTTTCATCTGAAAAAAACAACAACAACAACAACAACAAATTGTTTATGATCATTCAGAAAAAAAAACATCACTGAGTCTATAAATTCTTTTCTATCACTGAGATTCATTTTTCATTTCGATTGTTCATATAATGCTAATGGATATTGATCGTGATGTTGTCGAACATGATCATTCATTTCTTTGACTTGTCGTTTTGTATGCGGTGTCATTTCATCGTAGAGATGTTCGAACATTGTCGTTATAGGCGCTCGTTTCGTTGATTCCGAACGTTCGAATGCTTCTTTGACCATTTTGTGAGATTTCTCTTTCCATTCTTCTTCTTTTTCATCATTCCAACAGCCACGTTTCGTCATATAATCACGAAAACGTACGATTGGATTGTGTTTTTTATCGAACGAATTGATTTCATCGATCGAACGATACGCTGAACTATCATCCGATGTTGAATGATGACCAACTCTATTCAATTGACGAAAAACAAACATTCACCGAATGATATTCATCAATAAAATCCAAACCTTAGTGTCATAGCTTCGATTAAAACTGGTCGCATTTCAGTGAGAGCTATTTCACGTGCAGCTTTTGTTGCATTATAAACACCGAAAAGATCATTTCCATCGACACGTATCGTCGCCATGCCGTAGCCTGATCCACGGCCAGCAATACCATCGCCTCGATATTGATCAACAGTTGGTGTTGAGATAGCATAGCCATTGTTTCGACTTTATACAGAAAACAAACAAATGTTGTGAATGATTATTCGAAGAAAATATAAGTTTCGATGATTTACCAGAAGAATATAATTGGCACATCGAGTGTAGCTGCAAAATTGAAAGCTGCGTGAGAATCACCTTCACTTGCAGTACCTTCGCCAAAATAACAAATAACACAAAGACCATTTTGAGCTCTTTGAAAATGAAAATACAGCGATAATAATAATAAAGGAAAACTTGAATGTCTACCGTTTATAAGCATAGGCACTTCCTACAGCTTGTGGCATTTGTGTTGCCATTGTTGATGATATCGTGACAAAGCTAAGTTCAGCTGAACCATAATGAACAGGCATTTGAATGCCTCGACACGATGCACCTGTATTACCAAAACATTGATCCATAAATTGTTGAAGTTTGAAGCCACGATACATGAGTACACCTACACAAAAAATTATTTTTTTTCGTCAAGAAATAGGACAGTCATTGATATTCTCTCTCTACCAGCTTCTCGATATTGTCCGTAAACAAGATCTTTAGGATGGAGTGCTGCAGCACTACCGACATGTGATCCTTCTTCACCAAAATTCGTCATGTAGAATGAGATACGACCTTGCCGTTGAGATTCATATAGAAAACGATCCATAATTGGTAAAACAGTCATGTCTTTATACATTTTAATCAAATGTTCATCAGTGAACTAAACAAAATGCTTGATTTTCTTTCATTGTTCTTATCTTTGTTATCTTTTCACCCTGGACTTTCTATTTTCAAAATGATTATACTTACATCAGGTATTTGGCTTTTATCTTTCACATTGCCTTCGGAATCGAGAACTTGGTAAATTGGAATAGGTGTATATTGTTCAGGTCGAATGAATTCTAATCTATTCGTAATATCTCCTTTAATATGTCCACTTAAGATCGATGCTTTCGATAGATCAGTTTGAGCAGTAGCCGTTGCTACCGATTGATAACGTTTGCCTAGTTGATCAACAAGCAAATTACATAATCTTCTCGAATTTCTCAACGATTGTAGCATATTTTCTTTTTGTTCGTATCTATAATTAATAAAACAAAGTTTATTTGTCTTATATTTTCGATTCGTTTGTTCAAAATGTCAAATAAAACACATCAAGATGAATATGTTTATATTATTGCACACGACAACGGAAGTAAAAGGTACATCAAATTCAAATAGAGAGAGAAAAAAAACGAAAATAAATAAATAAATAAATAAATGTATTTAGGTGAATTATTTTGTCTGATCGTCATTTGCAAAAATGCTATTCATTCGAATTTTTTCTCCAATATTAAATTAAAGTTCGTCGAAATCATCCTGTTCCTGTTGAATACGTTTTAATGCAGCAGTTACATGTTTGTCACGTGATGAATTTTGTGAGGATATATTGACAAATACGCTATTATCAGATAGATGATGTGCACCTTTATGTCGGTCAGGATTCTTTGTTGTTGTCGTACGAGCTGTATCAGACGAATCTGTTGCATCGAAATTTGATTGTGAACTAAAACAAATCAATGATTTATCACAATGAGACTTTTTCGTAGATTTAGTAATAAATACGGTTCT
>ERZ781399.1117-NODE-1117-length-24655-cov-5.732033_pt1 | contig 24655 bp, 20 predicted proteins | sample MGYA00511014_ERZ781399 | MGnify/ENA primary metagenome ERZ781399 (study PRJEB29847, sample SAMN06458254) | wastewater metagenome | isolation source: Wastewater bioreactor | place: South Africa: Cape Town | study: EMG produced TPA metagenomics assembly of the...
CTCGCCCAATGCCTTGCTCAAAAGAAATAGCGACAGGCGAACCGCAGCCCGGCCATGGACGAGCGTGTGATGCGGCGAGCGACGGTCCACAGTCCGCCGCTCGCCGCAATCGCCTGCATCCCCTGCACCGCGACGCCCGGGCCGCTATTTGCCCGCAAGCTCCTTCACCAGCGCCGGCGCGGGATAGATGGTTTCGAGCGCTTCCTGCACAGCAGCGGTCGAAACGACAACGGTGCGGTTAAGCGTGCCGTCGTAACCGTAATTGCCGCCGAGCGAGTGGATATTGCCGTCGAAGGCGGCGCCGATCACGGTGCCGACCTTGTCGATCACCGGTGAACCCGAATTGCCGCCGATGATGTCGTTCGTCGTCACGAAGTCATAGGTGACCGCCGGATCGATGGCCGCCTTGTTCGCCGCAAAGGCCGGGGCGACGTCGAACGGCGGATTACCCGTCGCGCGGTCGAAGGTGCCACCCATCGTCGTCGCGATCGGCACCGCATTGCCGCGCTCCATCCAGCCCTTCACCCGACCATAGGAAATGCGCAGCGTGAAGGTCGCGTCGGGATAGAGCGTGTCGCCATAGGCAGCGAAGCGCGCGTCGGCGATCTTGCCGCCGGCGACCGCGAGCGGGCCGCCATAGGCCTCGTCGACCGCCTTTTTGAGTTCGCGCTGGCGCGGCGCAAGGCGCAGCGCGAAGCGGATCATCGGATCGTCGCTGGCCTCGATCGCGGCGAGCCCGCCGTCCCATAATTGCTGGCGATAGGCGGGATCGGCGAGCTTCGATCCGTCGACGAGCCGCTTGGCGAGCTGTTCGGGACTTTCCTGACCGAGCAGCAATTTGGTGTCTGGATCGTCGGCGCCCAGATATTCGCGCGCCTTTGACAGGCTCCATTCGAGCGTCAGTTCGTCGAGCCACGGGTAGAGGGGCTTTTCGTCCAGCAGCCTCTTCTTGGTAAGCGGCAGCGCGCTGTCGGTGTAGCCCGGCAGCCGCTCGCCATTGGGCTTCGAGCGTTCCTGCGCCGCATAGACGAGCGTTTCGGCATAGCCATAAAGATCGCTCATCGGATTGGTGAAGCGCGCCGGCAAATAGAGCGAGCGATAGGCGCCGACCGCCTTGTCGACCGACGACCAGGGATCGCCGATCGCGGCATTGCCGGCGCTCTTCTCCTTCAGCTCGTCCTCCTTGGCGACCAGTGTCGCGGTGAAGGCCGGGTCGTTCAGCGCCTTCTGGCGGCCGATATAGACTTTCAGGCTGTTTTCGAGCCCGTTGAGCAGATCGAGCCCTTCGCGCTCATGGTCCTTGCTTTCCTCCATTGCGCGCAGCAGGCGCCCGCGCAGTTCGGAATAGGTCGTCACCGTGATCGGCAGGCGCAGTTCGCGCTCGAAGGCAAGCTGGCTGGTCGTGTAGAGCCGGCTGGTCGAACCGGGGTTGCCGACGACGAAGGTCATCTCGCCCTCACGCGGCGCGCGCGGGTTCCATTGCAGGTGCGCGGGCGTTGCGACCGGCTTGCCATTCTCGTACGCGCGCAGGAAGCTTGCATCGAGCGAATAGCGCGGGAAGTTGAAATTGTCGGGATCGCCGCCGAAGGTCGCGGCGCGATCCTCGGGCGCCCATGCCAGCCGCACGTCCGAATATTTGCGATATTTGTAGAGCTTGTACTGACCGCCGCCGAACAGGGTGACGACCTGGCAGCGCGTCTTGTCGGTGTCGGGACAACCGCTCTTTTCGATTTCGGCGATCTTCGCGTCGCGCGCCTTGGTCAGCGCTTCACCCGCGAGCGATCCCATCGCCGCCTTGATAGCCCCGGTGACGTCGCCGATGCTGGTGACGACCTCGGCCTGCTGACCGGGGCATTTGAGTTCCATGTCGCGGCGGTCGGCGACATAACCGTCGTTGAGATAGTCGGCGCCCGCCTTCGAATTGTCGAACAGGCAGCTTGCGACACAATGGTGGTTGGTCAGGATCAGGCCTTCGGCCGATACGAAGCTTGCCGAACAGCCGCCGGTCAGACGCACCGCGGCCGCCTGCACCTTGCCCAGCCACGCCTGGTCGGGCGCCCAGCCATACGTCTGTTTCACCTGCTGCGCCGGAAAGGCATCAAAGGTCCACATCCCCTCTTCGGCGAGGGCGGGAGGGGCAAGCAGAGCAGCGCCGGCGAGCACGGCCGCGGTGAACGAAATCGGGCGATATTGGGTCATTGGCAAAATCCATCATTTGAATCATCGACATCCCGCGCGGAGAATGGCCGTGCGGGAACGGCGCGCACCTTGCGCCGGATCGGCCGCAATCTCCACCGACAATTTCGCGTTCGCCAGGATTGCTTCGGGCCACCAGCCGGTTGCAGTTTCGTGCGCCGCCGCCTACGCCGCCTTCCCATGCGTATGATCCTGCTCGCCGCCGCGCTGCTCGCCGGCGCCTCGCCCCTCGCCGCACAGACGGCAACTGCCCCTGCCCCCATATTGACGACGCCCGAGGCGAAGGACGTATGGACCCACGCCGATCCCGAGGTCGCCCGCGTCACCCATGTGTCGCTGAACCTCGATGTCGATTTCGCGACCCGCACACTGGGCGGCACCGCGACGCTCGATCTGCTCGCCGCCAAGGATGCGCAGTCGATCGTCCTCGACATCGACAATCTGGCGATTTCTTCGGTCACCGATGCAAATGGCAAGCCGCTCAAATGGGCGGTCGGCGATGCCGATCCCGAACTCGGTTCGGCGCTGACGGTCGAACTCGATGGCGCGCAGCGCATCGTCCTGACCTATCGCAGCCGGCCGGGCGCCAATGCGCTACAATGGCTGCCGCCCGAAATGACTGCGGGCAAGACCAAGCCCTATCTGTTCAGTCAAGGCCAGGCGATTCTCAACCGGAGCTGGATTCCGACGCAGGACAGCCCCGGTATCCGTCAGACATGGGATGCGACGCTGACGGTTCCGGGCGATCTCGTCGCCGTGATGAGCGGCGAGAAGCTGAGCGGCGACAAGGGCGAGACGCTGCCCGACGGGCGCCGCCGTTTCCGCTTCCGCATGGACAAGCCGGTGCCGCCCTATCTGATCGCCTTCGCGGTCGGCGACCTGAAATTTCGGTCGCTCGGCCCACGCTCGGGCGTGTGGACCGAAGCGACGATGCTCGACGCCGCGGCGCGCGAATTCGGCGATGTCGAAAAGATGATCGACGCGGCCTCGGCGCTCTATGGCCCTTATCGCTGGGGCCGCTACGACATGCTCGTCCTGCCGCCCTCCTTTCCCTATGGCGGCATGGAAAACCCGATGCTGACCTTTCTCACGCCGACGATCATCACCGGCGACCGGTCGAACACCGACGTCGTCGCGCACGAACTGGCGCATAGCTGGTCGGGCAACCTCGTCACCAATGCGACCTGGTCCGACAGTTGGCTCAATGAAGGCTTCACTACCTATTTCGAGAACCGGATCATGGAGGCGCTCTACGGCAAGGAGCGCGCGGCGATGTATGCCGATCTCGACTGGGACAATATGATGCGCGACATCGACGCGAATGGCGGCCAGACCGGCGCCAAGACCCGGCTGCACGGTGCACCCGGCGACGGCACGCTCGATTATACCAAGGGATCCAACTTCCTGCGCATGATCGAAACGACGGTCGGCCGCGCGCGCTGGGACGCCTATCTCAAATCCTATTTCGACCGCCATGCCTTTCAGCCACAGACGACCGCGGGTTTCCTGACCGATCTGCGCGAAAATCTGCTGAAGGGCGACCCGGCGCTCGAACTGTCGCTGCAACTCGACCGCTGGTCCTATGCCGCGGGCCTGCCCGACAATGCGGTGCACCACAAGAGCGCGACGCTGGCCGCGGTCGATGCCAAGCTTGCCGCCTTCAACGCCGGCGGTCCGGCGCGCGCCATCGCGCCCGAAGGATGGACGACGCAGCAATGGCTACGCTTCCTGAACGGCATCCCGCGGGCGCAGAGCGCGGCGCGGCTCAAGGAACTCGACGAAACGCTGGGTCTGTCGGCGTCGACCAACGCCTATGTCCGCTCGGCCTGGCTCGAGCTTGCCATCGCCAACCGCTACGAACCCGCGCTGCCGTCGCTGCGCCAGTTCGCGGGCACCGTCGGGCGCGGCCTGCTGATCCGGCCGCTCTATACCGGGCTCAAGCGTCAGGGCGCGTGGGGCGATACGATCGCGCGCGACCTGTTCGCACGCTCGCGCGCCACCTATCACCCGGCGGTGGCATCGGGGATCGAGAAGATCCTCGCTGGCGATTAAGCCGCCGGCGCTCCGCCGCCGAGTGCCTGATAGAGCGCCACATAAGCGTTCAGGCGGTCGGCGCGGAGCTGGATCAGCGCGAGATCAACGCCGAGTAGCGACCGCTGCGCGTCGAGCTGTTCCAGATAGGGCGAATAGCCCGCGCGATAGCGGTTGGTCGCGTGCCGCAGCGCATCGGCCACCGCCGCGCGCTGCGCCATCAGTGCCTGTTCCTGCGCGTTGAACCGGTCGATCACCGCCATCTGGTCCTCCACCTCGCGAAAGGCAGTGAGTACCATCTTGCGATAGGCGAAAGCCGCCTGATCGCGCTGCGCGGTGGCGGCGTCGAACTGGCCTTGCAGCCGTCCGCCCGAAAAGATCGGCGCCAATATGCTGCCGCCGACCGACCATATGCTGATCGGATCGCCCAGCGCCGACGAAATCACCGCCCCGGCCGACGCCGCCAACCGGACTTGCGGCAGGAATTGCGCCCGCGCGGCACGCAGATTGGCGTCGGTCGCCGCCAGCGCATATTCGGCCTGCGCGATGTCGGGCCGCCGCCGCACCAGTTCCGACGGCAGCACCGAGGGCACCGGCGGCACCGCGAGCGCAGCAAAACCGTCGCCGCGCGCGATTGCATGCGGCGTATCACCGACGAGCAGCGACAGACCGTTTTCCTGCCGCGCGATTGCCGCCTCGATCGCCGGGATCTGCTGCGCCGTCGCCTGATATTCGGCCTCGGCCTGCCGCAGTTCGAGCTGCGAGGTATAGCCGGCCTCGGCGCGGCTGCGCGCAAGCCGCAGCGCCTCAGACCGCGAGGTCAGCGTCTCGGCGAGCAACTGCCGCCGCGCATCGAGCGCGAGCAGCGTGATATAGCCACTCGCCGCCGCCGCGCTGACCGACAGCGTCGCCGCCTCGCGCGTCGCCGCGACCGCCGCCGCGTTGGCGCGCGCCGCCTCGCGCGTCGCGGCGTTACGGCCGAACAGATCGATCTCGTAGCTCGCCTGGAACACCGGCTGCGCGGTGAAGCTTTCGGTCGGCTGGCCGAAGGCGTTGACGCTGCGCGCCTCGGCCCCCTGCCCGCTCAGCGACAGGTTCGGCCACAGCAGCGACCGTGCGACGCGCTCCTGCGCCCGCGCTTCGGCAACGCGCGCCGCCGCGATGGCAAGGTCGCTGTTGTTCGCGCGCGCCTGTTCGACCAGCGCGGTCAGCCGCGGGTCGCCGAATGCCGACCACCAGCGGCTGTCGATCGCCGCACCGTCCGTCGGCAGCGCAGTGCGCCAGTCGGCGGGCGGTGCGACCGCGCTCGCGGCGGGCGGCGGCGTCAGCGCGGGCGCGCAGCCCGCCAATGCCAGCGCCAGACCGGCAAGCGGCAAGGTGAGCCGCCTCATTCGCCGCGTCCGGTATGAACCGTCGCCACCACCGACATGCCGGGGCCGAGCCGCTCGGCAAGCTTCTGCTTCGGATCGATGCGGATACGCACGGCGATCCGCTGCGGCACCTTGACGAAATTGCCCGATCCGGTGTCGGGTTTGATGATGCTGAACTCGCTGCCCGCCGCGGGGGCGATATTTTCAACCACGCCCCTCAGCTCGGCGCCGCCCAGCGCATCGACGCGCAGCGTCGCGCGCTGGCCGACGCGGATGTTCGCGGTCTGCGCTTCCTTGAAATTGGCGACCACCCAATGTTTCTGGGGCACGAGATACATGAGCTGGGTGCCCGGGCTGACGAGCTGGCCGACGCGGACCGACACTTCGCTCAGCTTGCCCGCGCGCGGGGCGCGAACGATCGTGTTCTGAAGATCGATGTCGGCCAGCCCGCGCGCCGCCTTTGCATTGGCTACCCCGGCCTCCAGACCGCCGCGCCCGACGCTCACCGATCGCACCTGCTCCTCGGCGATCGCGCGCTGCGCCTCGGCCTGCCGCACCGCCGCTTCGGCCTGGCGGAGCCCCGCGAGCGTCTGGTCACGTTCGCGGATCGACACCGATCCTTCGCCGACCAGATCGTTGACGCGGCGCATATCGGCCTGGGCACGGGCGAGCTGCGCGCGGGCGTTGGCGACCGCCGCCTCCTGCGCCTTCACCTGCGCTTCGGCCGAGCGCCTGCTCTGCGCGCTATTGTCGAGCGAGGCGGTCTGCGCGGCAATATTGGCGCTGCCCTGCGCAACGCGCTGGCGGTAGATGCGGTCGTCGATCCGCACCAGTTCCTGCCCCGCCGCGACAGTCTGGAAATCCTGCACCAGCACCGCGGTCACATAGCCGCCCACCTGCGGCGCGATGATCGTCGTCTGGCCGCGCACATAGGCATTGTCGGTCGTCTGGCTGTTCGCACGGAAGGGCGGTAGTCCCCAGGCGTAGAGAATGGCGAGCGCGCCGACGAGGATGATCGCGCCGAACAGGATGATCCGTCCGCGCGAACGCGGCGGCGCCCAGCCATCGGCCGGTGCGTCGGCGGGCCGTTCCGCCGGGGTCGGATCGGCAGCAGCCGGTGCCGGGGTCGGCATCGGGTCCGGCGTCGGAGCCGGTGCCGGCGTTTCGGGCGCGGGCGGCGCGCCTTCCTGTTTGTCGTCGCTCATTGATTTTGCGCCCTCAGTTTCTGCAAGACTTCAAGTTCCCGTGCCAATGGATTGATTCCGCGGCGTCGATCATAAACCCAGCGCGCGAACATCGCGACGAAGGCGATCGCCGACAGGCTGCCGATCACCACGAACACGTCGTTGAATGCCAGGATCGTCGCTTCGCGCGCCGCCTCGCGCACCACCTGCCCCGCGGCGGTCGCGCTGCGCAGCGCCGGGTCGGCGATGCTGCCGGTCAGGCTCGCAGCAATCGCGTTGATGCCCTGCGCCAGTTCGGGGTTGGTCGTCGACAGGCTTTGCCCCAGCGTCATCAGATGCGCCTTGGTGCGCAGCGTGTGAAAGGCCGATAACGCCGCAACCCCGGCAAGCCCGCCGATCGTCTGCGACAGGCTGAACACCGCCAGAAAGCTGACCATATAGGCAGGGCCGCGCGAAATGGCGCGCAGCAGCCCTTCGAGCAGCAGCGGCCCCATCACATAGACCGCGGCAAAGGCGATCGCGCCTTGCGAGAAATACAGGTTCACCGGCCCGGTGCGCAGACCCGAATGGGTGTCGAGGAACGCGCCGACGGTGATGACGGCAAGCGCGACGAGGATCGGCCGCCGCAGGTCGGTCGGATCGAGCCGCGCGATCGACAGCACCGCCCCCATCAGCGTTGCGAACGACAGCACCGCATAATAGGTGACAAGCTGATCGTTAACGAGGCCGGTAGCCGACAGCAGCCCACTCGCCCCGAAATTCTGTTCGGACGTCAGCACGCGGACCAGTGCGCCGGTCAGCGCGAATTTAATGAGGTTGCGACTGCCGATCCAACGCGTGTGGAGCATCGGATTCCGGCGATAATGTTCGATCAGGAAGGCGGTGCCGATCAGCACCACCGACGCCGCCAGCGCGCCGCCGAGCCACGGCGTCGACCACCAGATGATGCGCCCCTGCACCAGAAAGGCGCAGAGCAGCCCGACGCCGACCGCCAGGATCGGAAAGGTGATGAGGTCGAGCTTTTCGAACGAGCGGATCGTTTCGCCCGGCGGGAGCTGCAATATGTTGACCGCGCCGACCGCGACGAGCGAGAGCGCGAATTGCAGCACGAACAGATTGCCGATGTCCCCGTCGGCGAGCAACAGCGGCGATATGGCGCGCGCAAGCGGGATCGCCACCTGTCCCAGCCCGATGCCGAGCAGGAAGCCTGCGATCCGCATCTTCGCTGGCAGGCCTTGCATCATATAGAAGGCGGCGAGCGTCGACAGCCCGCTGGCGGCGATCCCCGAGACGCCGCGCGCGACCAGTTCCATACGATAACCGGCGTCGAAAAGCTGGACGAAATTGGCGATCAGAAGCGCGATCATCGTCGCGCGCACGAAACGCTGGATGCCGAACTGCTGGCGCGACTTGTAGAGCAGGATGCTCATGCACGCATTTGTCATATTATAGGAAACGGTGACCCATCCGGCATCGGCCGGCGTCAGATCCAGATGCCCCTGCAGCACCGTCAGATTGGCGATGAGCAGGCCGTTCTGGAAACCGCCGACGATCGCAAGATACAGGCCGATGACGAAATAGCCGACCTTGCGCCCGACGGGATGGTCCGGCGACGCGGGCGACCCAGGCATGATCGGGCGTTCGTGCGGCTTGAACACATAGGCGCCGCCGGCTGCCGCGGGCGCTGCGGGATCAGCCACGCGCATGCCTCCATCCTGCGCGCGGCCGCCGGCACGCACGCGCCGGGCCGAAGTGCAAGGCGCCCCTGATCCGCATCCTGTGCGCCACAATATGCTCCTGACCGGCGAAGGCAAAGCGGGGAAATGCTTTGCCGCCAGTTCGGTTCCGCGCGGCGCATACGAATGGCACCTATAGGGCGGCGCGCGTCAGGCGGCGGTGAGATCGCGGCGCGCGTGGCGGAAGACTTCGGCGCTTCCCCATATAGCAAGCAGCGCCATGATCGCGGCCACCAGAAGGTCGGGCCAGCCCTGCCCGGTGCCGAACACGCCGAGCGCCGCCGCCATCACCGCCAGATTGCCGACCGCATCGTTGCGCGAGCATATCCAGACCGAGCGCATATTGGCGTCGCCGGTCCGGTAGCGATAGAGCATCAGCGCAACCGCGACATTGGCGGCGAGCGCGACGACGCCGATCATCCCCATCGTTTCGGCGTGCGGCGCGCTGCCGCCGATGAAGCCCCAGATCGTCGAGCCCAATATCCACAGCCCGAACGCCAGCATCGTCGCAGCCTTCAGCATCGCCGCGCGTGCGCGCCAGGCGATCGCCATGCCGGCGACCGTCAGGCTGATCGCATAATTGGCGCTGTCGCCCAGAAAATCGAGCGCATCGGCCTGCAGCGCGCGCGAATCGGCTGCGACGCCCGCGACGATTTCGACGAGGAACATCGCCCCGTTGATCAGCAGCGCGATCCACAGGATGCGCCGCCACTTGGGGTCGTTCAGCGCGGTCGCTCCGCTTTTTCCGGCGCAGCATTGATCGGCCATCGCCTGCATCTCCTTCCGTCTCGGCCGCCGCAGGAATTGCCGGGCGGCCGCTTGGTTCTTCGAGTCGGCATCCTATATGCACCCTGTAGCAACTACAGGGTCAAGCGATGAAGATCGGCGAACTGTCGCGTGCCACCGGCACCAACATCGAAACCATCCGCTATTACGAGCGGATCGGCCTCCTCCCCGCCCCGGCGCGGACCGATGCCAATTACCGCAGCTATGGCGACGCGCATCGCGCGCGGCTGCGCTTCGTACGCCATTCGCGCGAACTGGGCTTCACGATCGACGAAATCCGCTCGCTGCTCGACCTGTCCGATCACCCCGAGCGCGACTGCGCCGACGCCGATCGCATCGCATCGGCGCATCTGGAACAGGTCGAGGAAAAGATCGCGCAGCTTTCGGCGCTGCGCGACGAGCTGACCCGCATCGTCGGCCGCTGCCGCGGCGGCTTGGCCGGCGATTGCCGGGTGATCGAGGCGCTGGGCGATCATGGTCTATGCGACGGCGCGCATTGATGAGACGCGGTCGCAGGGGCGACGCGAGAGGCGGCAGCTGAAAAAGGGAAAGGTGGGACGATTCTGTTGCCCGGCTCGTCCCCAGCCGCTGGTATCCGATTCTGTTGCCCGGTTCGGTCCGAACCGCGTTCTATTTGTCTAACCTTAGGCCGTGAGGCTTATCGGTTAGGCAGCAAGAGCGAGTGCTTCGTTATCGTTAGCACTTATTGGTTTTGAGCCTTTAACGGGTTACTCAGCCCGGAAGAAAACATCGTCTTTGAACACACGTCGATCCTGGTTCGGCCCCGTCAGAAGCCCGCGCACCCCTTCGAAAAGGGCGCGGGTTTGTGGTGGAGCCGCCGGGTACTGCCCCCGGGTCCGCTGTGTCTATTCCACGACACCATTTATCCTCATAGCCGGTCGAAACCGGCCCCTCCCATATAGGAAGCCCGCCCGCACTTTGGAAGAGCGCAGGCGGGCCTTTCGTCCTGAATCGGCACCGGACCCAAGCCGGCGCGCGATGAAATGCTATTTCTTGCGCAATTCGTCGCGGATTTCGGTGAGCAGATCGACCTCGCTCGGCCCCGCGGGCGCTTCGGCCGGCGCTTCCTTGCGCACCACCTTGTTCACTGCCCGCACCAACAGGAAGATGATCCACGCCAAAATCAGGAAGTTGATGACCGCCGTGATGAAGGCACCATAGCCGATCATCGCCACGCCCGCCTTTTTCAAGGCGGCGTAGTCGGTCGCGGCGATGCCGTCGGGAATGCTGCCGAGCAGGATGAACTTGCTCGAAAAATCGACTCCGCCGAACAGCCAGCCGACGAGCGGCATGATGACGTCCTCGGTCAGCGATCCGGTGATCGTCGCGAACGCGCCGCCGATGATGACGCCGACCGCCAGATCGATGACATTGCCGCGCGCGATAAATTCCTTGAACTCGTTCAGCATCTTATTGCTCCCCGAACTGCTGATCCTGCCGTCATGGTGGTGCGCCGGTCATTGCGCAAAAGCAAGGGGCATCCTATTATGTGTATTGTTGCGGCAAAACGCCGCCTGAGGGAGCCTGATGACCATGTCCTATCGTTCCGCCCGCTGGCTGATTGTTCCGGCCGCCGCGATGAGCCTGTCGGCCTGCGGCATCAACAGCGTTCCGACCAAGGAAGAAGCCGCGAAGGCCAAATGGGCCGACGTCCAGGCAGCCTACCAGCGTCGTTCTGACCTGATTCCGAACCTCGTTGAGACGGTCAAGGGAGCCGCAGGGATGGAGAAGGCCACGCTCGAGAGCGTGATCCAAGCACGCGCATCCGCGACACAAGTTCAACTGAAGACCGACGATCTTGACGATCCTGCGAAGGTAGAGGCGTTTCGTCAGGCACAGGGCAATGTGACCGGCGCCCTAGGTCGGTTGCTCGCCGTATCGGAACAGTATCCGGATTTGAAAAGTCAGGATCGTTATGCCGACCTGATGACGTCACTCGATTCGACTGAAACGAAGATCAATCAAGCTATCCGGGATTATAACATCTCGGTGCAGGACTATAATACGACCATCCGGACCTTCCCCGATATCATTGGCGCGAAGATCGTTCATGGCGCGAAGCCCATGACGCCCTACGAAGCGGTGAGCCCCAACGCCGAGGTCGCACCAAAGGTTAATTTCGGACAGTAACGGTGCCGCTTTCCCTCACCGACGGCCAGCGTTCTATGCCGTACGGCACGGTTCGCTGGCTTTTTGCGCTGATGTTGCTGGTGCTCGCGCTCCCGGCATCGACGCAGACGTTCCCCAAGCTGACGGGCCGTGTCGTCGACCAAGCTGAACTGTTGTCTCCGGAACAGGAAACAGCTCTAGATCGCGAATTGCAGGCGATCGATCAGAAGACCGGCCATCAGGTGGTCGTTGCAACCGTCAAGTCGCTCGATGGGTATGACATCTCGGCTTATAGCATCGGGCTGGGTCGCGAATGGGGCATCGGTCGCAAAGGGCTTGATGACGGCGGCATCCTACTTATCGCACCTAATGAGCGGCGCGTTCATATCGGTGTTGGCTATGGGCTCAACGCCGTGATGACCGACATTCACGCGGGGAGGATCATCCGCAACGACATAACTCCGCGTTTCAAGGAAGGCGATTTTGCCGGCGGCATCGATGCCGGGGTCAAAGCTATCTCCGAGCAGGTCCAACTCACGCCTGAAGAAGCTAGCGCGCGCGCAGCTCAAATTGAAGCTGAGGAACGCGACCGCGCCGATGACGGCAATATCGGCGGGCTGATCTTCGTCGCCTTCATCATCTTCTTCTTTTTCATCCTGCCGATGCTCGGCGCCTTCGGGCGTCGCGGACGGCGGCATCGCAAGCATCGCCCATGGGGCGGCGCCCCGATCATCATCTGGGGCGACAATGACTGGGGCGGCGGTTCGGGTGGCGGCTGGGGCGGTGGTTCCTGGGGCGGCGGGGGCGGCTTCGGCGGCGGAGGCGGCTTTTCGGGCGGCGGCGGCAGCTTCGGCGGCGGCGGCGCCTCGGGCGGCTGGTAAGGGGGACGCGCAATGAAAGTCAGCCATGTCAGCGAAACCGATCACGACATCGTGACCGCCGCGGTCGCCGAGGCCGAACGACACACCGATGGCGAGATCGTCACGGTGATCGCCGCGCAGTCGAACGACTATGACGATGTCGCGCTCGTCTGGGCGAGCGTCATCGCCTTTATCGCCATGTCGGTGATCGCGCTTTTTCCCGATTTCTATCAGGGTCTCTATTACCGGCTGAGCGGCGGCTGGGGGCATGAATTGACCGCCAATCAATGGCTCGGAACCGTCATCGCGGTCGGGGTGCTCAAATGGATCGGCGTCTGGCTGGTCCTGCTGTGGCGTCCGCTGCGCCTGTGGCTGACGCCGCGCGCGATCCGCGCCGCGCGCGTCCGCGCCCGCGCCATCGACCTGTTCAAGGTCGGGACCGAGGCGAAGACGATGGGCCGCACGGGCATCCTGCTCTATGTCAGCCTGCGCGAACATCGCGCCGACATCGTCGCCGACGAAGCGATCGCCGCCAAGGTCGCGCCCTCGATTTGGGGCGAAGCGATGGAGGCGCTGATCGACGAGGTGCGCGCCGGTCGCCCCGGCCACGGCATGGCCGAGGCGGTCCGCCGCATGGGTATCGTGCTGGCCGAACATTTCCCGAAGAGCGACGGCAACCCCAACGAGCTGCCCGACCGGCTGATCGAGCTTTGATCCCTACCCTTTCGCCGACGGAGACGATATGACCCGCCCCGCAGCCGGCACGCCCGTCGAAACGCGTTGGGAAGGCCGCTTCATCACGGTGAAACAGCAAGGCAATTGGGAATATGTGTCGCGGTCGCGTGGCATTCACGCCGCGGTGATCCTGGCGATCGACGAGGACGCCGACGGGCGGCACATCCTGTTGGTCGAACAATATCGCGTCCCGCTCGGCAAATATTGCCTCGAACTGCCCGCGGGGCTTGTCGGGGACGACAGCGCGGGCGAGGCGCCCGAGCTTGCCGCGGTGCGCGAACTCGAAGAGGAAACGGGCTACCGCGCGGCCGACTGGCTGACCGTCGGCGAATTCTACAGTTCGCCGGGCATGGTCAGTGAAAGCTTCACCCTGCTCCGCGCTACCGGGCTGACCAAGGTCGGCGAAGGCGGCGGCGTCGATGGCGAGGATATTGCGGTCCACCGCGTCCCGCTGCCCGAAATCGCCGCCTTTATCGCCGCAAAGCGCGCCGAAGGCTGCGGTATCGACGTGCGCGTCGCGATGCTGCTCGCGGGCGGGCTGCTCGCGCTGTCCTGACGGTCAGCGCGCGCCGAAGCGCCAGCGCAGCAACGGCCGCGCGAGCAAGATCCCCGCGAGGAAGCCGCCGACATGTGCCCAGATCGCGACGAGGCCGAATCCTGCGCCGCCCGCAAAGCCGATCAGGACCTGCACCCCGATCCATGCTGCCGCCAGCCACAGTGCGCGCACCCAATGCGCCGGAATCGGCCCTAGCGCCTGCGTCTCGGAGCGGCTGAAAATCAGCGCGAACACCGCGATCAGCGCCGAAATCGCGCCCGAGGCGCCGATCATCGGCACCGGCGATTGCGGATCAGCCAGATATTGCGCGAAGGCCCCCGCATAGGCGCCGGCGACGAGCAATACCGCCATCGCCTTCGACCCCAGCGGTGCTTCGAGCTGGCGGCCGATGAACAGCAAGACGACCAGATTGAACACCAGGTGGAGGATTCCGCCGTGCAGAAGGGCGGAGGTCAACGGGGTGAGCGCGAAGGGCACGAAAAAGCCCGGCGCCGCAATCGGCTCCATCGCAAAGCGCGCGGGAATGAAACCCGCGCGCACGATCGCCTCGACCTGATAGCCGCTGATCGACAGCAGGATGAAGATCACCGCGCATAGCACGGAAACTCCCGTGACCAGCGGTGCGTCCTGCGGTTTCATTTCGGCGCGATCGTCAGATGAATTCGATCTTCGTGACGAGATAATATTTGTCGCCCGCCGGAACGGTGACTTCGATCTCGTCATCGACCTTGCGGCCGATCAGCGCGCGCCCGAGCGGCGAATTATAGCTGATCTTGCCCACCTTGGCGTCGGCCTCGGCCTGACCCACGATCTGATATTTGACTGGCTTGTCGTCCTCGTCGGCGAGCGTCACCGTCGCACCGAATACGATGCGGTCACCCGACAGCGTCGTCGGGTCGATGACCTGCGCACGCGACAGCTTGTCCTCCAGATCGCCGATGGTCGCTTCGACTTGGCCTTGGCGTTCCTTCGCGGCGTGATATTCGGCATTTTCCGAAAGGTCGCCATGCGCGCGCGCTTCCTCGATCGCATCGACGATGAGGGGGCGTTCGGCTTTGAGAGTGGCGAGCTGTGCGCTCAGCTTCTCATAGCCTTCCTGCAGCATCGGAACCTTTTCAACGCTTGCCATTATCCTGTTGTCCTTCGTCAATAATCCACCGCCAGCGAAACTTCGCCGGGGCGGCTGAGCCGCTGTTTCCGTCAATGTAGGGAGATGAAGCGGTCCCTCAATAATAGTCCTGAAGCGGCTTTACTTCAAGAGAGTGCGAGCGCAGCGCGCCAATCGCATGGGTTGCGGCATCGCTGCCCGCCGCCGTCGTATAATAGGCGACGTCGGCCGCGAGCGCCGAGGCCCGGATCGACTGCGAGTCCTGAAGCGACTGCCAACCCTCGGTCGTGTTGAAGATCAGCTGCACATCGCCGTCCTTGATCCGGTCAACGATGTGCGGGCGCCCTTCGGCGACCTTGTTCACTCGTTCGACGTCGATGCCCTGCCCCGCCAGATAGTCGGCGGTGCCGCCGGTCGCGATCACCTGCCACCCCCAGGCAGCGAGCTGCTTCACCGACGCGACGATGCGCGGCTTGTCGCTGTCCTTCACCGACACGAACAGCCGCCCGTCGGTCGGCAGGCGGTCGCCCGCGCCGAGCTGTGCCTTGGCAAAGGCGAGGTTGAAATCGCTATCGATTCCCATGACTTCGCCGGTGGACTTCATTTCAGGCGACAATACCGGATCGGTGCCGGGGAAGCGCGCGAAGGGGAAAACCGCTTCCTTGACCGCGACATGGTCGATGTCGCGGTTGATCTTCGGCAGATCGGCCAGCTTCTCGCCCGCCATCACCCGCGCCGCGATCTTGGCGATCGGCGAACCCACCGCCTTGGCGACGAACGGCACGGTGCGGCTCGCGCGCGGGTTGACCTCGATCAGGTAGACCTCACCATCCTTCACCGCATATTGCACGTTCATCAGCCCCCGGACGTTGAGGGCGCGCGCCAGTGCGTCGGTCTGCCGCTCGATTTCGGCAACGATGTCGGCGGGCAGACTGTACGGCGGGATCGAACAGGCGCTGTCGCCCGAATGGACGCCCGCTTCCTCGATATGCTGGAGCACCCCGGCCACCACGACATCGGTGCCGTCGCACAGCGCATCGACATCGACCTCGATCGCATCGCGCAGATAGCGGTCGATCAGCACGGGCGAATCGCCCGACACCTGCACCGCGGTCTCGATATAATTTTCCAGCTGTGCCTGATCGTCGACGATCTCCATCGCGCGGCCGCCGAGCACATAGGAGGGGCGCGTGAGCACCGGGTAACCGATGCGCGCCGCGACCGCGACGGCTTCCTCGCGGCTGCGCGCGATGCCGTTCTCGGGCTGCTTGAGGCCCAGCTTGTTGACCAGCGCCGCAAAGCGTTCGCGGTCTTCCGCAAGGTCGATCGCGTCGGGCGAGGTGCCGAGAATCGGGATGCCCGCTTCCTCGAGCGCCTGCGCAAGCTTGAGCGGCGTCTGGCCGCCGAACTGGACGATCACGCCCACAAGCTCGCCCTTCGACTGCTCGACGTGCAAGATTTCGAGCACATCCTCGGCGGTCAGAGGTTCGAAATAGAGGCGGTCCGACGTGTCATAGTCGGTCGACACCGTTTCGGGGTTGCAGTTGACCATGATCGTTTCATAGCCCGCATCCTCGAGCGCGAAGCAGGCGTGGCAGCAGCAATAATCGAACTCGATACCCTGCCCTATCCGGTTCGGCCCGCCGCCGAGAATGACGATCTTCTTGCGGTCCGACGGGTTCGCCTCATTCTCGGGCTCGCCAAAGGTCGGCGCTTCATAGGTCGAATAGAGATAGGGCGTTTTGGCGGCGAATTCGGCGGCGCAAGTGTCGATGGTCTTGAACACCGGCCGCACGCCGAGCTTGTGGCGCAGCGCACGCACCTCGCCTTCGGTGACGCCGCCGGTCATCGCCTTCACGGCCTCGTGGATCAGCCCGCTGCCGCGCGCCGCTGCCGCGCCGGTGCCGGGCCGCAGATGCGCCGACTGCAGCGCCAGATAGGCGAGCCTTTTGTCCGAAAAGCCCATCGCCTTCAGCCGGCGGAGCCCCTCGGCATCGCGTGGCAGACCGTTTTCGAGCACGCCGTTCTCGGCCTCGACAATCTCTGCGATGCGATCGAGGAACCACATGTCGTAACCCGCGATGCGGTTGATCTCGGCGAGCGATACGCCCTCGCGGATCGCCTGCGCCGCGATCAGCAGCCGGTCGGGGGTGCGCTGCGCCAGTTCGCTCTTCAATTGTTCGTGGCTCGCGCCGACCAGCCGGTCGACGAAGTTGAAGCCCGACAATCCGGTCTCCAGCCCACGCAGCGCTTTCTGCATCGATTCATGGATCGTGCGGCCGATCGCCATCACCTCGCCGACCGACTTCATCGCCGTCGACAGCAAGGGCTCGGCGCCCTTGAACTTTTCAAAGGCAAAGCGCGGGATCTTGGTGACGACATAGTCGATCGTCGGCTCGAACGACGCCGGGGTCACCCCGGTGATGTCGTTCATGATTTCGTCGAGCGTGTAGCCGACCGCGAGCTTCGCCGCGACCTTGGCGATCGGGAAGCCCGTCGCCTTCGACGCGAGCGCCGACGAGCGCGACACGCGCGGATTCATCTCGATCACGATCAGGCGGCCATCCTTCGGATTGACCGCGAACTGGACGTTCGACCCGCCCGTCTCTACCCCGATCTCGCGCAGCACCGCGATGCTCGCGTTGCGCATGATCTGATATTCCTTGTCGGTCAGCGTCAGCGCCGGGGCGACGGTGATCGAGTCGCCCGTGTGCACGCCCATCGGATCGACATTCTCGATCGAGCAGATGATGATGCAATTGTCCTTGCGGTCGCGCACCACCTCCATCTCATATTCTTTCCAGCCGAGGAGCGATTCCTCGATCAGGACTTCGGTGGTCGGCGAGGCGATCAGGCCGCCGCGAACGATGTGCTCGAACTCCTCGCGGTTGTACGCGATGCCGCCGCCGGTGCCGCCCATGGTGAAGCTGGGGCGGATGATCGAGGGCAGGCCGGTGCGTTCGAGCACCGCAAACGCCTCGTCGAGCGTGTGCGCGATGCCCGAGCGCGCACTTTCCAGCCCGATCTTATCCATCGCGTCGCGGAACTTGATCCGGTCCTCGGCCTTGTCGATCGCCTCGGCATCGGCGCCGATCATCTCGACACCATATTTGGTCAAGGTGCCGTCGTTGAACAAAGCCAGCGCGGTGTTGAGCGCGGTCTGGCCGCCCATCGTCGGCAGCACCGCGTCGGGGCGCTCCTTCTCGATGATCTTGGCGACGATCTCGGGGGTGATCGGCTCGACATAGGTGGCGTCGGCCAGCTCGGGATCGGTCATGATCGTCGCCGGGTTGGAGTTGACGAGGACGATGCGATAGCCCTCCTCCTTCAACGCCTTGATCGCCTGCGTCCCCGAATAGTCGAACTCGCACGCCTGACCGATAACGATCGGGCCGGCGCCGATGACGAGGATGGATTGGATGTCGGTTCTTTTGGGCATTTATGAAGCCAGACCTATGATAAATTGAATTATATTAAGGGCAGTCAGAAAGGCAGTCACTGAGGGATGATTGAGCAAATCAACCACCTGCCGCCAAGGCACGTTGGGTGCGTCAAGCAATACAATCACGGCCTCAACACGCTTGCAGGCATCAATTTTTGTCTGGGCGTCAGCGTCGGACTGGATGATCGCTTTCAAAAGCGATTCAGATTTTTTCCGAATTTTTGTGGCATTCTCTTTGCTTATCTTCTTACCCAGACCGGTCCAGTCGGTACTGTCAATGATCTGATCAATTGTGGGTTCATCGGGCCCAGCGTTGTCGCGGACTTCTGATCCCGCGCCGTTTCGCTTAATTGCAGAAATTGCTGACCGAGCTGAGTCTATCGAGCTATAACCCTCCGACCAAAAAATCGTCTCGTTGTTGTATTTGAAGTAGGCAACATACTCGCCAGCTTTGTTGCGCTTGATTTCATAGTAGTGCGCCATCAAAGACCACCCACAAACTTCTCAAACAGATAGAAGCTGTCCTGCGGCCCCGGGCTCGCCTCGGGGTGATATTGCACGCTGAACGCATTTTTCCCCGTGATCGCGATGCCGCAGTTCGATCCGTCGAACAGGCTCTTGTGCGTTTCGACCACCCCGCCCGGCAGCGTCGACGCGTCGACCGCGAAGCCGTGGTTCATGCTGGTGATTTCCACCACGCCGTCGCCGAAATCGCCGCCGACGCGCTGCACCGGATGGTTCGCGCCGCGGTGGCCCTGATGCATCTTCACGGTCTTCGCCCCCGCCGCGATGGCGAGCATCTGGTGGCCGAGGCAGATGCCGAAGATCGGCACACCCCGTTCGAGCAGCCCCCGGATCACCGGCACCGCATATTCGCCGGTCGCCGCGGGGTCGCCGGGGCCATTCGACAGGAACACGCCCGCGGGCTGGTGGCTCAGCACCTCGTCGAGGGTCGCAGTCGCGGGGACCACTGTGACCCGCGCGCCGGCCTTCACGAGGTTACGGAAGATATTGTCCTTCGCGCCATAATCGATCGCGACGACATGGGGCCTGCTATCCCCCTCCCGCTCGCGGGAGGGGATAGGGGTGGGCAAGTTCCCAGATGCCGGTGCAGACGTCGGCCCACCCCCGGCTCCTCCCGCATGCAGGAGGGGAGAAGCGTAGCCCTTGCCCAGCGCCCATGTCCCCGCATCCCAATCGCCGGTGTCGGTGCGACTGACATCCTTCGCCAGGTCCATACCCTCCAGCCCCGGCCAACCGCGCGCCATCGCCAGCAGCGCGTCGATGTCGAATTTGCCGTCGGGGCTGTGCGCGATCACGCCATTGGGCGCGCCCGCGTCGCGGATGCGGCGGGTCAGCGCGCGCGTGTCGATGCCGGCCAGCCCGATCAGGCCCTGTTCGGCCATCCATTCGGGCAGCGTCTGGACGCTGCGGAAATTGCTCGGCGCGGTCGGCAGTTCGCGGGTGATGCAGCCGATGGCCGCCCGTGCGCTGCGTTCGATATCCTCGGGATTCGCGCCGACATTGCCGATGTGCGGAAAGGTGAAGGTGATGATCTGCCCGGCATAGCTCGGGTCGGTCAGTATCTCCTGATATCCGGTCATCGCGGTGTTGAAGCAGATTTCGCCGACACCCGCCCCGGCGGCGCCATAGCCCACGCCCCACAGGACCGTGCCATCGGCAAGAACGAGGACGCCGGTCGCTCCAGAAGGCGCGGCGGATGGATTGGCTGGTGCCATTTAAACTGCTCCGGACGGGGGGCTAAACGGCCGACCAAGTAGGCGGCAAAAAAGTGATTCACAAGCTATCGGATTTGGAATCTTCCCGCTAGAGAGGCTCTTTCCGAAATTTGCAGCACATGGGGACACGCATGATTCGCGATGACATCAAGGCTGCGCAGGTTGCCGCGATGAAGGCCGGCGACAAGGCGCGTTTGGGCACCATCCGGCTGATGCTGGCCAAGATCAAGGACCGCGACATCGAGCTGCGCACCGGGACGGCGCCGGCCGATGACGATGTGCTCGTCACCGACGTCCTCCAGAAGATGGTCAAGCAGCGCCGCGAATCGATCGCCATGTACGAACAGGGCGGCCGCCAGGAACTTGCCGACGCCGAAGCGGCCGAGGTCGTGGTTATCGAGGATTTCCTGCCCGCGCAGCTCTCCGAAGCCGACGCCACCGCCGCAATCCGCGCGATCGTCGCGGAACTCGGCGCGACCAGCGTCAAGGACATGGGCAAGGTGATGGCGGCGGTGAAAGACCGCCACGGCAGCCAGCTCGACATGAGCAAGGCAAGCGGATGGGTGAAGGCGGCGCTGAGCTGAGTTGAAACAGGCCCGCCCCTGGTCCCTCCCGCAAATGGTAGGGGAACTGTGGCGGCAAACCTGTCTCTCCCCTCCCGCTTGCGGGAGGGGTCGGGGGTGGGCATACGCCCTGTGATGAATGGTCAATTTCAGCCCCGCGACACGCCACGCGCAAAGCAATTGCGTAACGGGGCAACGCCAGCTGAGCGCTTATTGTGGCGCTGCCTATCGGGCCGAAAGCTCGGCGGCTGGAAATTCAGCCGACAGATGCCGGTCGGCCCTTATTTCGTCGACTTCCTTTGCCGCGAGGCGAACTTGATCATCGAGCTTGATGGATATTCGCACGACATGCGCCAAGCCTATGACCAGCGCCGGGATCATTGGCTTGCCGAAAACCGGTTTCGAGTCCTTCATTTCACGAACGATGACGTGATGGCGAACATCGAAGGCGTTGTGCATAAAATTGAGCGCAGCCTTGCCCTGCTGCCCACCCCTAACCCCTCCCGCAAGCGGGAGGGGAACAAGTGAAACCGAGCGTAGTTCTTCTCCGCTCCCGCTTGCGGGAGGGGTCGGGGGTGGGCATGGCAAAACCATGACCCTAACCCCGCAATGGCTGGACGAACTGCGCTCGCGGATCACGCTGTCGACCCTGATCGGGCGTACGGTGAAGATCACGCGCGCGGGGCGCGAGTATAAGGCTTGTTGCCCTTTCCATAACGAAAAGACACCCAGCTTCACGATCAACGACGAAAAGGGCTTCTACCACTGCTTCGGCTGCTCGGCGCACGGCGATGCGATTCGCTGGATGACCGACCAGCGCGGCCTGTCGTTCATGGACGCGGTAAAGGAACTCGCCGCCGAGGCGGGGATGGACGTCCCCGCCCCTGACCCGCGCGCCGCGAAAAAGGCCGAGGAGCAGGCGAGTCTGCGCGACGTGGTGCAGGGCGCGGCCGACTGGTTCGCGCAGCAGCTTGAAAGCACCAACGGCGCCCCGGCGCGCGACTATCTGGCGAGGCGCGGTATTTCGGACGCCACCCGCCGCGCCTTTGCCTTCGGCCTCGCCCCCGACAGCCGCAGCGCGCTGAAAGAGGCGCTCAAGAAATTCCCCACCGCGATGCTGGTGGAGTCCGGCATGCTCATCGCGGTCGACGACAAGGAACCCTATGACCGGTTCCGCGGCCGGCTGATGATCCCGATCCGCGATGCGCGCGGGCGCGTGATCGCGTTCGGCGGCCGGATCCTGGGCGACGGCGAGCCCAAATATCTGAACTCGCCCGATACGCCGCTCTTCGACAAGGGGCGCACGCTCTTCAATCTCGACAAGGCAAGCCCCGCCTCGCGGCAGACGAACCGGGTGATCGTCGTCGAAGGCTATATGGACGTCATCGCGCTTGCGGAGGCAGGGATCGCCGACGCCGTCGCGCCGCTCGGCACCGCGCTGACCGAGAACCAGCTAGGCATGCTGTGGCGGATGGTACCGGTGCCGCTGCTCTGCTTCGACGGCGACAATGCCGGGCAAAAGGCCGCGATGCGCGCGGCAACGCGGGCGCTGCCGCTGCTCCGCCCGGGCTTCAGCCTTGCCTTCGCGACCCTGCCTGCGGGGCAGGATCCCGACGATCTTGTCCGCGCCAAGGGCGCCGCGGGCTTTGCCGCCATCCTCGACGAAGCGCAGCCGCTCGTCGAACGGCTGTGGGCGCATGAGGTCGCGGCGGGGCCGCTCACCACCCCCGAAGAGCGCGCGGCGCTCAAGACGCGGCTGCTCGCCCATGCCGACGCGATCCAGGATGCCGACGTGCGGCACCATTATCGCGAGGCGTTTCGCGAGCGGCTCGACGCGCTGTTCGCGCGCCCGCGCGCCGAGCGTGGCGGGCGCGTGCCCTGGGCGCCGCAGGCATCACGCGGGGGCGGGCGCCGCTTCGCGCCCGACCCGCGCCTGCAACCTCCGGCCGACGAGACGCGTTCCATCGGCAAGGCCGGAATCGCGGCGCCGCTCGCCGCGGCGTTGCTCGGCGGACTGCTCCGCTATCCGCAGGCGATCGCCCGCAATGAAGAGGCGCTCATACGGCTCGCTGTGCCCGATTCTGCCGACGCCGAACTGCTCCGCGCAATACTTGACAGCGCGGCAGCGCAAGAAGGGCTTGATACCGAGGGGTTGCTTGCCATATTGGAGCCGATGAAAGTGTATAATAGGGCGACGACATTGCTCAGAGCCGACGGAATGCACTTCTCATTCAATCGAAGGCTCGAAGGCGAAGAGGTTGAAGCGGCTCGGGAAATCGCGCTGCGTGACCTTGACGAATATATCGGCGTGCTCGTGACGCAGCCCGAAATCCGCGCTCGGCTTGCCGAGGCGACCGCGGACTATATGCGCACGATGGACGACGAGGGCCATGCCCGACAGCAAAAGCTGCGCGCGATGGATGAGGAACTGACCCGCCGCCTGGCCGCGCTGTCCGACAGCAGCCAGAGCTGACATATATTGCCCCAAGGCAGGAACGACGGAAGCATATGGCCACCAAGAACACCGAAGCCGACACCGACGCGCCGCTGATCGACCTCAACGAGGCCGACGTCAAAAAGCTGATCGCGCGCGGCAAGAAGCGCGGCTACCTGACCTACGACGAGCTCAACGAAGCCCTGCCGCAGGATCAGATGTCTTCGGAGCAGATCGAGGATATCATGTCGGCGATCTCCGACATGGGCATCAACATCGTCGAAAGCGATGAGGATGTGCAGGAAGAAGCCGAACAGGAAAGCGATGACGATATCGACGTCAGCGCCAACACCGGTTCGGTGTCCAATCCCGCGATCGAAAAGAAGAAGGAAACGGTCGATCGCACCGACGACCCGGTGCGCATGTACCTGCGCGAAATGGGCGCGGTCGAGCTTTTGAGCCGTGAAGGTGAAATCGCGATCGCGAAGCGCATCGAGGCGGGCCGCGACACGATGATCCTCGGCCTGTGCGAAAGCCCGCTGACCTTCAACGCGATCATCGAATGGTCGAACGCGCTCAACAACGGCGACATGCAACTGCGCGAGATCGTCGATCTCGAAGCGATGCTGTCGAAGGATCCGGCGCCCGAAAACCTTGATGACGAGGGCGAAGGCGACGACGGCGAAATCAGCGAAAAGACCGCGGGCGTCTCGTTCAAGGACGAGGACGAGGTCGAGGAAGAACCTTCGGCCGACGGCGATGACGAGGACGGCGAAGGCTCGTCGGGCAAGCGCGAAAGCTTTGAGGAAGACGACGAGGACAACACGCTGAGCCTCGCCGCGATGGAAGAATTGCTCAAGCCCGACGCGCTCGAGAAGTTCGCCAATATCACCAAGAGCTTCAAGGCGTTCCAGAAGCTTCAGGACGCCCGGCTCGAGGCGCTGTCGACGGCGGGCGACTTCCCCGACGCGCAGGAAAAGAAATATCACAAGCTGCGCGAGGAACTCACCGCGCAGGTCGAAAGCGTGCAGTTCCACGGCACCAAGATCGAATATCTGGTCGACCAGCTGTACAGCTACAACCGGCGCCTGACTGCGCTCGGCGGCCAGATGCTGCGCCTTGCCGAACGCCATAAGGTACCGCGCAAGGCCTTCCTCGACCATTATGTCGGGCGCGAGCTCGAAGAAAACTGGCTCGACGAAGTCGGCAAGCTCGACAAGAAGTGGGCGGCGTTCGCCGAGAATGAGGGCGCGGCGGTCGACCGCATCCGGACCGAGATTTCGGAAATCGCCCAGGCGGCGGGCATGAGCCTGCCCGAGTTCCGCCGCGTCGTGAACATGGTCCAGAAGGGCGAGCGCGAGGCGCGCATCGCCAAGAAGGAAATGGTCGAGGCGAACCTGCGTCTCGTGATCTCGATCGCGAAGAAATATACCAACCGCGGCCTGCAGTTCCTCGACCTCATTCAGGAAGGCAATATCGGCCTGATGAAGGCGGTCGACAAATTCGAGTATCGCCGCGGCTACAAGTTCAGCACCTATGCGACCTGGTGGATCCGGCAGGCGATCACCCGCTCGATCGCCGACCAGGCGCGTACGATCCGCATCCCGGTCCATATGATCGAGACGATCAACAAGCTGGTGCGCTGCAGCCGCCAGTTCCTCCACGAAAGCGGCCGCGAGCCGACGCCGGAGGAAATGGCCGAGCGTCTGTCGATGCCGCTCGAAAAGGTCCGCAAGGTGATGAAGATCGCCAAGGAGCCGATCAGCCTCGAAACGCCGATCGGCG
>ERZ781399.1122-NODE-1122-length-24614-cov-4.630645_pt1 | contig 24614 bp, 33 predicted proteins | sample MGYA00511014_ERZ781399 | MGnify/ENA primary metagenome ERZ781399 (study PRJEB29847, sample SAMN06458254) | wastewater metagenome | isolation source: Wastewater bioreactor | place: South Africa: Cape Town | study: EMG produced TPA metagenomics assembly of the...
GACAGACACACAGAAACAGAAGAAAGAAATAAAAAACCTATGTTATCAGGCGCGGAACCCGCGGGATTTTTTTTCTCTCTTTCTCGATTTTGCAGCCGTTTCTTTTTCTTCTTTTTTTCTTCTTCTTCTTCTCCTTCTTATTCTTCTTCTCTTACTCGTTGAGATGCTGACGACAACGCGAACACATACCGAGTATATATGTCGACGTGTAGATTCAAAGAAAAATAAAATAAAAAAAAAGAAAAAGAAGTCGAAGAAGAAGAAGAAGAAGAAGAGGTAGTTGTAGCAGTTGAAGATGAAAAGTTGTTAGTAAAAAAACATACAAATGAGATTTCTTGTTTTGCAAAGTATTGAATTTTATAAATATTCGTTTCGATGTTATTATAAATACATCAAATATATATATATATATATGTTCTCTTTCTTCCGCCCACATAAACAAACAAATCAACAAAAAAGATGTTCTTATGAATTCATTGCCTGAGCCATTTTTTTGAAAACCATCGCTTCTAAATCTTCGAGTTCAGGTTTAGTTAGATCGACTTGTTCGATAACCGATTCCGCTGTTGACGTTTTAGTTTTATTTTGTTTTTTACTTTTCACCGAACGAAAAGGTTTCGTATGTGTTCCTTTTTCGCTTTCGATTATTTGCGATAGATGTTCTTTTTGAAATTCGATCAATGCTTGTTGAACATGAGACATATTAACAATCGTAGAAATAGGTCCGTATTTCTGAAAGATTTCACGTAGTTCGTCGTCAGTATACGATGCTGAATCAGGAGAAAATTTAATAACAATCTTCGATGGATTGGAACATTGTCTCTGCCGTTCTTCTCTGACAACTGTGTTCAGTTTTTCGAGCTCTTCATCGACGAGATGACTTCCTTCGCGTCTTAGCCGCGCAATTTCAGCTTCCAATCGTTTGGAATTTGCTGCCATATTCATCGGTGATTTCGGTTGATTAGCATTACGTTCATTTCGTTCGAGATCTTCTTTGAATTTCTTTCGTTTATCGTCCATTTGTGATAGACGTTCTTTTTGAACTTGTTTCTGTTTTCGTACTTGATCATGTTCTTTTCGTGCTTTTTCATCCGTTAAAATCGCCAATGCATCTTTGATTAATAGGAAAAGTTCATGTTTTTCTTTATCACCAGGAAATTTATCTGGATGGCAAGTTAATGCTTTTTGTCGATATGCTGATGTTATTTCTTTTGTTGTTGCCGTTTCGAGAACATCAAAAAGTTGATAAAGATCCATTTGAGTTATATCCGAAGGCATTTTTTGGTTTTTGTTTGAAATTTAATCTGAAATTAAAAGAAAGAAAAAGCATATATTTATTTATTTATTCAATTCCGAATCCTTCACAATTTTCAATAGCTAAAAATAAGTTTTTCTTTAATATTTCTCGTGTCGAATAAGGTGGCAAAAGTAATTGATTAAAACTAAACAAAAAAAAACAAGAAACTGTTATTTTTTTTCTTTGTCAAAAGTCGAACAAATGTCATCGACATACCATGTATGTGACATGGGTAATCTAGATAAAAGAAAAGTCCAGCATAACAATGCATATTTATGTAAATAGAAAAATTCTTACAAATTTTCCGTCTGACATCGACTTGAGGTCATTTTTGTTATTTTAAATGTCATTTCGGTCAAACCACCGACTGGCATTCGATCACTACCAGTAACGAATAATAATAAACGTCGTTGTTTATCCGATGGCATATCGTCAACAATATGCCAAAACCACCTTGAAAATCAATAACATTTAAGTCGAAAATCTGTTCTTTTGATCTTACTTGATTAGTGCATCACTAGCTTGACAATTTTCATACTTCGTTATTTTAGCCAGATTACTCAAATGACACTGTTGCATGCCACATATTAACATTTCTAATTCTTCAGGTACTAAGAGTAATAATGCATTCGATGAACAAACACTATGAAAACCATAATAGAATGCTTCGAATTGTTTACATATATGTTTATTTAAATAAAAATCAATTAATAAATTAACATATTCGATACGATTTGCATTAGTGACATCGATATTTGAACCGTTGTCTTTTAATGGATAGACAAAGGTCGTATCATATTGACACATTGAAACCTAATGAGAAACAGAAAAGGCCTTGATTAATATGAAAGAATAAAAAAAAAGAAAAAGAAATGGCATCGAACATACTTCGAATGTTAAACCAAAATCTTCTTGAACATTGCCTTCATAATCAAGTAAATATTGCAAACCATCGACTAGATCCTTCATAGAAAAATAGGTCAATTCTAAAAGATCAAGTTTTGTTTCGCATTTTTACTGGTCGTATGATTCGAAAATCTGCTAATGTCGGTTGAATAATTCCGATTTTGACATTCGACATTGTATTGATATGATCCGAAAGAAATGCCTGTGTTAATAATTTCTTATAGCAAACTAACGGAAAACGTATGTCCAATAAAATAGCATTATAAACTGCCAAGCCCATTAAAATGCCGACTAAATGAAATTCACGAATATTATTATCCGTCGATATTCCATTGAACCAAAACAAATTCGATGAATCATAATAAACAAACATTCCTTTTACAAATTAAGAAAAACATAATTTGTTTTTGTTTTGTTTTGTTTTCTTACTATAATCAGGAGAAATTATTTGTCGAATTAGAAGAAGAAACCATTCTTTTGTTAAACCGCCCATATCAAGGCCGTGTTCGCCGACGAATGTAACGCGTAATTTCTTTTTTAAATCGTCTCGTTTTTTGCTTAATTCAGCAAGTGAATCGGAAACTAAATGTGCTCGACGAATGTAAAGATTCAAGAACAACATGCTCAGATCCGGTGCTTGACGATTTTGAAATTTTTGTATCATACTTTTACGTGCGGTGAGAATCATTTGTTGTTCCGAATCACGTTTTAAGATCGTTCGTTTAGCATTGACACTCAAAACGAATGGATACTGACAAAATGTAAAACTAAAACAAAAGACAAACAACAATATCAATCAGAAAAAAAGAGCGATTTTTTTTCGTTTTGCAAGAAGAAATATGAACAATAAAAGCGACAATACTCTTCGATATATATAAATATATATTCATATCTAACCCGCCCTTTAGACCATGTGTTTTACGATGTTTCCATTCGGAATAATCTCGTTCACCATCGATATAATTCAATGTATCGATGGTCATTTCTTGTACAGGAATTTTTCGTTCCTTGCACGTTTCATTGGCATTATCTGTTGATTATTTAAAAACATAATTATTCAACGGAAAAAGCAAAAAAAAAGATTTCGAGCGAGTTGTCTATTTTCGAAAAATACCCTTTTGTTCTTTTTAACCAAAGATGATATTCGAATTCAATATCGATATCATCGAGTAGATCAATAATAAACTGATCGGATGAGATCAATTTACCATCGAATTGTTCGTTTGTAACATCTTGAGACAAATCTCTTCGATTTCAAACAATCGACTTTTTACTTACTGAATAATGCTAATGTACGAATAGCACATGGAATCCACCAGCCATTGACCAGTGTCGATGCTTTACTGTCCACACGTGCTGGGAATAGATTGATTGAAACGAATGTTTGTAAACGTTGAACAGCTGAACGAAAGAGATCGACAGGTAATCTGAATTTCGCGAAAGATTTTGAAAATTTAATAAAAAAAATTCAATTTGTTTGTTTTTCTCACGTTTTTAAAACTAAAATAATCTCTTGATGTTCGACATCACTAAAATGTGCTATCCGACGGATAATATGCGCGAGTATATGATGATTGACTGTATCATCAAAAACCGGACACTGAAAAATTCATTTTTGATTTATAGAAAAGCAGAGAGAGCGCACAGAAAACTTACTAAGATCATAACGATGTAACCTTTGAGTGTGTTTTCACACATTCTAGAAGAGAAAAAAAACAAAAATATCTCGACTATAGTTAAATATTTATCAGAAAACTAATATGTGTGCATAAAAGATTTACTTGCACGTGTGAATCGCTTTCGGAAAAGAAAAACTTGAAAATCTCAAACATGATTTTCTCTGAAAACGTACTAGAATTCGTATCTTACCGAATTTCTTTGATACAACAAGATGCAATTGTTTTCAGAACTAATCGAGCAATTTTATCCGTATTGTGTTTCATGGAATTATGAATTATCGAAAGATATTTCCAATTGAGTTGTTGACTATTCTCATCCTGAATAAAAGACAATAGAAACACAATGGAAACTATTTGTTTTTCCGTTTACTGTCGTCAATGTTTGAATCATATAAATAAAATTGGAATAGAACATCGAATAAAAACCAAATATTTGTTCATAATCACGGTTTTCATGATTGATTAACGATCTAAAAACAAACAATGTTCGTTTTTTAATTAAAAATCAAAGTTCTTATCTTACAAAAAGCTATCACAATCGTAGAGTTTCACAGATTTACTTGGTGTTGTTGTTGTTGTTAGTGGAGGTAAACTTATCGAAGTAACATTATCCGAACTGATCTAGAATAAACACGCATATGAAAATTTAATCTTACGAACTAGATACGTACTTGTTCAGTTGTGTCTTGTTGTTTAGTTCCAATCGGTGGTAGATTAGTAACTGATTTTGATTTTAAACTACTGTTATTAATTGGCTCGGATTTACGTAGAATAATTCGATTGAATGTTCGACCTAAACGTGAACGTAAACTTAAATTCCGTTCGATATCATTTTCTCGCGTTTTTTTCTGCAAAAATCATAGAAATAGAAAATGATATTTCTTCAAGTCAAATGTCCGACTTCGAGATCTTGTTTGATTTGTTGAATTGTCGGCAGATTTGGTCCCGTTAAGAATTCACCACAAAATGGACATAAAAGTCTTTGTCGACCGTTACATTGAGGATCATTTTCGATATCTAATTGACATCGATTGCAATGTGAAACAGTGATTGCTATGACCGAAAATGAATTTCGACGTAAAGAATTAGCCATTTTGAAAATGTTCTTGTGAAATAGTGACAGTTAATTTCCTTATACTTGTTTAATAAAACACCTTATTGGTGCATTTGCATTTACCAATCAGAAAATAACGAAACAGAATACTTTCTCTTAGCAATTATTTAGAAAAAAGAAGAACTTGCATTTAATGTGCTCTAATTAAATTAAAATCAAAAGAGATCTTCATTGTAAATCCAAAATATACTTTATTCATAAATATTCTATTTTACAAATTTTCTTGATATAAATCAAATGATTGCAATTGAAAATGAACGATGGATTCTAAGAGCCATTCAGGATTGACGAATTCAACGCCATTTGAACGTGCTAATTCGAATAATTGCTGTTCGACAACATTGTCATACGCAAGAATTTCGTTGCATAAAACAATTGTTAATATTGAATCATTTGAATTTGATGTTATTGGAAAATTATCAAGTACTGAACTGTGGCATAATTTAATTAACGATATTAATTCGTTTTTCGACTAGAAAACAACAATAAAGATTGATTAGTGAGAAATGTGATAGTGAAAAAATAACTTACCATATAGTTTTGACAATGATCGCAGAGAATAAAAAATTGGCAATTTTCGAATAATTTTGTATGTTTTAATAATCGACTTCGTTTCATTCCGTCGTGATATTCGCCGTATGGTAAATCACCGCGCATTTCATAAATATCTTCATTTAATAATTGATTTTCATTTAAACAATCATCGATCCATCGTGCTGAAATAATAAATAAATGACGAGCAATGGATTCGAATAATTTTTTTGTTAGTGGACATAATAATGGTTGTTCTTCTTTACCGATGATTAGATGTGTTGTTCGTTCATTGACATCGTCACATATTTCGATTTCACCAGGATAAGTCAATGCAAGATTATAAAGATTCGTCTACAACAAAAGCACAAGACTAGAAATAAAATGTTATTATTTTGTGATCGAAAACTTACGATTTGATCTTTGTAAAGATTCGAATATGCGATAGTGAATTGTCGAGTTGGTGGCGATGGATTTGGTAAGAAAATAATATCATCAGTAAGTTCATCGCAGTTACGCTTGGCTGGTTTGACGACTTTATTTTCTTTGCGTAATCGAACACGAGCATTAGTAAACCAAACAGTAATTTGAGCTGAGGTCATTTGTGTTTGTTTCATTAATTCTAATTTATCTTGTTCTTTTGGATCTAAACAAACGAAAAGTTTAGTTGTCAAAAAAGAAAAGAAACAAAATAAAGTACTCACATGGATGATCTCGATGTTCGTAGAGCCATTGTTTTAATGGTTCGGTTGCATTTCGTTCGCGACCAGTTGTTTTGAATAAAGTCGATAGTTTATCATCGGCATCGTCGTAAAGTTTAGTTTCTTGTTGAGTTTGTTTGAATGACATTGCAAATTCTGAATTTTCGATTTGAGGATGTGCTTATTTATATTGCAAAAAGCGAACATGACCGACAATTAGCATTCAAATTAGCAAATATTTTGCAAAATAAGCTACGGACGAGTGATGACCGACGGATAGCAATTTGCCTGAGAAAGAAGAATGCTAAATTAGCCGTGCGACAATTTTAGAGAAAGAACAACAGAGAGAGAGAGGCGAAGAAGAAGAAGCAAAGCGAACATTTTGCTAATTCTATATGTGAAGATCCAGTTCGATTTTGATGTTGTGAACTTTTCGAGAGTCAATCAAAGATAACAGTTAATTGGTTTATATCTGATCTCATTGACGGAACATAATGATTCTTCGAAATGAAAATGAGCTTTTGAGTATATATCAACTGAATTTATCAGAAATCATTCAAATGAAATCGAATATGAAACAATCTCATCGACGTCAATCGCCGACATTATCATTTACAAAATTTGTTGCACATCTGCAACATACATTCTCATCGAAAAATCTCAAATCATCAACTCCTATTATTCAACAAACAGTTTTCAAACCAAAAGATTCTTCTTCAAAAGTATTTCATTGAAAGAAGAAGGACAACAGTACGATCTTCATTTTTTGTTTTGTAGATTCCAATATTTCCATCGATGATATCGAATACAAATCATCTTCGTTGTCGTTTATCGCAAATTCTCTACGATCCTTCTCAACAAATCGATGAGTATCACAACGATATTGAAGAGAAAACAACAACATCTGGTTTCTCCGAATCATCATTTTCTATCGATGGTCATGATTCTTGTTACAATTCATTGAATGAAAATCATTCTGATCGATTCAATCTCTCTCAAATGAACGTTAGCATGAACGAAAATCACTCAAACAAACCTCTCAAATTACCAACGTCATTCGATACGACGCAATTTCATTCAACAGCTATTCATGATATTGGAACTTTTTGATTTACGTTTTTTGTTCTTCTGTTAAAACTATTTATTCATAATAAATTATTATGTATGTGTATGTTTGATCGTTGATAGTCGTTTTCTTCATTCTGTTATGTTAAATTCTATGTCTACTAGTGACAATAAATACTGATTGGTTCTATTCGTAGAAACGAATGAATCATCATGTGTGTTGGTACAAACTTGTTCTGTCAGTTAGATATAGAAGTCAATCCTTGTCATATTCATGGACGAACAACATCCTCCATTCGAAGCGTCCGACAAGGTCGTCGACTCTCCGACAATGATCTATCCGGAAAATTTCTTCTCAACTATTTACGATATAACACGAGCAATTTTTCGACATTTACCGATTCGTTCAGTGGATTCATGTTCATTAGTTTGTCAGTCGTGGTTGCAAATATCTCGTCGAACAAAACAATCACGTCGAACGATTCATACACTAACCTATCCATCGAATCCTTGTCTACCAACGACGATATGTTCGAATTTACTGAATGATTTCGATCAATCGATTATTTCGTTTATTAATAATCAACTTTGGTCTATGCCAACACTGGCGTTAGTTGTATCGACGAATCTCCTTGCGAATAAAGGTTTTTATTCGTCGGCCAATTCACCACCATCGAATAAATTTGGCGAGAAAACTAGTCTAACAAGGCGAACGGAACGTTTCAATGTTTCACAAGCATTAATTCGACATTTGAATAAATCATGTAAAATTCTAATGGTGGCTGCCGATGGAATTATTGCATCAGATGAACAGAATCAATCGAATGAAATTGAATCAGGTTTGAAAATCAATCTGACAAAGAAACATACATTTCGAATTGAGTTCTATTTAGATGATGCGATCGGTATATTATTTCTTCCGAATTTTTCTCCAAATATTCTCGGAGTCTATCCATTCGAAATCCCGACGAATGCTCAAATCTCCTCGGATATGTCACGTTCGGATTTGCATCGTTTTCTCGGATCAGTTCCTGATGATGTGCCCATACGTTGTGTCATATTTTTCTTCGTTCAACGTCAATCCTATGCTGTCGATTGTATAAAAAAACTTCTCGAATATTATCCATCACAAATCGCGATACTCGGTGGTTTCGTCGATGAAATCAATTATGATGATCGACAAATTCATCCAAATCCGATGTCATACGATGCTTGTGGCATTGTAATCACAGGAGATCAAACACATTTACATATTGGAGAAGTTCTTTTAGAACATAACATACAAACACGTGAAGAAATTCATGACAAATTAAAAGAATTAAAAACAGTTGAACAGAATTCATATTTATCATTTGCATTTCAAATTAGTTGTATAGCACGTGGATTGAATCATTATAATGGTGAACAGAATGTTGAATGTTCAGAATTTCGAAAAATCTTTCCTCATACGCCGTTAATCGGTGTTTTCAGTAATGGAGAATTAGGCCACGATTATCTTCCACATCGGCAACTATCTTCTTCTCGTCAACAGCAAACAGGACGAAATCTATTTCGTGGTTATTCAACTGTTTTTACTCTAATCTCATTGCATAAATGAACAGTATATTTCGTTTTTTTAATTTAATAAATATTCTTTTTGTTTTTTGTGCTTTTTCTGTCCTTTGTAAATTAGAGTATACGATCAAATAATGATTCTTCTTTTTTTTATAGATAAAATGAGTACAAATAAACGTTTGAATTACATTCCGTGGGAGCCAACACGTGCAGCTGTTTCACGAATCGAACAAACAAAAGAAACTCGAGTGAATCTACCTGATCAATCATTATCGACTCAATTATATCGTTATCAAAATAGTAGCAAATCACCATCGCCAACATCTTCAATTGGCCTTGGAAATAAGATCAAACCGACAGCAACTGTCGAACCATTTCAAGCATCGATCAATCTCGATGAAATCTTCTACGGACCACGTTATCGTTCGTCAAGTCCGAATACTTATTCGAGTCAAGATGTAAATACATCGATCGATCATAGTGAATTGAAAATTGAACTCGATCGAGTACACGAAGAAAATCTAAGTTTAAAACAACAATTAGAAATTCAGACACAAGTCAATGCAGAATTGAAAAAATTACTTGTTGCATCCGTTGGTACGGATTTTCAGATGCGATTAGAACGATTACTTCGGTAAATCGAACAAAAATAACAAAATAAACATTCGTTTCTATTTTACTATAGAGATAAATCTCGATATGAATTAGAAATTCAAGCTTTAACAGCTAAAATCAATGATCTATTCGAACAAATTGAAAAACTGACTATTCAATGCGATATTCATCAGAGTAAAGCAGCAGCTAGTCGGTATGACAACTGAGAAAATGAAATTGCTTCGATTAACTATCTTGATTCTACTTTTTTCAGTATGCTCATCGATGAACTTAACATGCATAAAGGTTTGTTAAGTGTTCAATATAATGATTGTACAAATATTATTCAACGTTTACTTGCTGAACGTTCTCAAATTGCAAAAGAATTAATTCAAACTCATAGGTAAACTCTTTCTCATCTCATCTCATCTCATCAAATGAATAAATTTCTCACATTCGAATCTATTCAGTTTTTTATCACTATTAAATGAAATGGCTTTAACACATTCTCGTAAACACTCATCAATCTCGCCTAAATTCGATTTAATTCAATTGTCTTCATACCTTCAAACGTTAGCCTCATCGCTCTACAATTATTTCAAACAAACAGTCTTCCATCAACAAACACCTAATCGACAAATAAGTATTCAATTAGAATTAACAACAAATGAGAATTGTGCACTCGAAGTAAATTCAACGTTTTCTGTTTTTTTTTTTTGTAAATTTATTTCGAATAGATTTTACAAAGTCATACAACAGTTTCATCGTTACAAACATCGACAAGTTTAAATGATATTGAACAATTAGAATCAATGATAAATCGATTAAAATTTATAAATCAAAACAAATCACACGAACGTTTTCATCCGACAACACGTTATGAAAATTTAACGTTGAATTGTTGTCGTGATTGTTCAGGAGATATTCATGTTGTTTGAAAACATGCCACAGAAGGAGGATAAAAAAAGAACACTTCAATCTCGTAATTTTGTCATGTTTTGTCTGGTGAATTTATTTATTCCAAAAATAAACAAATATCTTTCATCTTTCTTTTTTGTTTGCAGATTATTTTATTTGTTTGTTTGTCTTCATTAAGAATTCGACGACGGAGTAGACAGGAGTTTAAAACGCCATTTGATTGGCATGGGAGAAGTTTTTTCAGTTTGTGACGATGCATTACTGGCGTTTAGTGGTTCGACTTCAGCTTGTTCTTGATTTGCTAAATGACCGAACTTTCTTGTTAACATATCGATTTTGGCTTTTAATACTTCGTTTTCATTAGATAATTGTGTTAATTTAGTTTCGAGAACGAGATCATTCATTCGTCGTTTAACACGTGAACGTTTAGCTGAAAGATTATTTTTCGAACGTTGAGACCAATAAACAGGATCTTTTTTCTCATCGGGTATAAACAAACGTTTCTTTCGACGCGATTTATTGTTCAGTGGTGTATCTTCTTGCTGTTGTTCATCGAGACTTGAATTTGATGCAGATGATTCGCTTTCTTCAAACTGATTTTCAGTCGACATTCCAATGACATATATTAACACACACAGAAAAAAAAAAAGAAAAATAGTCGACGACGAGATGACAAACTACTCTTCCGACTGTCTGGACATTGAATGTTACTCTTTTCTTTCTTTCGATTGAGCAGACATCAATGAAGACTGTCGTCTACCTTGAGTGCGAGAAAAGAGAACGAGGGCAACAGACGCATAGACATAGACATAGACATAGACAGACCGAATGAGAGTTATTGGCGAGACGATCGTGTCATAACAAAGCATACATAGCTTTGACCAGAGAGAACGAGCAAAAGAAAACGAGGTCAAGTATAGATTTGCCTATCCGTTAGCATTCTTTTTCTCTCTCGTTCTCTTTATCACAATGATTGATGAATTGCTCATTATTTTAGATCTGATATTGAATCTCAATAAAAAAAAAAACGATATACACGCATAAAGAATGTCATTATCAGCAATGGAACAAAAACTGCAAACAGTTTTAATCCGACAGAAAATGAGTACGGTTGATGAAGAAGGAAAATTGAGACAAGTACTGAAGAAAAAAAAAAGAAAAAAAGAATCTAACTTTTGTTTGGATTAGTTTGATATCCGAGAAGATCCCGAGCAAAAAGCAAAATGCGATCAGACAATGGAGTTGCTTTTAGCTGCTGGATACTTTCGTGTACGGATCAAAGGATTATCTGAATTCGATAAAGTAATTGAATACATCGACTGGCTACTACTACTGTTGATCTTTTTTGCAGGTGGTCGGCGGACTGGCCTGGAGCATTCAATCATGTAATTTTACTGTTGATATTGATGTTCTCTATCAAGAAAGCGCAACACTCGGTCAAAAACTGTATGAATTCGATCATTTATTTTTTCTATTCGAAAGCAGTTTGTTCAATTAGAGCTTTAACTGAACGAGTTGTTCTCGTTTTGTCTCGAATGAAATGTCCGTACGCACTCGAGCCACATCAAATTCAAGGCGGAGATTTTATTCATATTTATCCAGTTGTTCAATGGCTTGTCAAACGAGTTTTTGAACGACGTGCTGATATCGGTGATTTCAATCGATCTTATACATTAAATCAATATGAAAAATATTTCCACGAACATGATTCCAATGAACAATCAAATATTTTCACGCAAAATATTCAAACTATTCGCGTAAATGAAAATTTCAATCGAATTATCGATTTGTGTTTGTTTTTTTTTCGTCAATATTTAGGCACATTGTCGACCTACACGTCGTTATCGATGTTTAGACAAGAAAACGAAACGTTTGACAACAGCTAATGAACGTCGACAACGTATTCAAACGACTCTATTAGAATTTGGTCAACATCAACAACTAACATTCTCATCCGATGAAAACGATAAATCTCAACAAGATCTTGAATCGCTGTCTAAAAATTTAGTCAATGAAAAAGCACGTACAATTCAAATTTGAAACAGAAAACAATATTTTTTTTTATGTAAAATTTCAGTCGAAAATTCCAACACAAATCGTTCATTCTCTAGTCAATCAACAGCAAGATACTCTTCGTGAACTAATCGAAGATTTCGAAGAAAAAGAAAAACTTCGTCTCGAAGAATGTCTTCTCACTGAAAGCGGTCAACAACAATTAGCAATTCGAACGTATAAAGTGCAATTAAATCAACAAAATCAACGAATCGATTTGCTACAAAAACAAATCGAACATTCGAAACAAATCAAAGACGAAAAGAAAGCTCTTGCTGTTGAATTCAAACAACAGCATGAACAATTGAACGATGAACTCGAACAAATCACTCAACAAGCCAAACAAATCGATCCAAAGCTATTAGAACGTGTTGAAACACTTGTTGCTGAATATGAAACAATAAAAAAACTCGAAAGTGAAACACGTTCGAAATACAAAGGTGAAAAAGCTCAATTAGACGATGAAATCAGTCAATTAGAGCAACGTTTGCAAACATCTGAACTCGATCCGACGACGAATTCCGAAGAATACGAAAAATTCAAACAAATCGAAGAACAATATCAACTTGTTGAAAATCGTTTACAAAAACAAAAACTTATATTAGTAAATAACTCGAATAAAATTCGCTTTTCATTCCTTTTGTTTTCTTGGTAGGCGAAGAAAGTTCGCGAAATTTCATCGATTAATCGACGTATCGACGACATTCCAACTCCTATTGAAATATCTCAATATCGTCAAGCTTTCTTTCAATTGTACAATCAGAGTGCTGTTCTCTACCGACAGACCAAACAAAACTATACATTATACAATACATTTACGGATCTGTTGTCTTATATGAGAAAAGAAACTGATCTAATCGAATCGGTCTATCAAAGTTATCCACAGTGAATAATTGATTTCTCTTTTGTGTTTATTCGAAAGCTTTTTTGTTTATTATTATTATTATTTGTTTGTGTAGAGCGATTTTATCTGTGAATGGTAAAGAGAATTTTATGAAACAATTGGAAAATATCGTCGAAAGTGTTCGACAAAATCGTTTCAAAATCGAACGACGACAACAAGAAGAGAAACATAAACGTGATGGATTGAATATTCAATTGTCTGAACTAGTCGACAAAGCTCGGCAATATGCTAAAGTTACAAAAGACTTTCAAGAGGTTCGAAAAAAACACTTCTTTTACGTCTTTTTATTTTGCAATATAAATTTCTTTTCTATTTTAGGCTATCAAAGAAAACGAATCTCTTTTAATGAAATAATCTCGTATTTTTTTTATCAATAAAATAAAAAAAAAGACGCATATAATAGTTTGTTCTTCTTTGCCCATGAATGTTTCTAATTAATAACAGATTTATCTCGAACATAAAGAAGAAGCATTTCTTTTCTTTCGACATGAATAGATTATTATTATTATTATTATTACTATCATTAATATTAAGTTGACAAAGAATTAATCTTGCTGTTTTCTTTCTCTCTAATTATCACACGTCAAACTAAAGACAAAAGGAAACGAATAAGCATAATAATTACATTCGAATTCACTTGTTGCTTGCTTTATGACTTTTTTTTTATTGAAAAAGAAAATATATAGATGTCAAAATCGAGAGAGAAAGAAAAATCGAGTCAAATGCATTGTTCGATATGAGTTAATCGTAGAGAATTCTTTACTTTTTCAATTAATAATATGGTTATTCCAATAGCAGGAATCAAGAATATTAAATGTATTATATCAAAGATAATAACAATATACGCATAATTTAAAAGTATACGTACAGTCATGTCTAATAATGTATAGATAAATTTAACGATTAAAATCCAATTGGTTATTTGTATTAATTGCCAAATGGATTTCTTGCGTGCAAGTATCCAAACACACCAGAAAAAAATAATAAAAATAAATAAACTATAGTTAATCCAATAGATGCAGTAAGCTAATTGAGAACGAAATGGGACATAACGAAAAGGAAGGCGTCTTATATGTGTAATTAAATGTGGAAAATATGTTAGTGTACTACAGAAATGTAGAAAAATTAATGTTAAACGATAGATATGCATTGAAAATAAATGTATGAAGACAAAAAAATCAACGAACAGCAAATTTATTCTTTTGATGTCGGTAGAAATTAACCAAATGCCAGCAAGATCATCATTTATATATAAAAAATATCTTGTCTATTTTCTCTTGTTCTCGCTTCTTTCTCTTTTCCTCTTTCGGTTTTTCCTTTTGCGTATGTTTCTTATCAGTGTGTAGCGGCAAAAAAAAACAGATTATCTAGATGATAGAGAAAGCAGAGGGAGGGAGAAAAAAAACGAGAAAACAACGGAAAATCTGTTATTCGTATTTATTTATTCGTTAAGAAATAATAATATAAAAAAAAGAAAGGAAATCCTAGATGAATTTGGTTTCTTTTTAGACAAGTGAAAATTCACCCTGACCATCAACAATCAAATCACTTGTTGTTTGTGTTCGTAACATTTCATGTTTTAATAAATCTCGTTGATAAATCGAAATTTCTTTACCAAATCGATAGGTTAAGTACAATGCCGGTAAAAATAACCAAATTGCAATAACATCAAATACAATTTCAGCTACTGTAAATGCATGATGTTCGATTAAATGTTCAATTGAATAGGCAAACACTTGAAAAAATTCACCGAATAATAAAACTCCTGTGGCATAGATCATGCCCGATGCATAACGATGACTGTACCAAAGAGCAATGATACATGATGTATGATATATACCGATACGAACTATATCATTGATGTAGATAAATACACTTGATAATTGCTTTTCATTTTGACTAACTAGGTAAGCTTTAGGATGAAGATTGTAAATGAGAAATATAGTTATGAATACATGAAAAACAATGAGAATCGGACGTTTATTCATTCTCGACGGATTTCAAGATATGAAAAAATGAAATCGAATGTTTCTTTTCTTTGAATGTACGTGTTCTAGATAAGAACATAGTTCGCATTATTAATCTTTTTACTAGAGCAACAAGAAAAATAATTGATATGAGCTCTTTCTCTTTCTCTTGAATGTTTACATCATCATTTTATTGATGATGGTTTAATGACCTAATTCGAAAGATTTTGTTTTAATTGAACGAGTTCAATACATGAAATACGATCATTAGATCGAAATCAAATCATTCTATTGAACGAAAAAAATATTTTTACTTTTAAATAAAATCAAGAACATATCAAATGAAATCTTTGTATATTATCCAAGGTAAAACAAATAAAATCGAGAAAAAAAGAAAACTTATCTTTTTTTTAATTTTGTTTTGAAGATCCAATCTATTCTGTTCTTGAGAAATCTTGTTCTAATTGTTCTTCATTATCAAAGAGAATCCATGAACATTCTCTTTCTCAAATATCTATTGAAGATTCTTCTTTAACATCGATTACACATGATGAATATTTGTCAGATGATGATTTAATTCATTCATTTTATGAACAAAATCAAACAATAAGATCAAGTATAGACAATCTCTCATTAAATTCTTCGGTAACATTGTCTATACCTTTATTCGATCAGCAAACAACTAAACATGAACAAATCAAAACAAATACAGATGATGATGAGGACGATGACAACAACGATGAAGACGTATATGATATCATAATTGATCAACAAAACATCATGTTGCACGACCAAGAAATTCGCGAGGATAATTCACACAATCTGGATGAGTTAAGGTTTGTTATATTTAATTAAATATTAAAATACATATATGCATGCACACACACACACACGGGAAATTCTGTTGTTTTTCTTGTTTTTTTTGATACCCTTGGATATTTGTATGCCGTTTCAAGTATTTCAACAGTTCTCTCTTGAGTTTTCAAGGTTAAAACAATAATTACTATGATTTATATATGAAAATCACACTGAGATTAGATTTTATTTTATCAATTATCTTCAATATAAAACAATCTATTGATTTATTTTATTTAGATATTCGTCCAGGGTAACAAATGGAAATTGTTCGTCATTACGTGAAGAAGCATTGTCAATAACTAAAGTTCGTTGTAAACAACGCGAAACTTGGTGCAATAAACAATCTTCATCCAAGTTCGTTTTCTTTTTTTATGCAAATCAAAAAAAGAGACGTAAAATTGAATTCTTTATTTTCTTTTTTTTTACAGTAGTACAAAAAATGTTAAAACACCTTCATATGACTTCATTCGATTAAATTCTTCTGATCCAATAATAAAAACCAATGAATCAATAGTGTCACCATTGTCAAAGACAAACAACATTCATGATAAAGGTACAGACACGTAAAAAAAAGAAGAGAGAAAGAGAGAGAGAGAAAATTCTAATAATGGCAGCAGCAGCAACAGCAGTTTTCTTTTCTTCCTTCTTCTTTATGATTTTTTTTCTCTTCTTTTTGTGTCGACGGGCAAAATGCAAACGACCATGACGACGACCGTCATCTCTACATCGTTAGTCGTTAGTCGTCAGTCATCTTTCTACTTTCTTCCTTTTTTTAACTAAAAAAGAGAGAGAACGAGCAAAGACAAGGCAGGACAAAACAATCCATGTAGTATGCTCGGTATTATTTGTTTGCTTATATTTTTAAGGTAAAAACGACAGATCGAATATTCGTCTAATTTCTTTTCATTTGTGTGTTTATATACAAAGACAATAAGAGAGAAAAAAATGAAAATAAATATACGTATACCTATAATCTATTTCGATCGAGATGAAAACATGCTTTAAGTCAAAGAAAAATATTCCGAAGGCCTTTTTTCTCTCTCACTTTTTTTCTTCTTTTCTCAATATATGAGTAATCTTTGTCGACGTATTTATTTGGTGTGTAATATACACCTGTTTATTCATTCATCGTATCCTTGCTACGAACAAATCAATTAATAAGGATTTGCGATGAATTGAACGTAGATTGTAAGAAAATGAAGAGAACAAAAAAACTTTCTTTTCTTTGATTTTAGATGGATTAACAAGCAATACGAAGATAAATAATATTTATCTAATTCATCATCAATCATCTTTAGTATCAAAAGAAAATTTATTCGCGTCAAATATCGAATTCCCACAAATGGATGATAAAGAATGTACTCTTGAAATAATCGATGGAGTCGTAACACTTGTACCAAAAGAACAGGACAAGTTCGATCATATGGACGATGAAGAACAAGACGAAATAGAAGAAGAAGAAGAAGAAGAAGATGGAGATGGAGTTGAAGATCGTGATGATGAACAACAATATTCAGTTGAATATGAAACAAGTCAAAATTATGGTAAATAAACGAGTCAAATTTCTATTTCATACATCTGTTCAAATAGACAATGTGTTGAACAGATGGCAGATTGTCATTTAAATTTCTTTTTTTCTTTGTCTATTAAATTCTTTGATATTTAGATTCACCTGAACGTGAAAAACGTTCGTCAACAATTGAATCATCAATATCGACTCCATCGATATCCGAACATGAACAAGAACAAAATCATTCGTTATCAATATCGAATACCAACGAACAATCTCAAGAGCCATTCATACTCTTACGTGATCCGCCATCGAAAGCGTCTCCTTTACCTACGCAAGTCGAGCAATCTGTTGATTTACTTGATTTATTTTCGACTCCACTTGTACCATCATCGAATTCGCCAACAAATATCGATCAAGACAAAACGCGTCATACAAAAAATCTGCTCGATGATTCTTTATCATCAATTTCATTCGAAGAACAGAATCCATCGCAATCGGAAGCAAGTGAAAAGTCGCCATCACCTATTGTTTTAGTTCAACAAGAAAATCTCTCGAAACATTCTTCACCATCAACATCAATCAAAGGTAATACCATGAGAAATGAGAAAAAACCGAACTTTTCTGTCAATATTTAACAAAAATATCATTTCTTATGATCTAATTCATTCGAGTTCTGTTTACTTCCCTTGAGAGATTTCATGGTGTATATATATATATGTATGTATGTATGTATACTTTATTGATTACAAATCTTTCTTTTGTTCGAATTAATACTCAAACTTGTCGTTTCAATGTTTATTTAATCTTTTCTTTTTTCCTCGTTCTTTTTAACATCCAAAGATTATCATTCGAAGGCAGTCGAGAGTTTATTTCGGTAGAAAAGAACAAAAGCTAGTTGTTCATTCGTATATTTAATCTCCGGTAGAATGTTGTCTATATAGGAGAAAAAAATCGTTTCGATAGAAGTGAAAACAACTGTTGTTTTTTTTAGAAGAAGAATTATCATCAAATCAAATCGACGAACCCGAAATAGATTATCCACTTCCAAAATCCGAACCACCACCAGCTGCCAAACCGATAAACAAAGCTCGTATAAACGAATTTGCTTCATTGTTATCGTCAGCTGTTCATTTATCTCAACCAGTTAATACGAAACCTCCTTCGATTCCAGTAACAGCAGCCTTTCAATCTGAAACACGACGATTGTCGAATAGTGAACGTGATTCATATCATACAATACCTTCGAATACGACTTCGGAAAGTGAAGAAACAAAAAAACATATCGATGCACGTTATAACGAAAAAATCGATGATCGAAAATCGATACAAATAAATTCATCAAATATCAAAGCTTTATTTGAACATAAAATCTCCGAAGCTAATAAAATTCTTGCTCAATCCAATGAACAATTAACACATATACAAGAAAATAAACAACACTACCGAAAAGCTCCTGTGAGTTATGCCTATGTAAATAAACAAAATACACAGCCAATTATTCGACGACAATCATTTCAAGATTCGACTAATATGAATAAACATTCAAATCAACTGACAGAAACCAAAGATATTCTCATCGAAGATAAACAAGTAAAATATACACTATCTATTTAATTGAGAGAAATAGAACACGAAACAATAATTTTAGCCGGAACATGGTACACATCAAACTCAATCTTATTCAAGCCGTCGAAATAATACTGAACAAATTGTTCGTTCGAACGTTGACTCAACACCTATTTCGCCCGTTCAAATTGCGAATGGTTACTATTCTGAATCGTTAATTGCACGAGAAATTCGTGAGACTAAAGAAAAAGAAGAAGCTTTGAGACAACAAAGAAAAAAATGCGGTCTTCCAGAAGATGTTTCAGCCTTATTGCCACCTCGATCTCAGCAAGAAACGACTAAATCTGAACAATCAACGAAACCACCTGTTAAAAGTAGTTCATTTCTTTCGAATCTCGATTTTTTTACATCGAAATCAAGCGAATCAAATGTTCCACCACGTCGTTCAACAGTATCCATACAAAATCTTGTCTATGATTCACAAAATTCATCATTTAATGATGAACGTCGAACATCTGCCAATCAAGAATCGACATTTCTCTCTGCTCAACGAACCAATTCCATTCAACGTACGTCATCAAATCAAAATCTTCTCTCGCCACAAACCAAATCCAATATAATTCAACGTGAAATTGAAGCTATGCGTGCTAAAGAAAGTGAATTACGTGAATTAGGTCGTATCCAACATACAAGTGACGATCATTCCGATCCGAGAAAATATCAAGAAATCGTTCCACCAATACCTAAAAGTCAATCAGCCAACGTTCTTTCAAGTGGAAAACTTCGAAAAGACGCCGACAAATTCAATGTTTCCATTCTGCCGAATTCAAACGGAATTCTCAAACCCAAAACAATGAATAATAATTCAAATACAAGTGCGATTTCATCGTTACGTGGACGATTTCCAAGTCCGAATCCGACTGCACCGATAGTTAGTTCATCGAATAAATCAATTGACTATTCGAAATTATCGTCAGCCGAACGACTTGAATTAGAAAAACGTGAAATGCAAGAACGTGAACTTGAATTAAGGTTGAAATCTGATTTGAAAAAAAACGATCAATCAAAGTAGTGCATTCGTTTTTAGAAAACAACGTCATCCAGTATCAGGAAATACGTCTACTGGCAATTATTCGACGATAAATGGTGATTCAGGGAATGTTTCTCAAGACGAAGACGAACATGAAAATTATTTCGACAAAATTCAACGTTTAAAAAGAACCGAAAACGAAGTAAAATCGAATTCATTAATGATTTCAATACATGTTTCGGTTTTTTTTTCTACAAATAGAAAGCTCAAGTACCATTACAACGGCCAGTAAAAAAATCGAATCTCTCCCAAAAATGGGAACAAATGGTGGCAAATAAAAATAATAATTCCAGTTTCAGTGACGATCACAACTAAAATATTAACAAAACCAAACCAGAACATTTATTTATTTTCTTCTCCTTTATTCTTCTTCTTCATTTTTTTTTCTTCATTAAACATACGGGTGCTCTGATTGGAGACAAAGATTTTTCCTCTCTTTCTCTTCTCTTTTTTTTGTCATAGTCATTTCATTGCTTTGTTTGTTTTTTTTTTGCTTTTCATTAGTTTAAAATTCACACTCATACACACTCCTGTTTTGTTTTTCTGTATGATTATATCCGCTATTAATTTGTAATCAAAAAAGAATAATTTTAACATACATACATATATACATGCATATACAGTTAAATAGAAGAAGAACAATTCTTTCGTTTACTTTTTGTTTCAAAAGAGACATTGAACAAATAGAGACATCGAAAAACAGATTATATTTGAATATCGATATTGATTTAGTGTCTATGCAAGTATCATCTGTCTACATCTGTTGGAATGATGTTATATCATATATCTTTGTCTAATCGATTCAATTGCTTTTGAAAGATACACGAAGATGGTCATGTGGAACTATTCGATTTTATTGTTTTTATTGTTGATTTCAAGTATTTTAACGGATCGTATTGTCCGTCGTTTAAATTATAAACTTGATAGTGATATAACAGCACTTGTTGCTGATAATATAATTAATTATGAATTAACACGTATCGATTCCAATGGTCCAATGTCAACATTAGAAATTGAAACTGAACAATGGGTACATGATTGTTGTTTTCTCATAACATCTCAACCTGTTCTTCGTATTCGTCTTAAACAAGAAAATAATTATCCGAAAATAACCGCTTATTTACGTCTTCGTACACCACTTTCATCGATTGTTATGACGGGAACAGGTAGTATGTCAACAACAAATGCCATTCAATCGGATACAATAACAATTGAAATATCAGGAACGTGTAGAGCTGATCTTCAAGTTGAAATCTATTCGAAATTCGATGTCATTCTATCTGGCACGGCAAGTATGAAATTAACAGGTAATGTTCGTGGTAATGCTTATGTTCGTTTGACTGGCGCTGGAGAATTCGATGGACGACAATGTCCGATGAAAACTGTTATTGTTGATGTAACAGGTGTTGGAACAGCTTATGTTATCGGCGAACAAGCTGTTGATGTGGCTGTGGGTGGAGTAGGTCATGTGTATTATCATGGACCATTAAGAAATCAACGTATTAATGGTATTGGTTCGATTCATTCATTAGCAAATCTCGATGGAAAAGGACTTCGTTCATCAACAAATCGAATTCATCAAACGATTTTTTTTCTTATTTATTCAATTTTGTTTTGTCAATTATATTAATATAAAAATACATAGATAATGAAATGAAAGAAAATAAAAGAATGAAAGAGAGGAAATAAATTAAGCATCATTTACAACAATTGATTTTACTCGTTTATCATAATCATGATCGTACCATCGATTACCGGCTGTTCCTTGTCGAAGTGCACTATGTTTAACAATCGAAATTGGACCTGGTCCATAGTTATAGATCGCATTGTTATCAACTGATTTTGCAACACGATTTATTTCAATGAAAGGAACTCGTTCGAAAATATCTGATCGAATTACGATCGGTGGTTGTTGAGGTGGAGACGGAGATAGTTCTTGAGGAAATGGCGTTGGAGATAGTTTGATACCCATTGTTGGTGAGCGTTGGATTAATGTTGCCGGAGGAAGAGGTGGCGGTTGTGTCAGTACTTGTGTTGGTTTAGTAGTCGGCTGTTGTGTTGAAGGAACAGATACAGTTGGAGTGATAATACGTTTGACAGTTACAGGAGGACCTGTAGGTTTTCTTTCTTCGAACATGGTCAATGGTGGTGGAGATGTTCCATGATCTCTCATTGGAGATGGTTCATGTCTATGATGATGACGACGATGATGATGACGATGATGAGCGGATTGTTGATGTTCATCTTCGGAATCACGTACTGGTGAAACTTCTCTTTTAGATGGTTTCTGTTGAAGAAAAAATAAAACTTTTATTAAAACATTTTCGAGGATAAATAAAGCACATACGTTTTTCGATTTAGGTTTTTTTTGAGCATATTGATTATTCAAAGTATTTTGATCTGAAACAACTGGATAATCTACCGGATAATCAGCCGGCACGTACATTGGATATACATACGGTTGAGGCATGTAAGCAGCTTGGTTATAATAATTATAGCCATTAACTGGACCGAGAACGTATGGTTTCGGAAGTTGATTCTGTTTAGTTGTTGTATTGCTATTTGTGTTGCCCATTTTGATTAGAATAAAAGTGAAAAAGAAAGTGAAGAACGAAAAATATAATAGCTCAGAGGTAAAATGTGCAAATGGGATTAGAATATAGATGTGCGATTCAGTGCACAAGAATTTATTTTCAAACACAAAGAAATTTAATTGACAAACACATATTTTCTAATAGCGATTGAAGTTTTTTCGTCGATTGCGCGAGTACGAATGTTTTGATTGCGTCGTATTTTGATGAATTTCTGCATTCATTCGTTGATTTCCTAGTTAAATATTACGAAATTAATGAATCATTTTTATTCTTCGATTTCTTTTTTTGAAATAAAACTTATTCATTACGTATCGATAGTCGAGTACTGAAACGTTTTGATTGTTTGTTGAAAGTCAAGGATGATGTTAATTCTTCAAGTGAATCTTGTTTTTCTACATGAAATTGAATATTTTATTGAACACGAATGGAATGTGTTTACTTTTAGGTCTTTTATTTCGTCGTCGTTTTGGCGTAACATCATCGATTTCAACAATAGAAATTGATTTTCTTTTTCGTAAAGCATTTCTCGATGAATCATTTTCACCATCATCATCATCCTCAGATACTGATTGTTTTCGTTTTTGACCATAAGATTTTCTCTCAGTTTTTATCTTAGCTGTTGATTTCGAATCACAAAATGAATACTCTTGAGTATTTTCCGATGGCTCTAAACAATCAATTAAAAATCCTTGGCCAATTCGTTCGAGAACTATTTTTGGTTGCATTAAATTTGGATATGTTTGCAAAGGATTGATTTTAGGACTTATGTGTTCTAGTTGCAGTCGAATTCGGCGAATATCCTGCGTTGTAATTAAATTTCTATAAAAAGATTTTGAATGTTTAGAATTGTAATTCAAACATACCGTTCAAATGCTGAACAAATATTTTTCCAATATTGATTTTCTTCTTGAAGAACGTTTTGAATAATTTGAAAATGTTGCTCAACAATTGTTCGAACACGATTCATACGCTATAGAAAGAGACATTTTGAAATTGCTTACAAAAAATCAAACTAATTTACTCGTTTTAAATGAGTTGGCAATGATTCCGAAGCGATATGAGTTAAATTGTCAAAAACCAAAAGTTTATCATCAAGCTTCGATAGATCTTTATTGACTTCGTGGACCATTATCTCGAGATCTTCATTTCGTGATTGAATAAATTTCAATTCTCTTTTAAATTGAACTAAATAGATAAAGAATACATGATGATATTCAATTGAACGAAGAGATCGATAGATATGATTATACTATTGATACTATGTTGGATTAATTTTCGAGCTTGACGACATTTTAAACGTGTTGCTTCAAAACGAAATCGATTCCAAGTTATTGGAATATTAAACAATGTTCGATTCATAGATGAAAACATGCAAATGTATAGTTCGATGATAATAAATCGAAGTTCGATTTTTTAAGATAAAGACATTCATGGCCAATCACGAATTTAGTGATGGACAGATGTCGGATACGGTAAAATTTGATCTATTTGTCTTCTCTATCAATCAAAAACGAGCATAAATAAGCTTGAAAAGATGAAATATAAAGAATAGTAAAGAAAAACATTGAATCTTTTGTGATACTACTGTCATCGAGTCTAAATAAAGTCTACATAGTTTCGAGGCATATCCTATTGAAAATAACTATAGGTCTTTTGCTGGCCTCGGATTATGACTTTTTGAAAATATAGGAATCCTTATAGGATCGTATTT
>ERZ781399.1131-NODE-1131-length-24416-cov-4.172119_pt1 | contig 24416 bp, 21 predicted proteins | sample MGYA00511014_ERZ781399 | MGnify/ENA primary metagenome ERZ781399 (study PRJEB29847, sample SAMN06458254) | wastewater metagenome | isolation source: Wastewater bioreactor | place: South Africa: Cape Town | study: EMG produced TPA metagenomics assembly of the...
ATGTGGTTAAAGGCTGTATTCGCGTTTAAGATACAACGATGACATTTATTATGAAGATCGAGTTAAAATTAATTTGTTGTTGGTGTGTGTATGTGTATGAGTGTCTGTGGATATATTTATATATGTATGTGTCGGTTTTCAAGAATCGTCGTTTGTAATTATATGCGCGAGAATGGTTGAAGATTGTAAAGACGACGACAAGAGAATGACAACAACTATAGCATCTTCTTCTCTTTTTTCCTTTTTCTTCGTCTTCTTTTCTATGTCGTTTGTCTCTTTTACTGTTGTTGTTTGTTGTTGTTGCTCCTACTACTATTAGTGCTGCTGTTGTTATGCTACTTCCGATTGGATCAACAGACAGCTAGGCGGAAAACGAAGAAAAAGAAGAAGAAGAAGAAAATATGAAAAGAAGATGTTAGTTATCTACGTTCCTCTAAAACATAAACCACACGTACACGCTTATGTATGTACAAAATGATGCTATTCCATTTATATTACTTCATTTTTATGGATGTTTCACCCTAACCATTATTTGACCATACTTATATAAACACAAGAGAAAAGAGGATATATCTCGTCTTGTGGGTGGATGGATATACTAGACGAGACAATAATTAACTTCGAAAGAAATGTTAGCTATATCTTATTTGACGATTGACCATTAGATAAATATTATTTTCGTCAAGATTTCTAAACTTCTTAGTTAATTATTTGATGAATAAACACTTTGTTTTCTACGCAAAGAGAACCTATGTTTTTTCTTCTTCTTCTTCTTCTTTTTGTTTTCAATCAGGATTTTATCGAGTGTAATAATAAAATTGACGGCAAAGCACACAAGTCGGAAACGAGTAGAACGGAAGATGGATCCTATTCGTGATGGTGATGATGATGGTAATAATAATAATAATAATAATAATAATAGCAACCATCGTTGAGTGTAAATGAGAAACATGTCAAGAAATGACAAACTTAAGAAAAAAAGAACCTATCCATAGATCGACGCACGTTTATCAGCTTTGGACATGCGTGTCACTCGCAGATGGAAACGAACAATCTGTCTTTATTACAATATAAACAAGTTTCAATAGTTACTATCATTGAAGTGCGAAGAACATTTACAGAAGAAAAGAAATCATCTATTTCCATTTTGTTTTTTGTCGTTTTGCCATCTTATTAAATCATACCACATAGAAGTAGTTGTTTATTTGTAAATGTATGTCGATGTACGAGACAATATTTGTATCGTATTGTGATACGAGGTGATGATTTCATGTATATAGTAGTGATAAAGAACAACAAGAGACGAACAAATCGAAATCCATTGAGAATAACACAAATATTAATAAATTCATTGTCTACGTGCATATACGAGCTAGATTGATTGAGATACATGATTTTCATCATCATCTTCTTCTCTTGTTCTTTTTTTTCTTTTCACACATAAATGATGTAGAAAATGAGATGTCAATAGAATGAAAACAAAAAAAGATCTATTGAAAACTCGAAAAGAAATGAAATGATATGATTGATATTTCAGTTAAATTAATATTCATTCATATTGTAATCAGAAAATCGAAAGTTCTTTTTTATGTATGTAGAAGAGTGACGACATCTGATTAGAAGATCTCGACAGATGGCGATGTATGGCCTGTCAAAATCGGTATGTTTTCAAATGTCATTTCGTTATTTTCAGAAGACAAAAAAACAAGGATAAATATTCTTCTGAAAATTCAATCAATAACATACTTGTAAATGTAAATGTGTTGGTACTTGGATCAGCTGAAGTCATTGAATATTGTTACGAATGGTCGAATGACTTATGCTAAAATGAAAAACTATTTATTATTATTATTATTATTATTGAAAGATCCATAGTAATTTTCTGTATCATTAAATCTGTTTTCTAATAGAAATGAATAGAATTCCTTTGACCTCATTATTTACACTACATACACTTTAGGTCAAGAATATTGTTATATTAACTAAGAAGATTTCATGTGTGTTTTGTTTTTCGAACAGTTACCTGCAATGTTCGCGGGCTGCTTTTGTCTTTTGATATATATGCGAATAATTCGATGGTTTTGAAGATAGATTCTATTGAGAAGCGATTGCTATCATAGATAGACGAGTTTAGCTTTCCATTCTGTTGATTTCTCGCGTTTTTTTTTCGTCGGACGAACAATTAACAAGTCGATGTGATGTACTCGGTTCGGCAAACACAGAACATACACAACACAATAGAAAAAACCAAACGATGAAGACAGAGGCAAAAGAGAATGATGTGTGTGTCTCTGAACTCGTACAACCCAGCTGGAACGATTCGTTGCGCGCAATGTCAAATTCTCTCTCTTCTTATGTGTATGTCTTTCTCTCTCTCTCTCTTTTGCTTATTTCTTACAACATATAGATTTTCTTCATCTCTCTGTCTCTCTATGGTCCCATGGTTCGCGTGTAAATCTCTGCTATGCTTTTCTGACGTGTCAATCTTGTTTCTTTCATCAACATTGGCATTCATGAATGAGAAGAAGAAAAGAAGAAGAAGAAGAAGAGAAAGAAAAAAACGAAGAGGAGAAGAAGAAGATGCGCCCTCGCATGCGCGGGAGGCAACAAAAAAAGTATAACCAACAACGAAACAATCGCCGTATTGCACACTAAACTAGCTTGTCGCTTTATTGATGTTATTCTTGAGTTGCAATGTTAGATTCAACACCCAGACAATCATTGCAATGCACGCACGTACGCTCGCTCATATATACATATAGATATATATATTTATATAGACTGATTGTATGACCGGCATCACTGCCCAGGAGTCCAGAACACAGAAGATTAAATAACTGTTATGATTGGATTTCTTTTCTCTCTCTCTCTCTCTCTCTCTCTCTTTCTGTTTGCTAATGATCATTATCAGCATCATTGATAAATCTGAACAAATTGCAACATTTCTATGTATACAGATATACTGCGGCTATAATGCTAGATTTAGCATGATGTGAATATGATAGTTGATCTCGAATTTCGAGAATAAATGACGACATTCATTCTTTGGAAAAGAATTGTACATATTGAAGAACAAGTGTCAGTCGAACTATCGGTTTGTATTGATGATCGAATACCTAGTCTAATGGGAGCGTATTTTTGCCTGTCAGCTTATCAATCTTAAGAACGAGACTAATAAAATGACATCATGATCTTTCACATCTATCGATATTGACATTGAATAATGGACTGAGAAAATTTTTCCAGACGTCAAACATCGAATAAGAAAGAAAAGTGGAAATAATTATATATAAGTAATCAGACTATTTTTATTTGTTGGCTTCTCGAATCGACCTTGAATAAATACGAGGAAATATTCACTTGTTTCTCATATTCTTTCATAATGCCTTTTTTGCTGTGTTTTCTAACCCGTATTTCTATGATCAAGAATTTTCACGCATGATAACTTTTCCAAACAAGTCGATCTTCATTCACCATGAATGTTTTAACGACAATAAAAGGAAACTAATCATTTATCATACAAATTTATTCTGATTTTTATTCCTAGAAATATTTTTTCCTTTGTCAACATGTATATTTCTGTTTACCTATCGAATAAGAAGGAGAAAAAAAAAGAAAAGAATTTTTTTCAATTAATAAATCGAAAACTATTTCTTTTTCCTTCGTCTCGTCTAAAATCCACTTACTGTTGCAACATAAAATGAATAAGTGCTTCGCATGATACTAAATAACACTCTATTCATCTTGATGATAAGAATTCTATAATGATTTCTTTTCTCATTTTTTTTTGCAAATAGAATACGCCTGACTTAGCATCTCAATATAAACTAGTTTTCTCGCTTTAGTTTATTTAACAAATGAACCTTACAAGACAAGAAAAAACAAATATTTTTTCGGCAATTAACGACTGAATAGTTGTCTTCATTCATCCTTAGATTCCGACAAGTAAATAACAATATGAATAATTGTATGGAACAAACTCATTCATGCTACACATATTATATTTTCCCCTAACATTGATCGAACAATTGGTATTCATAATATTTTTCTTATTTTTTTTTCTCTCTTCCTTTTCTCAACATCGATGTGCTTGATATTACAAGTTGATAGTCATTAACAGAGAATAAATCTTCATTTAAAAATAGAGTTTTTTTTTAAAATTTTTTATTCTAATTAATTATCGTTGATTTAGTTTTTTTATTTATAATTAATAAATTTGTGTTCTAGACACACATATACAGATATAGATATATGAAAAAGAAGCTCGACTAACTAAACCTGGAAGATAAAAATGAAGAATATCACAACGTTTCCTCGTTTGATGTTTGATCATCGATTAAGATAAGTTTTTGACAGACATAACAAACGATGATTTTTATCGAGCGTTCTACTAAATACATATATGAATAAGTTACTGAAGAGCTATAAGATCTAAATCAACCAGTACGAATATACTTAGCAAATAAAACGACTTATTGTTTTCCATAAATTCATAAAAAAAACGTCTCGTTTTCTTCTGAGTAATGTAAATTTGAATAAAATAATCATAACATTTTCTCTTACCGTCAACACCTAATGTTTATTTATGTATAAACATTCAGAAGGCAAATATCTATCACAATAAATATAACTTGTAATAAACAGAGAACAAAAAAAAACGAGATGAAAATCGTTCTTTAAGAATAAAATCTATTGAATATAGTAGAATAAGATAAATATCTTTTGAATGATATTTCTCTGCTCTATTTCTATCGATATTTAATGAACGAATTTCCTTATGTTTATGTACTTTTTCTTGCATTATGCCTTCTGTATGTATACGCTTATGTCCAAATGATGCTTCCTTGGAGTGACAATTAACGTGCGTCATCAATGACGTAAGATCCACTTCTGGCCTTGATTTTACAAAAAAAAGAAGAAGTAGACAGAAATTGATCGGAATCTAAACGTGTCCTTAAGATAAAAAAAATAATTATATTTAACTCAACTGAAAATCGCCAAAGGTATCTCTTTAAATTCTATGATACAGTGTAGCATTTATTTATTCTAAGTGCACAGAAAAATAAATAATAAATAAATAAAAACAACAACAACAATCAGATTTAATGATGTGAAATCGTCGATGTCGATGAAATCGGTCGATCAAAAGCAGGTTCTAATGAAACTGCTTCGATTTGTTTTTGTTCAAACAGTTCATCATCATCATCATCATCGGCATCGTCATCATTATCTTGGAATGTTCTCATCGTTATACCTTCTTGTTGTGCTTCATTAATCAATAATTGAATAATATCGTTTGTAATCATTGGCCCTTGATTATGATCGACGTAATGCGTAAGCGCATAGTTCGATAGTTCATTAAAATCAATTTCATTTTCTGTTTGATTATCATGATTGAGTAATGAAAACTGTTGTTTCATTTCATCGACAGCACATTGACCTGAAATTTATCGGAATATATTTTCTTTTCAGATAATAAACAAACCTAGTAATTCATTTAATTGTTCATCGGAAAGAATCGCTTCGATTTTCTCTTCAGTTGCCGGTCGATGTATTCGTTCGAGTTGTTCATCGATTTTTTTCAAACGTTGCATATGTTCACGTTGTAATCGTGTTTCTTTCAATGTTCGTTCGCCGAATTGATTTTCAATTTGTTCATTTTCTTCCATATTTATCTGTTGAATATTACTATAATCAATATCATTATCATTATTTCGTCGTAGTTGATGATTTAAAAATGGATTATAATATTCTTTTTCTAATAGCTCATCGATTTCTTTCAAACGTTGAGTATCATTTAACGAAGGTATATAACCATTGGCCGGTTGATTGGAAACAACGAGTGCATTTTCTGGTTCATCTTCGGCAAGAATTTGATTGAGACGTTGTTTTTCATCGTCAGTCAACGCCCATGTACCGCCTAATTCTTTAGCTAATTCGATATTACGTTTGATAAAATCTTTTTCGGGTATTTTCGATTTTTTAATTGTTGAATTCGATGAAATGCTCGATTTTTTCTTTCGATTTACTGATGAATTTCTCGTTTGATTTGCTGAGGGTGTTGTTGTCGATGGATCTTTTTCACTTTTAACTGAATCTGCAAATGGATCACTGATTTGTGTTTTAAAAATTGATTCAGTTGGATTATTATCATCATCATCATCGATTGAACCACCGTCTAATTTAAGAATTTCATCATCAAGTGCAAGAAATCGTTTGAAATTTGTTTGAGTATGTGATAGTTCATTGGAATCTGAATTTACAGTTAATGTCATCGATTGCATTTCATGACGTAATCTAATTCAATTAGAAAAAATGCTTGATTATTGTCAAAGATTTCAATGAAAATACTTTTTCATTAATGAAATTGTTTCATATTTGACTTGTTTTTCTTTTTCGAATGCTTCTTCAAGAGCTTTATCGAGACGTTTCATTTTCAAATACGCATCATCGAGTTTAGCATCAGTGGACATTTCTGATGTTGGGTCATTTTCTTGTTGATATTTTTGTTGTAATTGTTTGATAAAATATGGTGATTGCGGAGAATTCTCATGTGGTGCAGATTTAATTGGAGGTAAAATTGAATAATTATTAAGCGTCGATGAACTTCGACGACCATTCTCTTCGTCAGATTCTTCGATTAGTTCATCAACAACTAAAATATTTCTCGATCGGTTTGTTTTTTTTTCGAGATTCGGGAAAAAATAAACTTACAATTATCTTCATTATCAGTCATTTTCAATTGACAATCTAATTCTACTTCGTCTCTTCAGTTCTGTTGACAAGGCAACATATTGATAGAGGATTCAGATGTCACTAGTTTCTTTTGCTTGAAAAAAAAAGCTTTTTTTCTATTAAATTTTAAACAAAAACTTCTTTCGAAATAAAAAAAAACAAATTTTTTCGTAAATAATTTCAGTTCATCAATGTTAGTCTTCGAGTCTATCTATCTATTATTTATTTATTTATTTACTTGTGAGAACTATCCAGTGAATCATCGAGTATTTTGCTTTTCCTCTTCTTCTTCTTTTTTTTTCTTCGCTTGTTCTTTAACGTATTTGTTTACATTGAGATTAGTTTCTTCAATCCATCGTTTCTATTATTTATTTTGATCAATTCTATTCGAGATATTTTCAAGACTCGAATGGCTTCATCAGATGACGATTTCAACAAACTTGACACGTTATCTGATGATGCATATTTAAAATTAATTCAACAATTCTATGACAAAGTATGAACAATAACAAGAGCAAAAACAAAATGTGTTCGATTGAAATTGTTTTAGAATGCAAATAATTTCTCGTTTCCTGAACTTGATCTGGATAAAAAACAACGACTTGTAGTTGAATTATTCACGCGTATACGTTCGTTTGATTCGAATTCAATTCATTTATGTTTGAAAACATTGCGTTTACTAACACGGGAACGTGAAGGACTCGATGTAAATTTCTATTCAATCGAACAAAAACTGATCGATTTTCATGTCGATTTTCTATCTCTAGGCGATTACAGGATCATCGGTGCTTGAACCGCTTCAAAAACTTGCAGGTTTAGAATGTTCAAAAGTTGATGTTAATCCAACAGATGTACAAAGTGAGAATTTATTGTTGAATTGTTCGATTTTCTTATCGAATCCTATTTGTCTAGATGTGATTGAAGCTGAAAAATGCATGTCGAATTTAATTTATATGAGTCCAGCCGTACAAAAGTTCTATAGTGTTAGCGGCGTTGCTGACGCTATAACACAGCGGATTAAAGAAACAACAGCAACGAAATTGGATGATGGCATTCGATTTTTTGATATGAGAATGTTATTTCTTTTAACTGCTTTGAATGCTGATATAAGGTGAAAAGACACACGAAATTCGAAATGAAAACGAACAAGAATATTTTTGTGTTCGTTGTTGTTGTTGTTGTTTTAGACAACGTGTTCGAGAAAAATTTCATGGTCCTTCGTATCTATTCGAAATAATCAATCAGATTATGTTATCAAGAAGTGAACCAGTCGCTTCTGCTGATCCAGGTTTGTTGTTCATAGGAGAATATTTAGCTATTTTTTGTTTGTTCTTCATTAGGTGTAACTTTATCAAATGAGGATATCGATTATTTAATTGAAATTCTTAAAACTCTCTACAATCTCACTGTTGATCTGCCTAATTTAACCCATTCATATGCGATTCAAGAAGAAGAAGAAGAAGCTCATTTGATGAGATTAGTTAGTATTCTGCGTGAATTATTATTATGTTACGGACCAACGGATGAAAAACAAATGGAATTACGAACGTATGTTTTTTTCGATAAAGACAAAATCAAATTCGAATTGATGATTTTTTTTCTTGTTCAGTCATATTATTCATCTTTTAACAAATATGCCGAAAACTTGTTTCGAAGAATTATTATCACCAGCTGTTCTTGAAGATGAAAATGCTAATGATGAACATAATGGCAAAAATATGGAAGCTATTAATATTATTCTTCGTTTTCTCGATCATCGTATAACGAAGACTGAAGTAAATAAAAATCGATTTGCAATCGATTGGAGTTTTGACTTTTGTTTTTGCTTAGGGAGGTAAAAATGCCAAGGAAGCATTGTTACCCGTTCTCCAACTTCTCATTCTCATGTGTCAATCGAACCGAACGATTCGAAAATTCTGTCGACAACATATTCTTCCACCATTAGGCGATGATGTTTTACATTTGCCCACCGAAGGACAAAAATTACGAAATAAGTAATTCGAAAACTAGAAAGCCAATTTCGATGAATGAACTCTTGACTTTCGTTTAGATTAACACGAATGATGACAAATCCGAATTCGGAATTGAAAACTCTGTCTGCGAAATTACTTTTTGTTCTTTGTAAAGAAAGTGGTAAGAAAAATCGATTTTTCACGAACAAAAAAAACCAAAAAATCTATTCTAGTCGATCGCTTGATTAAATATACGGGCTATGGAAATGCCGCTGGACTTCTCTATGATTTCGGTTTGCTTGGACCTCAGCATAATGCAAATAAAGAACAGTATTCAAGTGATTCCGATGAATCTGACACGGAAAGCTATAGGAAACTTCGTGATCAATATGGGTAGGAGAGAGAGCAAAACAAATAAGCCATTGAATTTTGATTTCGATTTAGTATTGATCCGGTTACAGGTCGTGCGAATGTCAAACGACGTGAAGATCCGATGAAAGATTGGTCCGAAGAACGAAAAATACTCGAAGCGGAAAAACTTGCCAATACGATCGATCGCGCTATTAGGTAAACTGAAGAACTAAGAAAAGCCGGATCTATGTTGAAATTTTAGTCATGGCGTCATTAAACCGATGGTCTTAGATGCAAACGGCAAACCAGTTCCAGCCGAAAGTGTACTTCAACTTCGCGACGCCAATTTAAAAGCTCTTCAACATCAAGACGATCTTCGCGCTTCGGAATCGAGTGATGACGAAGGCGACGACGGTCAAATCGATCTCAATAAACCAAAATAAAATAAAATAAATAAAACTAAATCTCGCTCATTCACTTATTTTAAACAAACACCAAAAATGCTTTTTTTTCTAACGACAAACAAAGTCTCTCAATGTTGTCTCGTTAAAACCGTGTGCGTGTAGTCAGTTTTTCAAGTATGAGAAATGTAAATAATATTTCTATGTACCGATGGTGTACTAGTCATTTTATTCTTGTTGTTGTTGTTGTTGTGTATTTCCTTCTTTTTTGACATTTATTTACATCAGCTCGGCTTTTCTCTTTGGATAACAATCTGGAAAAAAAAAGAATAAAGAATTTTTTTCTTTTCTTGCAGATGAAAAGCCATTGGTGTCTTTTGTTCTTGATTATTCAAATCGATTTAGTCTACACTTGGGAAAACTATGAACTCGATTTATTCGATTTAGTTGAAGAACTCGGAGTGAATACTAATTTCTATGATTTTATTAACGTTGAACAAAATGCTGATGTAACTGAAATTAAACGAGCTTATAGGTATAATACAAATACAATTGAATTTTGATTTCAAATGACGTATTCTTTCGTTTGAAGAAAATTGTCGTTGCTTTGGCATCCGGATAAATCAACGGATCCAAATGCTGAAACAAAATTTCGACATTTAGTTGCTGTTTACGAGATTTTAAAAGACGAGCAACGACGTGCTCGATACAATCGAATACTCGTCGAAGGTTTGCCTAAATGGAATCAGCCGATGTATTACTTTCGGCGCGCAAGAAAATTACGTTTTTGGGAGATTTCAACGATCTTAGCGTTTATTCTCACCGTTGGACATTATTTAGTTCTTTGGGCGATGTATTTCGAATCCAGTTTAGCTATGGTGAAGTAAGATTGCGGTTGAAATTGTCACGAATATTTCTCATGATTGTTGTTTGTGTGTGTTTTTTAGAATGAACGGTCGACTGATGTTCGAAAACGATTAGAGAAAAAAATGAAAAAATCAACGAAAACGAAAGATATTGATCAAACTATGATCGATGAAGAAATAGCTCGGATGCTGCCAGGTACGATGAAAATTGACAAATGAATTCTACTTCAATATTATTCGTTGTCATTTATAGCTCTTGAATCGCCGAAACTCACGGATATTTTACCGATTAAATTGGCAAATTTTATTGTTGATCGTCAATTTTTTCTTCCATTTCTTAAAAATCTATTTAATCGTCGAAGACAAACACAATCTGATTCGTCAGTCGACATCGTTGAAACGAAAACTACGACTACGAAAAAAACTACAGTCGTTCGAATCACTGATATCGTTCCTGAAATGTCAAATATTCAAAATGTACCAGTCGTTTCTTATCTAACAACGAACAGTTCATCATCCGAAGAAAATCAAACAAATGATTCGCTAAATTCGACTCGTCCGTGGTCGGATGAAGAAAAACAATTGCTATGCAAAGCCATTGTTCGATTTCCACAGGGAACATCGAAACGATGGGAGAAAATCGCTGATCATCTCAATCGACCTGTCACACAAGTCATTGATATGGCCAAACAAATTCAAAAGACCGTCGGTTCAAATGTAACAAATCAATTTCAAGAGAATCCACTTGCCAATTCATCGAAAATCTCAATCGATCAAAATCTAATTACTGAACGACAACCAAACGAAATCAATACCGATTGGTCACAAACGGATCAACATTTACTCGAATGTGCGCTCAAAACAATACCCAAGGATACACCGGGTGTCGACCGTTGGGAGCAAATAGCACGTTGTATTCCAGGAAAAACAAGAGACGAATGTTTGGCACGATATCGTCATATAGTACAACTTGTTAAAGCCAAAAAAATGGCTTGAAACTGTTTACAATCGATAGAAAAAAATGAACACACACGCATAATCAATGGGAAAATATGTTATAATCGTTTTTGCTGCCATTTTATGGGTGTTTTTTTTTCTGTTCAAGTTATTTTTTTTTCTAATAAAAAAAAAGAGAAACGTTAATAACAATTGCATGATCACATTTATCGAATAGGACTATTGATTTTGTTTTCGTGTTTTCTGTCTGCATACGTCATAGATTCATGTTCTCGAAACTCGATTAGATAATGACGAAGATGATGATAATGTTGTCTGTTGTTGTTGTTGTTGTTGTTGAGCAATAGACGACGATCTTCGGAAGAAAAATGAACGCAAACGAGTTAGTTTTTTGTTATATGAACCAGAATGTTTTATCGATGATTGAATTTTCGATGGAGTTGAAATTGAACTAGTTTGTTCATTAGTTGTTACTATCGAATCAGCATTAATATTGTTATTTACAGATGGCACGATTGTCGTTGTTGTACGTGCTGTTGAACTACAGAAAAAGTCAACATTGAGATTTTCATAAGACAAAACAAAGATTTATTCTTATTCTTCTCAAATATTTACGACCGTCTTTCTCTCTCGATGTTAAGTATAGAAATTGAATTAATTCACAAAGAAAATCGATACTCATGATTTTTGTTTTTGAGAAAACAAAAGACTAGATGAATATGCATATATATATATATATATATATATATATTCGGAAAATATTTATCTAATCTAATGTCAATAGTTGATTATATGTTTATTCATTCCATGTTTTCTCTTTTTTTTAGTTACTATTGATAAAACTCACTCGTGTTTTAGTAATGGTATTGAATGATTTTCATTGTCAACACCTTCATCATCTTCTTCTTCGACAACATCACTTGTTCGATGTTTTAATAAATTATTTGTTGTCGTTGAAAACGACGATGTCGATCCTGTTAAATGACTAAATGGCAGAGATGATAATGAGATATGTTTGGATTTAATCGCGTTAGTTATCGAGGGCAGTGTTTTGTCTTTGACTGACAATGAACGTTTAAAAAGTCTTGATTTCAAATCTTTTTTTACAGGTAATTCATCACGCATAAAACCATGATTAGTAACACAGCAAACGGATGATGACATATTTGTTGTTGAATAAAAGCCATGATCACGTAGAGAACGTGTATAAATCCATGAATTATCACGATTGATTGTTTGCGGTATAAGAGCTGTCGTACTATGACTATGACGGCCAGTTTTTCGATCGATATAAACGGGTACGAACACATAACGACAATCGGCATAACGTTCTTCGAAACGTTTGCGTAAATCTTCAGTATAAATCCATGAATTTGATGATGACAATGAGGATGATGGTATTTTGTTGACTGAATTCGATAGGTACTTGTTATGTCGTGGTAAACTTATGCGATCAGATCCTGTTCTTGAAATAGTTGATCTTGTTGTTGTTGTTGAGGGAGCTGTAGCTGCAGCGATCGTATTATTCGCTGCTTCAAGAGCGAACAAACCATAATAAAGAACCATCAAGAGAACAGAATAATAAATAAATTCGATGTGCTTTCTACCGTCCTGTCTCACGAGTTTTTCTTATTTGCTAACGAGGAGAAATGGGAAAAAGAATCTTGTTGACTAATATATGTGATCGAACTATTTTAAATAAGCTAATGAATTGAATATCTAAAACAAAAAGAACAGAATAAGCAAATCGAATAGACTGATCTTCTTCATTATTTCAATGTCGTATCTCATCATTTCAATAGCAAAGATTGTCTCTTGTGCTTTCCGTTTATATGAATGGCTTCTTTATTCTGTCGTGTTTCGTGCTGCATACTGTTTGTAATCTTGATGATTATGATGAGAAAGAACAAGCCGTAGTAACAACGTAGAAGACCGCAGTAAAGTACCCATGTCGAGTTGTTCATTAAAACAAATATATACGAAGAAGAAGAACAAGAAAAAGAAATGAGAACGAACGAAAGAAGAGCAAGTTCAGTTTTTTTTCCGCTCACTCACTCAATGCCTCGGAAAAATACTAAATAGATGATAGAAAAAAAAAGAGAATAAAAAAAAAGGAAAAAGAGAGACATACTTAGAAAAAGAAGGAAATGTTGTTTGATACGAAGAGAAAAAGAGAAAAATTAGAAAAAAAAACATGCTTAGATGAATAGGTGCTGTTAGTAAATATTCACTGACTGGAAAAAATCCAGCCTAATTAGACAAGATTTATAACTATGTGAAATCAAGTTGAATTCTTTTTTTTCTTTTTTGACGGTTCTTTTTAATGACTCTCTCTCTCTCTATTTGATGCTAAACATCTGCTGGTGAATGCAAGAAAAAACAACAACAGGGATATAAATATATGTATATCAAGCAAACCGACGGATTTTGACTCGTTGATTCAATCTGAGATTCATTTAATAATCTGATGGCAATGTCCCAGACATTTTCGGGCAAGAAAATACTTACTTATCTCTGATTCTCTTCTAATATTAAGAAACCGAGTGTCGAGAGAAAGACGTGCGATTTGGACCTGGATCGAATATCCGAGTATGTCAGTGACGATGATTTATGTTTCGAAGTGTTAAAGAAGAGATTAATTGTTTATCAGTCTTGCTTTTTTGTTGTCATGAAACTAAAGAATATTCTCTCGAAATAATATGTCTGCGTATTCTGCTCATCATCAATGCGAATAATATTAATGATAGTGAAAACTAATAAGACTAACAATGACAACAATAACAACATCGAGAAAAACAGAACGAGAACAGGATGATGATGATGAAGCCGAGGAGAGCAAGAGAGAGAAAAAGGTCTCACATAGAACTCGAACAAACTAATAGGAACGAATAGAATCGTTTATCGATGCGAAATAGGATAATACTGAGTGTACATCATTAAATAAGGGCGAGAAGTTTTTGTTGATCCACGATAAAATGAGATATTTCTTTGCCAAAACATACGACGAGAACTATCGTTATTTTGTTGTTATTGTTGATGTTTTTTTTTCCATGTTATACTTCTATGATGATTAGTATTAATGTAGCGACGATGTGTTCGAATAAATAATATAAGAAAAACAGGGCGTAAGAAGACAGTTAGCAGAGAGAGAGAGAAAAAAAAGAACGACATTCTGTTGGAAAAGAAAATTCCTTTTTTTTTTACTTAAATTTTTCTATAAGCAGATCAAACAAAATGATTGAAATATAAGAACAAAGAAGGCAGACAAAATATCAAAGATCAGCCTCAACATACAATTAATTAATCAAAAAAAAACCTCTAAAGTCATCTTACAGTACATGTACTTTAGTTGATTACGTAAATGGACTCATTTCCTTGTTTGCAAGATATCTATATCGATTATCTTTAATTTTGATGACGAAAATCTGAATGTCTCATAATTTGAGAAGAAATGTCGGCTTTTTAATAATAATAAAGCCACCTCCACGTAAAAATCAATAATAAATATAGAAAATACGATAATTAGTTCCGTCTTGAGTAGAAAAGAAAAAAAAATTTATCGAGAATATGAATTTTAATTTCCTTTGCATTCACTAACTCAAGTATCATTCTCTCTCTATATATATTCAAAAAAAACTATTATGTTTAATTGCGTTTCTTTCTGTTTCTACGAAGTTATTATTAGATTTTAAAGTTCCTATTTACGGTAAGATGTCATATAATAAGTCGTTTGAGTCTGCTTTTAGATAGAAAAAAAAAGGAAGAATTTTGAATTGTAAATAACGTACTAGATAAATTGCAATTCAATCACATTCACCTACTCATTTTTGTTTGTCATGACTTGTTAGTATGTAATATTTGTTGACAGTTGATTGAAATATATTCACTTCGAGTCAAAATATGTGTTTGAAACGTCCGTAAAGATCGTATTTAATCCGTTCGTCATCGATATTCTATGATTAGCAACCTGATTTCAAGATTAATCTTTGCATGATAAATGAAAAACTAATTCTAAATGCCTCCTAGCGTATTTGACATAGAAAGACTAGAGAATTGTCGATTTCTTCTGTGTCAACATGAATACACGATTCAAAGTCAAAGCAAAAAAAAAAGAATAATTCTCTCAAGCGAAAAAAAAATGAATAATATTCAAAATAAATAAATAAATGAGATAATTTTTTTCTCACTGCTACTACATCAATCGAGGGATTAGATGTTTGACGTTTTCAAATTCACAATTATTCATGCATGTGCAGTACTTGTTAATAATTATAACAAAATAGAATAATTGAGTTCATCAAGGAAATTTGCAAACATAATTATTTAAAATGATAGTAGTCGGCTTTTGAAGAAAATCTGCTGACAATGATTGCCATCTATCGAGTTTATTTTGTTGGTTAGATCGATTATTTTTGTTTTGTATGATTAACAACCAGTTTTATTATTTTTCAGCTCGAACGAACAAACTATCCATTCAGTCAATAGTCATTATCTATAGTTTTTCATTGATTTTATTTTCGATTTCATTAGCAATTAATTCGAAATAAAAACGTCGACTTAAATCAATATTTATTTATTTATTTATTTATTTATTTATTTATTTATTTGCTGAGTCTTGTTGTTCTGTTTTTTCGTTGAAACATACTTCCTTTCTCAATATCAGGAAAAAAACAACAAGAGAACAAATGGATACTATTGTTGCCGTTGATACATCTGATGTTAATTGTACAAATTCGAATCAAACCTACCGTTTGCGAACTGATAGTCTAACAAAAACGACATCAAACGAAGAGAAAACTATTCGATCAGCTGATGTTATCGAACCTATTGTCAAAACAAATCATTCGACATCAACTGAATTCAATGTTCATCTTGTCTACGAATCATTTACTGCAGCACTTAAACAATCAGATAATCCAAAATCTCCAATAGATACGCAAGAATATATAAACGGCTATCGAGAACTATTGAAGTAGAAATTTCATTGAGAAATTTCGACGCATTCAATTTCTTTTCTTTCGTAGATTTTTTGATCAACTTGGTTATGTATTTAAATTTGTAAAAGATGATGTTGTAGAAAAATTAACTATTCTACAAAATTTTGTTGATAAAGACGATGCTGACACGCCGCATTTTGATACTATACAAAAAGGTATCGATTATGAAACGGAGAAGAATTTAATTAAAAGCAATCCAGAAAATTTTGCTCGAACATTATTACGACTTCATCGAGCATTGATTTTTATCGAAGAATTTCTTCAAGGTCTTAGCACTCGACCAGGATCGGATAGTACAGTTGCAATTGCGACGAGTGCCTACGATTCAACATTATACAATCATCGTGCGTTCATCTATTTTCTTTCTTTCGTCTATTTCTTGTGTTTTTTGTTTTGTTTATTTAGATGGTTTTTTTATACGTACAACAGTCAAAGTCGGCTTTCGTGCCTTACCATCTCGTAAACAATTGGATGAGATCCTTTTTCATGGTGAAAAAGCTGAAATGCTGAATCAGTATGAAGTATTTATAAAAACTATTCGACAAATTTATGATACAATTCAAGATTATTATGCTGAAAAGAATTATTTACAACTTCCATAAAAAAAACAAAGAATTAACTAGCAAATTTAAGAATAAATTCAATACAGTGCAGACTTTCTTTCTTTCTTTATATAAATATAAAATATCTTTTTATTTATGTATGTATGTGTCCGTCCAGTGTTCGATTTTTTTTTCTCCTCTAATAGTCTTGTCGTATTTAAGTTATAAAAACATCATTCATAGGAAAACAGAAAACTATTATTTTTTATTTATGCAAAATAAATCAAAACGTATTATCAACGAACTTATCGTTACGAGTTTCGTTGTTCGAATATTTGCGAAAGAATACTCGTATATCTTGATATTTTATTTTCTAGCCGACAAAGAGAAAAACCGATTCAGAGATTAATCTATTTGTTTTCGATTGACGAGCTGATGTGAATATAAATTACGAGAATGGCCTTTTTTTTCTTCTTTCATCATGTTTTTTTTTCTTTAAGTAAAGGGAGAAAATGAACTGAAAAATGGCAGCAATGACGACAACAAAATACTTGATGTATGTGAATGACCGAACAAGGAACAAGAAAATTTGAGAGAGAGAGAGAGAGAGAGACAGAGAGACAGAGAGAGAATTTTTTGTTAATAACAAACGAAAAGCAAGAGCAATATGAAAAAAAAAGAAATATAAACACGAAAGAGCACAAAAATTCATCACGTGAGTAATAAAAGAAATAATAGCAAAAGAAGATTAAACTCAAACAAATAAGCACACACACACACATGTATTAAAATCGCCTAGTAGTTATGTATTTGTTTTTATTTCGTTTGTATACTAAGCTAAGAGGAGAAATATTGAAACTAATTATAAGAAGAATTATGATTTCATTGAAGAAATAATACTTGCTCTTGCCTAATGTGCGGAGAAACACCGACGAGAAAAAGAAATGAAAAAGTTCTTCAAATACAAGACGAAACGACAAATAATTTGCAAAAAACAAGAAAAGAAAATGAAACGAAATTAGAACAGATTTATGGTTTACGCGCGCCAGGTTCCTCTCTTGCTGCTTGACTGTATCCTTGCTTTCGTCTTACTACGCAGAATACAATTAAACCAATAAGAAGAAGTCCGGCAATGGCTCCACCGATGACCAAAATCCAAAACCAATTCCATCCTTTCTTAGCATCGCCAGATTGTGGAGCATCCGTTGCATCACCGGCTACACCTTCGGTAACTTCATTGGCATCAGCGGTTGCTGTATTTTCCGAATTATCATCTCCTTCATTGTTTCCACCTTCTTGGTTGTTATCATCTTGATTTGCGTCTCCGTCTTGACCATTTGAGTCTAAATATATCATACAGACATTTGCATACCGTTTTTCTAGTCTCAGAATGTGTCAATTATCAAAAATAAGCAAACAAAAAAAATGAATATTGTCTTGATATTTATCTTTGAATGAATAGTCTCAAAGCAGTATTATTCGTCAGTGTGCATCAAATGTTAGCATGTGTACCATTATTTAGATTAGGAAGAAAACGTTCCTCGTCCTTTTTCATTTGTTTATGTGAAAGATCGTAATAGTCATTTTCATAGTCGGACATTACGAATATTCTTTCATTCTTAATCTCATCGGAATTGATTTTATCTTTATTAGATGAATTATTTTCATTCGATTGAGAACGTGCATCTTCTCGATTCATGTTCTCTTGCGATTGACCTCCTGAAATCATCGTTATAAACCGATAGATTGTTCGATTTTGCTTGGCTTTTTTTTTCTCAAACAGATTCAATCGAATTCTATTCGGTCATTTACCTGGTTGTTGTTGTGGTTGTTCATTTTCGTCATCATTTTGTTGATCGTTGTCTGATGCTGGTGCTGCAGATGCGTCTTGTTGAACTTTTTTTCGGTCTTGAGCCGGGATTTTATATGCTGATTTATAAACTTTAGCGTCAGCGGGACGGAAAGCATCCGAACCGTCAGCACGACTTATTTTTGGTGGCGCTTTGAATGAACGTGTTGTTGCATCATAATTATTTCGAATAGCTGGACATGATGATTGTTCACAATTGGGTGCGTCACATGCATATCGGTTCGATGCGGCGTTCAAATAAGCTGTTACACAAGTACATTGATGACCACTTTCAATAGCTAAAAGTCATAGATGTGAATAGTTTATTGGAATTCGAATCTATATCGATGTGTTTTACTTTGGACAACAACTTGACCATTAGCTAATTTTTCGGCTAATTCACATTGTTCTCGTTCGCTAAGTTTGTCAACATTGGTTTCGAATTCTTTCAAACCGTATAAACTATTCAAGAGTTCAAGCGACGGTTTTGTATCTTTAATTGTTAGTTTTTCTAATTTATATAACCAGTCGAATGCATGTGGATCGATCTCTTTTTCCGTTGAAACAGATAGAACTTTCAAATTTGGATATCGTTGAAAAGCATTGGCAGGTACATTTTCCGAACTGTGAATACGTAATTCATTTAAATTCGAATAATCTGGTGGATTTTCGCTTGTAAAATCCGATACATAGAACGCATTGATAATCAATTCATGTGCTGGATAGACGGGAAAATTTTGTACGTTCAATTGCGAAGCTTGTTTAGCTAATTCTAATCGGCCAATATTTCCATTGAATGGTTGTGATAAATCCGAACGAACATCGCCGCCACTTAAACGTAGATTTTTTATATTTGCACCATTGAATAATTGTTGAAATGTTCCACGAAACGGATAGAGAACGTATAATTCCAATGAATCGACATTTAAACCCGCGAAAAGATTTTCATTATCATTGGGTTGAACGAGTGGATTGTAGATTTCAACGGCCTAATAGGAAGAAAAAAAGAAACAAGATCAATTTCACAAGAGAAATATAAATTTACCAAATGTTTACGAGCGTTCGATGGTGTTGTTGGAGGAAAAACTCGATTGAAAACACCTGGTGAATGCAAATGAAGTGCGGTGTATTTTTCGAATTTAACACGAAGTTCTAATATATCGGCGTCTGGTTTGTAAAGTTGTTGAACCGGTTCGAATGTATAATCGTAAACGTTTTGGTCTGCTGCGCCTTCGATAATTAATTCAACCGATGGATATTTTTGTTTGGCATCTTGTAAAACATTAATTTGTTGTGGTAACGCACCACTCGACGTGCATGATAGACGATAAGATGAACATTTACAATCGAAACCTTCAATTGCTTGACATGGTTCGGAATCTTGACGACGCGAACGTGAAAGAGATTTTCGAAGTACAGATGCTGATGAAAGGGAAATAATGAAGAATAAAGCGAAGAATATTGTTGGTCGAAACATTTTTTTTTAATTTGAATTCTGTTTTTAATAAACAAAACTGAAAACAAATCGATTCATTGATAAAGAGAAAAAATTTATTTGAATTACCTTCAAAAAAAAAAGACAAATATATATATTATCTGCACAAATATTTAATCGAACTAATTGAATGCCGATATTCTTCGTCGATTGACTAAGTTGAAACAAAAAACTGAAATCTATAATAAATAACTTTCGTTGTGTCGTTTATTATTGATTAATTATTTCAGCAATGATCAAAAAAGAAAAACAACTTTTCGATAATCTAGAATAGAACAGAATATAAATGAAAGAAAAGATGGCAATTATATCAAAACGCATGTTTATATTTCATTATGCAATAGATTTGAGATCTACGCGTCTGGAAAATCGAAGAAAAAAAAATGTCGTATGTACGTACGTATGAATAGTTTATTCCTTTTGTGCGTGTATGTGCGTGTGTCGAGTACTTTAGTAATCATCGATCAATGAATGAGATCCGTTTTTTTTTTCTTCTTTCTAATGCTATTCATTTATCGGCTCGTCTAAATTAGTCATACTTCGGCAGATAAATTACGAGTCGATTATTATTCTTAGTCGGCAGGGAAACGACGGCACAGTCAGAGGAAACAGACGCTTAAAACCTACTGTGAGGGTAACATTTGAATAAAAAAAACGGAGAACGAGAAAGTAAGAAGAAGAAGAAGAAAAAAGAGCAAGAAACTTTAAAAGTGAGAGTACGTGATGGGTATACTTGTCCTTCCTGTGCATGTTCAATCAATCCATATACCTATCGGCAATGATGATGATGTCGATGAATAGAATAGACGACGAGAAAAGAAGAAAAAAAAACGAAGTGGGAATTTTAAAATTGAAAGGCAAAGAGTAGTAAAAGAAGAAAAGAAGAAAAGAAGAAAAAAGTGTTTGTTCCGTTCTTCAACTGAACTTAATTCAACATTAACGTTGTCCTCATTCATCAGCATTGGTAAACAAAACAAAAAATTCTGTTGTTAGCACCGAAGTAAAATTGTTAGATACTCTCTTTATATTTCTCTTATTCTCTCTCTCAACAATTTTTTCCCTCTCATTTTCATTTTTCTCCTATCAAAATGTGTATGTGAATATATGTGTGTATTCTACACATAATAAATGTAAAGAAGAGAAAAAGAAAAGTAGAATTGAATTGAAGAAGAAAGAAAGAAAGAAGAAAAAAAGAAAACGTAGTGCGTTTGTTGCTGCCAATACATCGACTTTTATCGCGATGGTGGTTACGGTCGTTGTAGCATTCGTAGTAATAGTAAGCCGTTGAGGTTACAAACCAATATATCCAAAGAGAGAAGAAAAGGAAAGAAAGAAAGAGAGAGAGAGAATAGTTCTTTCTCTCCTCGACGCAATGCATTTAGTTCATTACGCATTTTCACGTCCACACAAAAATGCCAACGCTGATTTAATGTATTCTATGTTGATACGACTGTTGTTGATGATCAATTCATTAATTTCACGTGATATTATTGTCTGGTCATCGAACAGACTCATCATCTCAACAAGTTGAGAAAGAGACAACGATAAAAATAAAGCAAGAACGAACGAATGAACGACCGAAAGAATGAATCAAGATAGAATAAAAATGAAAGAGACTGATAGGAAAAGAGACTACATATCTATATATGCGTATATCGATATCGTATAAAAATCAAGAAAGATAGAGTGTCTCAGGGGTAAAATGAGAAGCAAAAATAGTATAAAGATAGATTGATTTTTTCTTTCTCTTTCATATTATCAGTACAATTGACTATAAGTTGACGGTTCTTTTCAGTTATTTAGAAGTATATCTGTCAATGATGGATTATTACGATTATATTATTCATCGACAAGCCAAATTTATAGCTAGAAACCTTGTGGCCTCATCGTCTCGAGGTTAAACTCTTAGCCAAAGAATAATTTGTCAATGTCATCTATTTCTCTCTATGCTTCTAAAATACTTCATAAATCTTCGCATTGATGTTTCTGCTTAAGCAATAAACGCACACCTGCAATCGACAAATTCCTCTACGCTCTCTAACATTAATAACGTTATTACCTTTATTTGCTTCAAATGTAACTAAAATATAAAAAAAACGATTAGAGAAAAGGACGAAAGAAATGCTTTTTTAGGTATTAATTTCACATTCTCGATGTGTACCGAGTCATAAAAAAAACAATGAATATATTGACAAAACAATTGTGAAATTAAAAAAAATATATTGATTATAAACTATTTTCGGGGAAAATTTGTTCGTTGGACATACACTCTGACATGCGTCTAAAAATATATGTCTACAGAGAAATGAGATGTGTGATTGCATCTACACGCCAACACATTTACAATACTGGTCAGAATGTTAGCTTATCAGCTCATATCGATATGTTGTACGTATATATATATATATATATGTGTGTGTGTATATGTGTATGTTTAAAATGAGTGGAATCTTTCGCTCGTCTATTTTATCATGAGTGCGAGGGTCAGAACACAACAAAAAAAAACGAGGAAAAGAGAAGACATGAGAAAGAGAGAGAAAAAAAATATATGTAAAGAAAATGACCTTTCCTAATAACATCAATGGTTATATTAGCAAGCGATCGACGCGTCATTTTTACTACCGATGATAGAAGGCGATGATCCATTCACCTCGTATAAATATACTATGTCTTTAGGCGATTACTACTATTGCCATTTTTTAACGAAGTCTGTCTCTTATCTCGATGCTCCAAAGCAAACATAGTTAAGCAGAGGAAAAGAGAGAGAGAGAAGGCGATGTGAACGAGAGAAAAACAGTCTGAATAACAAGTAGATTAACGCTTATTGTTCAGCTTTAGTGAACTAACAAAAATGATTGATTTTGAAAAAAGGGCAGTGGTATTAGCTACTTGTTCTCTTCGTTCTTGATGAACTATCGTAGTAGAACTAGTTAACAAAAGCGAGAGTATCTAGAGGCCATATTATCATACATATCGAATCTAATGATCATTTTCTTTTTTTTTCTTTTCTTTTAAATTTTTATTTCATTATACATATCAGCTTTCCTCTTGGGTAATAGAAGGTGTTACTAGTTCAATTAGTAAAATAAATACATAATTGATCGATCTGTTTCATTTGTTCGGTTGGTCTAGCCTGCTTGTCATCAAATTACTTCACTGAAAACTATATTCGTCAAGGGATTTCATTAGTCAAGTTTTCTACTATTTCATCGAATAGCTCAGTCACCTTATTCTCATTTGTATAGAAAATGTCATAAGAAATAAATCAAATAATGATGAAAGCAGATTAAGCGATTTCTAAGCTTTACTCTTTTTTTTTCATTTTCTCACTCTCTCATTTTTCTGTTCGTCTTAACATCGACAATAACATCAATGGAAATTAAATCATTTTCTTACTGTTAGTGATTAGTCTAGTGAAAAAGAAACTTAATCATGATGCTATTAGTACAAATAATATATGTGTATTTCTTCGCCACTTATTTTATACGAGTGTGTCTATTGATAAACAAGCACGTTCTGACTCGACCATTTCCTCTTTCTCTATCATTAAACTAATATAAATAAATTTACTAAGACATCTTAATCATACTTGGATTATTTCTCAATGGTTTATAGAAATCCGACTTTCGATTTCATCTTGAAATCATATTCAAAACAAAGAAATAAAAAAGAATCAAGTTCTTTACTTTTCTTTTGACGTTCGAAGGACAATAATGATAAAAAAAATTACTTTTCAAAATAAATCTCTCTTTTTTCATTGATTGTAAATGAATACTATCTACAATGAAAATAACTCTGAAAACGAAAGCTATGCACGTAAAATGTACGTTAAATTCCGAGGGAAAAAGGTTTTTTTCGTGTTCGCATTCCGTTTGAATATCTTGACAGCTGAAACAACGAGAACGAGCGTAAGGAAATCAATGTACGAGTGTGGTTTTGTACTTTGACACAGTTTTTTTCTTCTTCTGTTCTGCTTCTCAGTCTATCATATGCATACATACATATGCATCGTAATTTTCTTTTTTCGAAGACCAACTATAAGTCTGTGCATGCATAGAAAAAAAGAAACATCAAGACAGAGAAAGAAAAGATGAAGAATCGTAAAGAGTTATTTCATCTATCAGCAACATTTGGTACGTCATTATACATAAATAAATACATAGATTTTGACCAAGGTTTTTATTACAAATTGCGCGGAAGGCACGCTGTTCGTCTATTCTCTATAGTGTTAAAAAGACTACTCAACTATTTAGAAAATTTACTCGATTCTT
>ERZ781399.1132-NODE-1132-length-24343-cov-6.285038_pt1 | contig 24343 bp, 16 predicted proteins | sample MGYA00511014_ERZ781399 | MGnify/ENA primary metagenome ERZ781399 (study PRJEB29847, sample SAMN06458254) | wastewater metagenome | isolation source: Wastewater bioreactor | place: South Africa: Cape Town | study: EMG produced TPA metagenomics assembly of the...
CGGCCACCCCGACGCGGGCATCCACGCGATCCAGATGGAGCTCGCCCAGCGCGGTTATATGATCGAGCCGGCATTATTTGACCCCGGCAATTGGCCAAGCCCGCTCGACTCCGATCCCGCGATCCTGCCGACGCTGCAGCAAGTGATCGCCGCGACCCTCGATTTTGCGAAAGGATATCCATGACCCGCCTCGACAACAACCGCGTCATCAAGGCACCGACCGGCGACCGGCTCAACGCCAGGAGCTGGCTGACCGAAGCGCCGCTGCGCATGCTGATGAACAATCTTCATCCCGACGTTGCCGAGCGGCCCGAGGAACTGGTCGTCTACGGCGGCATCGGCCGCGCCGCGCGCGACTGGGAAAGCTATGACCGCATCGTCGAGACGCTGAAACGGCTCGAAGGCGACGAGACGCTGCTCGTCCAGTCGGGCAAGCCCGTCGGCGTCTTCCGCACCCACGCCGACGCGCCGCGCGTGCTGATCGCGAACAGCAACCTCGTGCCGCATTGGGCGAATTGGGAACATTTTGGCGAGCTCGATAAGCGCGGCCTCGCCATGTACGGCCAGATGACCGCGGGGTCGTGGATCTATATCGGCACGCAGGGCATCGTGCAGGGCACCTACGAAACCTTCGTCGAAATGGGGCGCCAGCATTATGGCGGCGATCTCGCGGGCAAATGGCTGCTCACCGCCGGGCTTGGCGGCATGGGCGGTGCACAGCCGCTCGCGGCGGTGATGGCGGGCGCATCGTGCCTCGCGATCGAGTGCCAGCCGAGCCGGATCGAGATGCGGCTGCGCACCGGCTATCTCGACGTCGCGGCGCAGACGATCGAGGAAGCGATGGCGATCATCGAAAAGAGCTGCGCCGACAAAAAGCCGGTGTCGGTCGGCCTGCTCGGCAACGCCGCCGAAATCCTGCCCGACCTGTTCGCCCGCGGCATCCGCCCCGACCTTCTGACCGACCAGACGAGCGCGCACGACCCGGTGAACGGCTATCTCCCGATCGGCTGGAGCGTCGCCGAATGGATGGAGAAGCGCGAGAGCGACCCGCAGGCGGTCGCAAAGGCGGCCAAGGCGTCGATGGCGGTGCACGTCCGCGCGATGCTCGATTTTCAGGCCGCGGGCGTGCCGACGACCGATTATGGCAACAATATCCGGCAGGTCGCGAAGGACGAGGGCGTCGAAAATGCCTTCGATTTCCCCGGCTTCGTTCCCGCCTATATCCGCCCGCTCTTCTGCCGCGGCATCGGTCCGTTCCGCTGGGCGGCGCTGTCGGGCGATCCCGAGGACATCTACAAGACCGATGCCAAGGTGAAGGAACTGCTGCCCGACGACGCGCATCTGCACAACTGGCTCGACATGGCGCGTGAGAAGATTCACTTCCAGGGCCTGCCCGCGCGCATCTGCTGGGTCGGGCTCGGCGATCGTCACCGGCTTGGGATGGCGTTCAACGAGATGGTGGCGTCGGGCGAACTCAAGGCGCCCATGGTCATCGGCCGCGATCATCTCGACTCGGGATCGGTCGCCTCGCCCAATCGCGAAACCGAAGCGATGCGCGACGGGTCGGACGCGGTCAGCGACTGGCCGCTGCTCAACGCCCTCCTCAACACCGCGAGCGGCGCGACATGGGTGTCGCTGCACCACGGCGGCGGCGTCGGCATGGGCTTTTCGCAGCACAGCGGCATGGTGATCGTCGCCGACGGCACCCCCGAAGCGGCCAGGCGGCTCGAACGGGTGCTGTGGAACGACCCCGGCACCGGCGTCATGCGCCACGCCGACGCGGGCTATGACATCGCGATCGACTGCGCGCGCGAAAAGGGACTCGACCTGCCCTCGCTCGGTTAGGCAGGCTGCGCTGTCGCCGTTTCGCTGGCACGGATGCGGCGGCGGAGCAGAAACAGGCCGGCGGCGAGCAGGGCCGTCGGCACCAGCATCAGCGTGAAGGCGGTGCGCCCGTCGAGATGCGCGAACAGCGCGCCGGTAATCAGCGACCCCGTCGTGCCGCCAAGCGCCGAAAAGACGACGACCAGCCCCATCAGCGACGGGTGATGCCGGTTTGGCATCGCGCTCAGCATCACCGAAATGATCGTCGGATAAATGGGCGCGAGCGCGAAGCCGATCATCGGGAAGAGGAAGGCCGCGATCGGCGCGTCGCGCCAGCTTTCGATCGGCACCGGACGCAGGCCATCGGCGAGCGGCAGCACGAGGATGATCAGCGCGGCGAGCACGGCCAGGCAGACATTCAGGACCGGATACCAGTCGAAGCGCGCCATCACCGCGCCAGCGCCGAAACGGCCGAGCGCGATGCACGCCGCGAACAGGCTCGCGGCCTGGACGCTCATCTGCGCCGGCAGGTGCAGCACCTCGTTGTTGAAGGTCGGCAGCCAGGTGCCGATCCCCTGCTCGATCAGGACAAAGACAAAGGCGCAGACGATGAAGACGAGCACCAGCGGCAGCGCCGCGAGCCGCAGCATCGCGACGAGCGGCGGCCCCTGCTCGTCGGCGGCCTCCTCCCCCGCATGGGTGCGGCGCTCGTCGAGCGATGCGGACAGGATGAAGGCGAGCGCCAGCGCCGGGATCACCGCCAGCACCCAATAGGCGTTGAGCCAGCGCAGGCCCGTCGGGTCGATGAAGGCGCTGAATACCCAATAGGACGACAGCACGCCGACCATGAACATGCCTTCGATCAGGCTGGTCAGGCTTGCGTGGTGCCGCGCGTCGTCGGTGACGAGGCCGATCATCGAATAGACGACGACTTTCGCGACCGCGAAGGCCGCGCCGACCATCGCGAAATGCAATTGCGCCGCGCCAAAGCTTCCCGCGAGCGGCATGACCGTACAGGCCGCGATCGCGAGCAGCAGCGCCCCGATCAGCGCGTTGCGGAGGCCGATGCGCGGCAGATAGCTCGCGGTCAGGAAGGAAACGATCGCAATCGTGATATCCTTGAAACCTTCGAGCGTGCTTGCCTCGGGCTTCGTGACATGAAAGCTGGAAATCGACTGCAGGATCACCGTCCCGACGCTGTTGAGCAGCATCGCGAAGGCGACATAGGTCAGAATCATTGCGGCAATCAAACGCGTGCGGGCCATGCCAAGTCCTTTGCCGCAAAGAGGGGTGGTCGCGAAGAGGCCGCGACCACCCAGGGAGGGATGACCTAGAATTTATAGGCGGCGCTGAAGCGGAACGACCGGCCCAGAATCGGACGGGCGTTCAGCACTTCAGCCGTATTCTGGCCCAGCGTGCGTGGATCGCCTTCGGTCAGACCGATCTCGTTGGTCAGATTGTCGGCGGTGACCGCAAAGCTGAGCGCACGGTTGACGTCGACCGTCACGCCGGCATCGATCTTGAAATAATGCGGCAGCGACTGGGTGTTGCCGGTGTCCGAGAAACGATCGCCGATATAGGTGAAGGTCGAATAGACGCCTACCTTGCCGTCGTTGCCGAACGGCAGTTCATAGGCCGGGGTCACGCGCCATTGCCACTTCGGCTGCCGCTGGACGCGGTTGCCGCTGAGGTCGGTCGCACCGTTGTTGGTGAAGAAGTCGCGATATTTGGCGTCGAGCCACGTGCCCGAGAAGGCAAGCGTGAAATTGTCGACTGGCCGAAGCTGTCCTTCCAGTTCGACACCCGTGCTGCGCGCGCCGCCGATCGACGCCTGCGGGGCGCCATTCTGGATGACGGTGGTGACAAGGCCTTCGAACTTGGTGTGGAACAAGGTGGCATAGAGCGACAGAATGTCGGTCCGCACCTTCACCCCGCCTTCGAAATTGTCGACGCGCGGCGAGACGCGGATGCCGTCGCGCAGATTGTCGAAGAAGGGATTGGTGTTGCCACGATTGTAACGGACATAGGCGCCGACCGACGACGAGAAGTCGTAGTTCAGGCCCGCCGTCCACGACCAGGCGCCCTTGCTGTACGAAATATTGCGGAAGGTGCCGTCGAGCACCGCGACATTCTGGTCGTAAAGCGTGTTCGGGTCGCCATCGGCGTCGAGCACGGTCGCATTGTTTTCCAGCGTGCCCGTTGCCTTGTAATGCTGATAGCGCAGGCCCGCGTCGAAGCGCAGTTCGGGCGTGATCTGGAACTCGTCGACCGCATAAAAGGCATATTCGCGGCCGTCATAGGCGGCGTTGACGTTGAAGAAGCTGCCCTGCGTGAAGCCGCGATCGGTGACCACCTGGCCGTTGGCGAGCGTCAGGTTGAGCAGCCGCGCGTTGTTTTCGGCGGTCAGCAGCTGGATGTTGCCGAGGTTCCACTGGTCCTTCGACGAAAAGTCGGAGAAATAGGCGCCCAGCGTGAACTTGTTGTTGCCGCTGTCCCATTCGACGTTGAGGTCGTTGGTGAAATCCTCGATCTGCTTGCGCACGATCCAGGTGCCGGCGCGGATCACCTGCTGGCTGCCCGCATTGGCGACCGCATCGCCGCCATTGACATAGGTCAGGCTGCCGATCGTGCTGCCGAGGCTCGCCGCATAGTCGGCGGCCGACATCGCGGTGCTCGCCGGAACCAGCCCGGTCGTATCGGCATCGCCCTTCAGATAGCTCGCGCGATAGCGAAGCTGGAGCCCGTCGCCGATCTCGTAATCGAAATTGGTGCCAAGGTTGATCAGCTTGGCGCCGCGACCGTCGCCAAGGTCGGCGCGCGTGCCGTCGGGAAGCACCGACAGGCGCGTTTCGGGGCCGGCGATCACGCCGGTGCCGGGGTCGATATTGCCGAACTGGCGCACCTTGTCGCCGTCGCGGATCACCGGAATCGGCAGCAGCCACTGGCCATGATCGTTGAGATAGCGCGCGAAGACGAGGATCGAACCCTTGTCGAGGTCATGGCGGATATTGGCAGTAATCTGCCCGCCCTTTTCGGCGGTGAAGCCCGGATTGCGGATGCCGTGGCCGCTCGAATAATAGCCGCCGACCATGAAGGTCGTGTTGTCGCCGAGCGGACCCGACAGGCGCAGGTCGCCGCGCACGTCGCCGAAATCGGTGACACTGGCCTTCACCAGCCCTTCGAATTCGGGGCCGCCCTCTTTCTGGACGAAGTTGACGGTCAGCCCGGGCTGGCCGTTGGCGAACAGCGCGCCGGTGCCGCCGCGCACCGCCTCGACCCGCGCGATCGTTTCGTCGATGCGGATAAGCTGCGTGTTTTCGAGGAACGACAGCGTCGGCGGCGAGAAGAAGGGCACGCCTTGCGTCGTCAGCGTGACGAATTCGGCGTCGCCGCCCGACGGATAGCCGCGCACGAAGATGTTGGCGCCGTTCTGGCCGCCCGAGCTTTCGGCCATGACGCCCGGCACGACCTTCAGCAGGTCGGCGGTGCTGTTCGGCGCAGCCTGTTCGATGGCATCGGCCGAAATGCTGGTGATGGCAAAGGCCGCGGCCTGGCGGCTGACCCCGCCGCCGGCGGTGCCGGTGACGACGATTTCATTGCCTGCCGCATCGTCGGCGGGCTGAGGCGCTTCCTGGGCATGGGCCACCGCCGGCAGCGCGATGAGCGCGATCGACGAGAGCAGATAGGTCCGTTTCAACATGGCTGTTCCTCCACTTATCCTGTTTTCTTTGAAAGGTTGCCCGCGCTCGCCGCTTCCCGTTCTGCTGACAGGATCTGGCCGACCGAAAGCGCCCCGATGGCGGGGACATGCACGTCGGCGTCGGGCAGCGCCTCTTCAGACCCGATGCCAATCGCCACCATGCCCGCCGCATGGATGGCCGAAATTCCGGCCTGCGCATCTTCGATACCGATGCAGCGTTCCGGGGGGAGGCCCATGCCGTCGGCACAGGCCAGGAATATGTCGGGCGCGGGCTTGTTCGCCGCGATCGCGCCCGCGTCGGCGATGAAATCGAACTGGTCGGCGATGCCGAGCAATCGAACGACGTCGCCGGCATTGCGGCTCGCCGAGGCGAGGCCGATCTTGATGCCCGCCCCGCGCAGCGCCGCGAAAAGCGCGCGCACGCCGTCGAACAGATTGGCGGGCGAATAAGCGGTCAGCCGCGCGCGGTAGAGCGCATTCTTCTCTGCAAGCATCGCCTCGAAGCGCGCGTCGTCGACCGACGCGCCCGCGCCGTCCAGGATAAGGCGCAGCGATCCCGCGCGATCGACGCCCTTCAGCCGGTCGTTGGCGGCGCGGTCGAAGGCATAGCCATATTGGTCGGCGAGTGCCTGCCACGCATGATAATGATCCTCGGCCGTGTCGGTCAGCACGCCGTCGAGGTCGAAGATCACGCCCTGCACCGCCGGGCGCGCCATCGGAACCGCCGCGTCGGCAAGGCGGACCGGGCGGCCATGATCGACAATCTCGACCGGCGCGCCCGACAGGCGGCGATAGGTCGCGCCTTCGGCATCGACCGCAACCTCGATCACGCTGCCGCGCCACATCAGGCGGAAATGATAGCGCGTCCACCCGGCCGGGATGCGCGGCGCGAAGGCGGGGCTATCGCCGCCGAGCCGCAGGCCGCCCCAACCGTGCGCAAGCACCAGCCAGCTCCCCGCCAGCGCCGCCATATGCAGGCCGTGCGAGGTGTTGCCGTGGCGATTTTCCAGATCGACGAAGGCGGCTTCGCGATGGAAATCGAGCGCCTCCGCATCTTCGCCGAGCCGCGCCGCCACGATCGCGAAGGCCACCGACGACAATGTCGAGTCATGCGCGGTGACGCGGCTGTAATAGTCGAAATTGCGCCGCTGCAGCGCGAGCGGCAACGACACGAGATCCATCGCCATCGCCTGCAGCACATTGCCCTGCTTGGCGATCTGGTGCCGGAACAGGATCATCGGGTGATAGCGCATCAGCAGCGGCCCGCGCTCGTCGAGCGGTGCCAGATCAGCCAGCTTCGGGCGTCCCAGAAAGGCGTCGTCCTGCGGGCTTACCCCGGCCTCTGCATCGACCGGCAACCACATCGCCTCGGCCGCGCGGCGCCACATCGCGACTTCTGCGCCATCGAGGCCGATGGCCTGCGCCAGCGCCGCGAAGGCCTCGGGATCGGTGTGCGCCAGCCAGTCGGCGGTGTCGGCAGCATAGGCAAGGTGCCGCGCCGCGATCGCGTTGGTGTAATAATCATTGTCGACCAGCGCCGAATATTCGTCGGGCCCGGTCACGCCATAGATGCAAAAGGCACCGCCGCGGCGCGGGTCGAAGGCGCCGATCTCGGGCCAGATCCGCGCGGTTTCGAACAGCATTTCGGCCGCGGCACGGCGGAAGTCGCTATCGCCCGTGGCTGCGACATACAAAGCGACGCCATGCGCGATGTCGCCGTTGATATGATATTGCGCCGATCCCGTCGGATAGTGCGACGAACATTCGGCCCCGCCGATCGTCCGCCACGGATAGAGCGCGCCGCGCGCATGGCCGATGCCGCGCGCATGCGCCCGCGCCGCCGCAAGTTTGCCGATACGATATTGCAGCAGGGTGCGCGCCCGGTCGGGCATCTGGAGCGCCAGCACCGGGAGCATGAAGGATTCGGCGTCCCAGAAATAATGGCCCTCATAGCCTTCGCCCGACAGCCCTTTGGCCGCGATGCTGTGTTCGGGGTCGCGGCTGGCCGACTGGTGGAGCTGGAACAGGTCGAAACGCAGCGCCTGCGTCAGCGCGTCGTCGCCCGCGATCGCAAAATCGGCATGCGCCCACAATTGGTCGACCGCGCGCTGCTGCGCCGCCGCAATGGCGTCGAACGGCTGCGGTTCGGGCAGCGCGGCGATGTCGACCGGGCGGCCGCGGGTGCAGGTCATGGCGACCACCCGGTCGACGCTCAGCGTGCCGCCGGCGACCAACCCGCCGCGCACCATATGGCCGCCGTCGACGCGCACCACCGGCGCATCGATGCTGGCGACCCGCTGGCGATAGGCGAGTTCGACGGCACCCTGGGCGAACCGGACCACGGAAGGGGTGTCGCCCGGTTCGGAAGGTTGAACGGTCCAGACCGGCTGCAGCCGTCCGGAAATACGCGGATCGTCGGCGGCATCGGCGTTGCCGCCATCGCTATCGGTGCCGAAGACCAGATCGATCTCGATCGTCGCGGCGAAATCGACCGGCGAGACCGACAGGCGCGTGGCGACGCAGGCGTCGCCATCAAGCGGAACGATGCGAACGGCGGCAATCTCGATCGTCCGGCCGTCGACCAGACGCCAGCGGGTGCGGCGGCGAAGCTGCCCCGACGCAAGATCGAGCAGGCTCTCGGTTTCGGCGCGCTCGGCAGCGGCAAATTCGACCGGCTCGCCGTCGATCCGCAGGCGCAGCGCCACCGGGCTCGGGCATTTGATCCGCGTGTCGGTCGCGGTCGCGTAGCCGGGGAAGCTTTCATGATAGTCGATCGGGCGGCTGACATAGGCGCCGGGGAGATAGGCGCAAGGCGCGGCGGCGCATTCGTCGGCGACGCCCTCGACGCCGACCAGGCCGTTGGCGAGCGCGAACAGCGCGGCCGCCTGATCGCCGACGGCGTCGCCGCCGTGCCGGACAAGCCGCATCGTATCGGAAGCTGCGCTGGAAATTGCCACTGTCATCCTCACCCGCGGCGCACGCTCGGCCGGCGCGCGCTCCATCGAAGCCGTCTTGTGGTGCAAAAATGGTATCGATGTCAAGTTATCGATACCATTGCGGGAAAGGTCGCGCGAACTCCGGCGCATTCGCGCAGTGATTCAGCTTTCGCGTGCGACCAGTTCCACGCTCATGGCGCGCGAATCGGCGCCCTTGCCCGCTACGAGATCGAGCACCTTCTTGGCGAGCAATTCGCCGCCGACCGCCCAGTCCTGCCGGATGGTGGTGAGTTTCGGCGATACGATCGCCGCGCCGGGGGAATCATCGAAGCCGACGACCGATACGTCGCCGGGTACGGACAGGCCGCGCGCCTGCAACGCTTCGATCGCGCCCATCGCAATGGCATCGCTCGCCGCGAAGACGCCGTCGAAGGCAGTGCCCTCGGCCAGAAGCCGATCGACCGCCTCGCGCCCGGCGGCGGCGGTAAAGGCGCAGGCGATCCGGTCGATCACCGCGGCGTCGCTGCCCTTCAGCGCGTCGGCAAAGCCCTGGAGCCGATCCTCGACCTCGCCATGCTGGGTTTCACCAAGGAACAGCAGCGCGCGGCGCCCGCGCGCGCGCAGATAGTCGGCGGCGAGCCGGCCGCCCGCGCGATTGTCGCTGCCGACGACGACGCGTCCCGGCGGGCCGTGCGCCGCGCCCCAGACCACATACGGCAGCCCGGTCGCCTCGATCGCCGCGGCGGCATCGTCATGCACACCCTGCCCCAGCAGGATGACCCCGTCGGCCGACGGCGGATGCTGTGCGAACAGCTCGATCGTCGTCAGCACCATATTCTGTCCGGCCGCGGTCAGTTCCTGCATGATCCCGCCGAGCAGCGAGAGCGGATAAGGTTCGCTCATCAGGCGGTCGTGCGAGGGGGCCATTTCGATGACGACGGCGATGGTCCGGGTGCGCTGCTGCCGCAGATTGCGCGCCGAAATATTGAGCCGGTAGCCCATGCGTTCGGCGGTATCGCGGATCAGCCGGCGCGTGCTTTCCTTGACCGTCGGGCTGTCCGAAAGCGCGCGCGAAACGGTGATCTTCGCGACGCCCAGCTCGCGCGCGATGTCGGCCATCGTCGGGCGCGCATTGCCGCCGCCAAGGGGACCGGTGCCATTAGCCATGGCCCCCCTTAACGCGCGTCCGCCTTGTTTCACAAGCGCCTAAGCGGAGGGCGGCGGGGACGGAAGCCCGCCCCCGCCGCGACCGGTCAGAGCGCCGATCCTCCCAATTTGTAGGTGAGCTGCAGGAAGACGCTGCGTCCGATGCTGTCGAACCAGCTGGTGTTGTAATAGGGATAGCTCGACCAGGTCGGGTCCTTCACCGGCATCTTGTCGAACAGGTTGCGGATCGTCAGCGAGCCGCGGAAATGGTCGGTGAAGTCGTACTGCATCGTCGCGTTGAACAGGTAGCTCGCCTTGATGAACGCATCCTCGTCATAATTGGGCAGCTTGCCGAGGCGGGTGCCCGAAAAGGTCAGCTGAAAACCCTCATTTTCGTATGAGATGCTGCCGTTCGACTTGTCGCGCGGCAGGTAATAGCCGCTATCGACGGCGAGCTTGTCGACGAACGGATCGCCCGGATATTGCTGGAAGCTGTGCTTGAACACATGGCTGTGCGCGAGCGACAGGGTGAAGGTGCCGATACCCGTCGGCAGGCTGCCGCGGAAGGCGATATCGATCCCGCTCGTCTTTTCGCGCGCGATGTTGATCGGATTGACGCGGATCGACGAGATCCGCCCCGCATTGCCGCCGCTGGCAAAGCGCGTGATGCGCGCGAAGGCGTCCTGACAGGTCGGCGAATTGGGATCGAGCTTGGGCGTGCCGCCCTCGGTCAGCACGCTGCAATCCGCCTCGGTCCGGGCCAGCGTATCGATGCTGAGATCGTCGACCTGATTGTCGAGCGTCACGCGGAAATAATCGACCGAAACATGGAGGCGGCTCGACGGCGAAAAGACGATGCCGCCCGTCAGCGTGCGTCCGGTTTCGGCGTCGAGGTTGCGGTTGCCGGTCCGGTTCACGACGACGCCGGTCCCCGAATAGCTGCAATCGCCGATATCCTCGTCGGGCTCTTCGACCGCGCACAGATAATAGTCATCGACGCTGCTCTGCACATTGCCCGGTCCGGTGAAGACATAGTGAAGGTCGGGCGCGCGGAAGGCGGTGCCATAGGCGGCGCGCAGCAGCAGGCTGCTCGTCGGTCGCACTTCGACCCCGCCATTATAGGTGAACTTGCCGACGTCACGTCCGGCAAAGCCGAAAGTGTCATAGCGGCCGGCACCCGTCAGCGTCACGAAATCGAGCACCGGCACGCGCACTTCGCCGCCGATCGCGGCATGGCTGCGCTTGCCCGCGCCGTCGCTGTCTTTCCAGCTGTAATAATAGTCGGTGAGCGCCAGCGGATCGGGGCGCAGATTATAGCCCTGCTTGCCATATTCGGCGACCACCGCGACCCCGACCGGACCGGCCGGAAGCTGGAACAGCTCGCCATTGGTCAGCGTCGCCTGCAAATTGCTGGTCCAGCTATACGGACGATAGACCGTATCGGCCGAAATGCTGTCATATTCGGCTGGCGTCAGCGCGGTGTAGAGCCGCGCGGGATCGGCGTTGAAGATCGGATAGCCGCTGTCCTCGTCGACCCCCAGCTGTTCATGCAGAAAGAAGGCGATCGCCTTGGAATTGACGATCTGGGGCCAGCGGACGACCGACTGGTAGCGACTGTAATTGAACGACGCCTCGTAATTCCAGGCATTGCCGAAATTGCCGCGGATACCGGGCGTGATGCTGTAGGTCGTCTGCTTGCTGCGCTGCATTTCCAGCCCGCCGGTTTCTTCCGGGGCAAACTGGCGCGACCAGTCGTCGATCGTATCGTCGAACGCGTTGTAAAAACTGTTGTCCGAACTCGACGACGAGCTTTCGAACGCCCAGCTCGTGACATCGTACATCAGCCGGACCTTGCTGATTCCGAACTGAAAGTCGGCGAACAATTTGGCATTGTCCGACAGCTCGTACGACATCGTGCCGAAGCTGTTGAAGCCCTTGCGACCCGAAACGATCGTGCCGTAGCCGATCGACGTCTTGCTGCCGCAGTAATAGCCGGGGCCATAATCGTCGATCGCCGGATCATAATCGCCGTAGCGCGGACGCGACGTATAGATGGTCGAACCGCCGTTGAGGTTCGCAACCCCGGCGCAGGCCGCCGGGCCCGGATCGATATAGCTGTCGTTCTCGATGCTGTAGCGCAGGAAGGTGCGGCGCGCGATCGTGCTGCCGGGACTGTCGTCGGTGCTGTCCTGGATCGAACGATCATAAGCCCACAGCGGACGCTGATCGAGATATTCGATCCCGGCCGCGATGCTGAAGCGGTCGGTCGACCAGCCGCCGGTCGCGGTGAAGCGATGCGACATGCCGCCACCATGCTGGGTGCGGCCGTGACGATAGTCGAGGGTCAGGCCGTCCAGATTTTCCTTCATCTTGAAGTTGATGACGCCCGCGATTGCGTCCGAACCATAGATGGCGGAGGCTGCACCCGACAATATCTCGACCTTGTCGATCAGCCCCACCGGGATGTTCGAAATGTCGGTGAAGTTGCTGCGGCCGATATAAGGCAGCGGGAAATCGGCGATGCGGCGGCCGTTGACGAGCACGAGCGTATGGTTGGGGCCAAGGCCGCGCAGGTCGACCTGCTGCGCGCCGGGGGTGAAGTCGGCGCTGCTTCCCGACTGCGGGCTTTGCGTCTCGCCGCTGTTCTGCGTCATCGCCGCGAGCAGTTCGGGGACGCTGGTATAGCCGTTGGCGCGGATCGCATCCGAATCGATGGTCGTGACCGCCGACGGCCCCTGATCCTTGATCGTGGGAATGCGCGAACCGGTGACGATGATCTCCTGCACCGCGCCCTCGTCCGACGCGTCCTGCGCCAGCGCCGGCGTGGCGAGCGCGGGAAGGCAGACGCCCAGCCCGAGAATGATGCGAAGCGACCGTCGGCCGAGATGTTCCATCGAAAAGCCCCTATCCTGTCTGCGGCGCGAATCGGCGCCCCCAATGCCCTGTCACGAGACGCGCCCTATCAGCCAGAACGGACCGAAAATTTCAATCATTATGACGAAAACAGGAATCATATTGTCATTTTGCGTGTCGATTATGTAACATCCATCGATCAGAGTTGCCGAAGGAGATATGCCGATGCCGCCGATCAGACTGTTCAAACGGATCGCGGCGTTCCTGTCCGCGCTCCTTCTCGCCGCGCCGCTTGCGGCGGCGGCGAAGGATCAGCCCTACGAACATTATGTCTATGGCGCGCTGAACACGCCGACGCCGGGTCCGGTATCGGGCGGACTGCTGCTGATGGGCGGAGGCGATCGGAATATCGACGCGATGAAATGGTTCTTCGGCAAGGCCGGCAAGGGCCACATCGTCGTCCTCAGCGCGTCTTACGGCAAGGAAATCGGCGAGGAATTCTATCGCGACATCGGCGGCATCCAGTCGGTCGAAATCTTCGTCTTCCACGCGCGTTCGCAAGCGACCGACAAGAAGATTCTCGACCGGCTGCGCAAGGCCGACGGCATCTTCATCGCCGGCGGCGATCAGTCGCGCTATGTGCGCTTCTGGCGCGGCACGCCGGTCAACGAGATCATCGACGCGCATGTCGCGGCGGGCAAGCCGCTCGCCGGGACCAGCGCCGGCCTCGCGATGCAGGGCGAAAAACTCTATGGCGCGATGGACGACGGCAGCATCAAGAGCCCCGAAGCGCTCGCCGATCCGCTCGGCCCCGCGAACACCATCGAAGGCGATTTCCTGCACCTGGCGCTGCTCAAGGGCGTCGTCACCGATACGCATTTCAAGGAACGCGACCGGCTCGGCCGCCTTTTCGCCTTCGTCGCCAAGGCGCAGGTCGGACGCGCTGCCGACGCGCCCGCGATGATCGGGCTCGGCGTCGATGAAAGCGCCGCGCTCGCGGTCGAACCCGACGGGTCGGGGCGCATCTATGCGACCGCACCCGACGGCTATGCCTGGGTCGTCGACGGATCGGGGCTGCGCAACGTCAGCGACCGCAGGCCGCTCGATGCGCCGCGGGTCAAGGTGACGGGGGTCGGGCCGGGATCGGTCGTTCACTTGCCCTCGGGCCGCGTCGATGCGCCGGTGTTCGTGCGCAACTATGCCGCGCGCGCGGGCGAACTGGTCGAGGTGCCGCGCTGGTCGCTCGCGATCCATGGCGGCGCCGGGGTCATCAAGCCCGGCTCGCTCACCCCCGACAAGGAAGCCGCCTATCGCGCCGGCCTCGACGCCGCGCTGCGCGCCGGATCGGCAGTGCTCGACAAGGGCGGCCCGGCGCTCGACGCGGTCGCGGCGGCGGTGCGCGTGCTCGAGGACAATCCGCTGTTCAACGCTGGCCGCGGCGCCGTGTTCACCGCCGAGGGGACCAACGAACTCGATTCCGCGATCATGGACGGCGCCACGCTCAAGGCCGGTGCCGTCGCGGGCGTCACGCGCACCCGGCACCCGATCGACCTCGCCCGCGCGGTGATGGACAAGAGCCCGCACGTCCTCTTGGCGCGCGACGGCGCCGACCGCTTCTCGGTCGAACAGGGGCTCGAACAGGTCGATCCCGCCTGGTTCCGGACCGATCAGCGGTGGCAGCAGTTGCTCGCCTGGCGCAAGAAGCATCAGGCGGCACTCGACCCGACGCACCTGTTCGGCACCGTCGGCGCGGTTGCGATCGATGCCGACGGCAATCTCGCCGCCGCAACCTCGACCGGCGGCATGACGGGCAAGCGCTGGGGCCGCATCGGCGATTCGCCGCTCATCGGCGCGGGCACCTATGCCAGCAACGGCCAATGCGCGGTTTCGGCGACGGGATCGGGCGAATATTTCATCCGCGAAAGCGCGGCGCGGCAGGTCTGCGATCGCGTCGCGTGGAAGGGCGAAAGCCTGAACGACGCGGCGCAGGCGACCATCGCGGCGGTCGGTGCGATCGGCGGCGACGGCGGTCTGATCGCGATGGGCCCCGACGGCCGTCCGGTCTTTGCGCTCAACGACCTTGGCATGTATCGTGGCCGGATGACGGCCGGGGCGGAACCACAGACGGCGATCTTCGCTGACGAGGCATGGGCGGACTGATGGCGCCGATGACCGTCAGTCTCGACGAGATCGACGATCGCCTGCTCACCCTGCTGCGCGACGATGCGCGCCAGACCATCGCACAGCTTGCGAAGGAACTCGGCATCTCGCGCGGCCAGGTCTATTCGCGGCTCGCGCGGCTGGAAGAGGATAATATCGTCGCGGGCTATACGGTGCGGCTGGGGCAAGCCTTTGCCGCCGGCCGCGTCCGCGCCCATATGATGATCAAGACGCTGCCGCGCTATCATCGCGAGGTCGAGGCCGCCCTCGCCGGCTTCACCCAGGTTCAGGCGATCCACGCGATCAGCGGCGAATATGACATTATTGCGATGCTGGAGGCGGAGGACAGCGCCCTGCTCAACGAGCTGATCGACGAGATCGGCCTGCTCGACGGGGTCGAACGCACGACGACGTCGGTCATATTGGTGACCAAGATCGAACGCTGACCCCTTCCCTCCGGTCGGGGCCGGACGTTCAGTTGGTCCAGTAGATATAGTCCTGCCCGTCCTTCCACGGCGCGTTGAGCGGCACGTCGATCCGCACCGGCCCCTCGATCAGCCCCGGCCAGATCGGCTTGGCCATCCCCTTGTTCTGCGCCTCGATCATCGCGCGAAGCTGCGCGACGCGCTGCGGCTCCTGCGCCGACACGTCATGCTGTTCGGTCGGATCGACGGCGAGATTATAGAGGCGAACCTTTTCGGGCCGCTTCGTCACCTGCAATTTCCAGTCGCCCGCGCGCACGACGCGATAATCGCCCGAACGCCAGTACATCGCCTGGCGATGCGCCGGCCCGGCCAGGATATTCTGGCTGTCGACGATGCGATCGGTCGGCACCTTCGCCCCCGCCGCGGCGGCGATCGTCGAATAGATGTCGATATGCCCGGTCACGTCGGCACGGGCAGACCCCGGCGCGATATGGCCCGGCCAGCGCATGAAGAAAGGCGTGCGGATGCCGCCCTCGAAAAAGGTCGCCTTCCATCCCCGATAGGGCGCATTGAGGTGCGGGATGCCATTGTACCAGGCCCCGCCATTGTCGCTGGTGAAGATGACGAGCGTATTGTCGTCGATCCCCGCCTGCTTGAGCTTCGCCATGACATCGCCGATGCGGCGGTCGAGCTGTGCGATCATCGCTCCGTAAACGCGCGTCTTGTGGTCCTTGATCTGCGGCAGCCGGTCATATTCCTCGCGCGTTGCCTGCAACGGCGTGTGCGGCGCATTGAACGCCAGATACATGAAGAAGGGCCGGTTCTTGTTCGCGTCGATCGCCTTTTCGGCTTCGGCGGCGAAATAGTCGGTCATATGCCCTTGGGGATGAAAGCGCATGCCGCCGTTGAAAGTCACGGCATGGCGCAGATTGGCCCAGATGAAACGGTCGATCGGATCCCACGGCAGCTTGGCGTTGACCGTATCGGGATCGTCGTCGGGCAGGAATTTCGCGCCCCCCGCCAGAATCGCGAGGCTTTCGTCGAAACCCTGCGCATTGGGCTGCAAGCGCGGCGCTTCGCCCAGATGCCATTTGCCGATGTGGATGGTGTGATATCCCGCCGCCTTCACCGCCTCGGCGATGGTAATCTCGCTCGGCGGGACGCCCATGTCGGGATAGTCGGGAATATCGTCGGTGATCAGTTCCTTGTGGAATACCGCCTTCAGCGGACCAAGGCCGCCGCCATGCGCCAGATTCTCGGCAAAGGCGGTCGGCACCGCGGTAAATTCGAAACCGAAGCGCGTCGGATAGCGGCCGGTCATCATCGCCGCGCGCGACGGCGAACAGGTGGCGTTCGCGGCATAGGCGGTGGTGAAGTTCAGCCCCTGACGTGCCAGCGCGTCGATGTTGGGCGTCTTGACGATCCCGCCTGCAACGCCGCCGCCGTTCAGGCTGATGTCGTTCCAGCCCAGATCGTCGGCGACGATCAGGATGATGTTGGGCGGACGCTTGGTCCCCGGCGCGGTGACGGGGGCCGCACCCGGCCCCTGCTGCCAGACTACGGCGTGGTTCGGCTGCACCGGGTCGCGCCAGTCCTGGATCATCCCGGGCAGACGATATTTATTCTCCTGAAAGCCCCAATAGCCACCCGCGCCGATCAGCGCGACGACGCCCAATGCAATCCAGCGTTTCTTCATCGGTCCCCTCCGGCCCCCTCTAAGCCCATGTCAAAAGCGCGATATGCGCAAGCGCCGCAGCGAGTGCGAGCCCCAGCCCCACCGTGACCCGCGGGCTGGCATAAAAGGCGATCTGTCGCTGCGTCGGGAAAGAGAAGGTCGTCTCGATCCCCAGCGTCTTGTTCGGATGCACGGCGCGAAAGGCCGGATCGGCCGCCATGCGGATCAGGTCGCGGCGGCTGCGGTATCGCATCGTGCCGACAAGCGACCAGCCGGGGTCGGCGGGTGTGTTCCACGCGTCGATATAGCCGCCGACCTTGGCGCCGACATAGAGCGGATGCCCGCCGCGCGCGATCAGCCCGCGCACGAAGGGGTCCGAATAGCGGCGCAGCCATTCGCTGCCCGCGCGCGTCTCGCCGCTGGCGGGATCGGTGACCTGGCCGGGCCGCGTGCGGACAAGATTGACCATGACGAATTCGCGTCCGTCGTCGTCCTCCAGAAAGGCGCGCAGGCGGGCGCTGTCGTTGCCCGTTTCCTCCATGCGATCGCCGAGCGTGCCCAGAAAGGCGTCGATCTCGGCCCGCGTCAGCGGGCGGCGGAACCCGTCGTAGAACAGCAGGAAGGCGAGCCAGAGCAGCAACGCGCCCGCCCAAATCGCGCCGACAAAAAAAGCCTGCTCCCCCATCATCCCCCCGACTCTTCGGTTGCCCCGAAACTATTGGCACTATATGTGTCATTATATCGGGCGCGGCGCAAGATGCTTCGAAGCGGGCATTGACCACGGCGCCAAGCTGCGCCAGCGGGGAGGACATGACGACAACGGCGAAAGCGGAGGGCGAGGCAAAGGCGAATCCGGCAAGCGTCACGCCCCGGATCGATGGTCGGCGCGAACGCAGCCGGTCGAGCCACAAGCGCATCGTCAAGGCGATGATGGAACTGATCGCCGGCGGCGACCTGATGCCCAGCGCGGCGCGCGTCGCCGACGAAGCCGGGATCGGCATTCGTACCGTCTTCCGCCATTTCGACGATATGGATTCGCTCTATAGCGAGATTTCGGCGACGATCGCCGAACGGGTGATGCCGATCGTCACCGCCCCCTATCTCGACAACGACTGGCGTGCGAACATGCGCGACCTCGCCCGCCGCCGCGTCCGCGTGTTCGAGACGATGCTGCCGTTCCGGCTCGCCGCCAATATCAAACGCTACCAGTCGCCCTTTCTGATGGCCGAATATGGCCGCGTCATCACGGTCGAGCGCGAACTGGTGATGCGCCTGCTACCCGCGCCTGTCCTTGCGAACAAGGTGGCGGCGGAGGCGCTATGTGCCACCCTCTCCTTCCAGAACTGGCGCGCGCTGCGGCACGACCAGGGCCTGCCGGCCGAAGAAGCGGGGACCGTCACCGCGCATATGGTCGAAGCATTGCTCGCCGCACTTCCGCAGGGCGGCGATCGGTGACGCGCGGCGCGGCGCTGATCGCTTTCGCCGCGCTCGGCGTCCTCGCCGCATGCAGCGCCCAAAAGACCGAACAGCATGCCGAGGCGCAGACTCCGACCTGCCCGCCGATGCCGGCGCGCGACTATGTCTGGATTCCCGGCGCGACCTTCACCATGGGCGCCGACGCGACGCTGCCCGAAGAGGCACCGGCGCGCGAGGTTACGGTCAAGGGCTTCTGGATGGCGACGCATGAGGTGACGAACGCCGAATTCGCCGAATTCGTGAAGGCGACCGGCTACAAGACGCTTGCCGAGAAAGAGCCGCCGAAACTGCCCGGCGCGCCGCCCGACATGCTGATCCCCGGATCGGCGGTGTTTACCGCGCCGACCGACGGCAACCCCAACTGGTGGCGCTGGGTCGTCGGGGCCGAATGGCGGCATCCCGAAGGGCCGAAGACCGGCATCGCCGGCCGCGACCGCGATCCGGTGGTCCAGGTCGGTTACGACGACGCGCTCGCCTATGCGCGCTGGAAGGGCAAGGCGCTGCCCGACGAGGCGCAATGGGAGCTTGCCGCCGCAACCGGCGGCGCGCGGCGCGATGTCCCTGTCGATGCAAACGGCAAGCCGACCGCCAACTATTATCAGGGCGTATTCCCGGTCCGCGACCTCGGCACCGACGGCTTCAAGAGCCGCGCGCCGGTCGCCTGCTTCCCCGCCGACAAGCACGGCGTCCACGACCTGATCGGCAATGTCTGGGAATGGACGGCAAGCGCGATCGACCCCGACCGCAATGTCATCAAGGGCGGCAGCTTCCTGTGCGCGGCAAATTATTGCGCGCGCTATCGCGCCGCCGCGCGCCAGTTTCAGGAACGCTCGCTAGGTACCGATCATGTCGGCATTCGCCTGATCGACACGGCGCGCCCGCCGCCGCCGGACGAAAAGCCACACGAGGGCTGACAGCGCGACGATCGCCCCGCCGAGAACCAGTCCGGCCTGGATCGCCCGCTTGCGACCCTGTTGCCGCCACGCATAAAGGTTGATCTGTTCGTCGGCGGTGTAACCTGCCGGCATTTCGAGTACCTGGTTGGTCTTCGCGAACGCCGCATAATCGGCCTTCATCGCCGCAAAGCGATCGGGCATCGCGGCGGCCAGATCGCGCGTTTCGCCGGGGTCGCTGGCGATGTCGAACAGCCGCCACTGGCCGTCGCCCGTCGGCGGCAGATTGCGCACCAGCTTGTAATCGCCCCGGAACAGCGCGGCATTGCCCGACAGTTCATAACCGATCGGCGCGTCGCCATGAACGCTGCCTGCGCCGCCCGCCAGCATCGGCACCAGACTGCGCCCCGCGATCGGCTCGACCGTCCGCCCGCCCCAGCTGCCGCCGTGACCCGGCACGCCGGCGAGGTCGGTCAGCGTCGGGACGATGTCGGTGACATGCGCGAGCCCGTTCGAGATCGCGCCCGCGCGCACCTGCGGATGGCCGGGCCAGGCGATGATCAGCGGTACGCGCAGCCCGCCCTCGGTCGCGCTGAACTTGTATCCCGACAGCGGCGCCGCAGCCGCGCTGGCCCAGCCCGGACCGATGGCGCTGAAGCTGTGGCGGCGGCCGATGTTGCCGATCGAGGTGTCATACTCCATCCCCAGGAACAGCCGGTTGCGCAGCCGGTTATAGGGGTTGGTCGGTTCGGGGCCATTGTCCGACAGAAAGACGAAGATCGTATTGTCGTAATCGCCCGTCGCCTTCAGATGCGCGACAAGGCGCCCGATCTCGCGGTCGGCGGCGGTCGCCATCCCGGCATAGGCCTGCATGACGCGGACCGCCGCCTTGCGTTCGTCACTATCCAGCTTTTGCCAGTCGGGCGTCGTCGCCATCGTCACCATCGGCGCGCCCGCGGGCATGATGCCCAGCGCCGCGGCGCGCTTGGCCCGTGCGGCGCGCAGCGCCGTCCAGCCTTCGCGGTACATCGCCTGATAGCGCGCGATATCGCTGTCGGGCGCCTGCACCGGAATATGGTTGGCAAGGAAATTGACCGACGCGAAAAACGGCTTTCCGCTCGCGCGGTCGGCGTCGATATAATCGATCATCTTCTGGACGACGAAGCGCGACGAATAATAATCCTTGGGCAGCAACCCCGGCTTGCCATTGTCGGTCCAGTTCGCCTTGTCATACAGGCCCTTGATCGGTTCCTGATCGAAATTGTCGGCGCCCGCATCGGCCAGGCTGAAGGCGCGGTCATAGCCGCGCGCTTCGGGAAGCCGCGTCGGATCGCTGCCCAGATGCCATTTGCCGGTCAGATAGGTGCGATAGCCCGCCGCCTTCAGCATTTCCGCGATCGTGACGACGCTGTGGTTCATCACCGTGTCGTACCCCGGCTTGCCGCGGTGCGCGTCGGGGATTGTCTCGGGCATATTGCCCAGCCCGGCGCGGTGGTTCATCACCCCCGTCTGCAGCATCGCGCGCGTCGGCGAGCAGGACCCCGACACATGGAAATTGGAAAAGCGCATCCCGGCGTGGGCCAGCGCGTCGATGTTCGGGGTCGCGAATTCGGCCCCGAAGGCGCCGACATCCGAAAAGCCCCAGTCGTCGGCCAGCAGGATGACGATGTTGGGGTGGCGCGGCGATGCGGGCGCGGTCGACGCCGCGGTCTGCGCGGCCAGCGGCGCCGCGACCAGCGCGGCGGCGACCCCGGCGGCGAACGCGCGCCTCATGCCGACACCAGCGCGGGCAGGCAGCCCGTCCGCTCGAGCAGCGGATCGACCGCGGCACGCGCCGCGTCGTTCAGCGCCGCGTAGCGCATGCGCAGGTCGGCAAGGCATTTCGCCTGATATTTGAACACCCCCTGGTCATAGCCATGCCCCATCGCCTCGAACCGCATCATCGCCTCCCCCTTTTCCAATGCCGCCGCATTCGCCCGCAAGAAGGGCAGATAGACCGCGCCCGCCACCGCCAGCAGCGCCTCGACCACGGGCGGCAGCGGCGCATCGGCCGCGTCCCATTCGCCGTCGATCCCCGACATGTCGTCGATGTGCAAAAGCCAGCGATAGGCAAAGGGATAGTCGGCGCGCATCATCGCCTGCGCCGTCGGATCGACGCCGAGCTGCGACAATTGGCCGAACAGGCCGAATTCGGCGAGCGACGGCCGCGTGCCGAACAGGCAGTGCCGGTCCTGGACATGCGTCTCCAGCGCCGCGAGCACCGCACGGGTCGACGCTTCGATCAGCGGGAAATTCGCGGGCGTGCAGCCGACGATCGCCATGCGCCCGACCTGCCGCTCGCGAAAGCTCGCCGCGAACCGCTCGCGCTGTTCCGCCCCGCCGCCCTTGAACGCATCGAAGGCCAGCCAGCGGCTCATCTGCAGCTGGTCGACCTCGGCCAGCCAGCGATAGCCGAACATCGCCTTGGTCAGCCATTCGTCGGCGAAATCCTCGATCAGATGCGCCAGAAAGGCGCGCGCGGGATCGGGCGGCACCACCGACCGGCTGCCCGGATGGCGATCCTCGAGCAGATAGAGAAGCGGGGTCGAATCATTGTGCCAGCTATCGTCGGGAAAGCGCACTACCGGGATCACCGGCGCGCGGACATGCGCCAGCGCCCCGCCCTGCGTCGCGGCGCCATGAACCCAGATATGCGGTAGGCGGCGATAGCGCATCGCCGCACGAATCTTCATCGAATAGGGCGAACCCAGCGCGCCATGCACCTCATAAGGCCGTTCGTTCACCCGTCCCTCCCCATGTTTTGGCATATGCTATGCCAATATATCGGCGAGCGCAATGGGCGGCGTCCCCTCCCGCCGCACGGACGGATCAGCGGGCGCGGCGAGCGCCGCCCCTCATTCGCGCGCCGCGGCCTCCGCCGCTCGCGCTTCGCGGGCCTTGCGCGCCTTGCGCCACGACGGGCGCGTCTTTACCGCGGCCACCCCGTCCGCCGCCTGCGCCGGCACCGCGCCGGTCAGCGGCACCGCGGGCGTCAGCGGCGCCGCCGGCGTCGGCCGCCCCGCCGCCTCCTCGGCCTCGATCCACGCCAGATAGGCTTCAGGGATCGTGTCGCCCGCCGCGATCCAGTCGGCCTCGCCGGCAAAGCGCTGCGCCGGCTCGCCATCGACCGGCGGCCCGTCGTACATCTGCATCGGCCCGTGATAGGGCGCGTCATGGTCGCGCAGCGACACCATCGCGGTGCCCGGATCGTCCAGCTGCGCCGCGATCGCGTCGACCCCGCCCGCGTCGGCGGCGGCGATCAGCGAGCGCTGCCGCTCGACCAGCGCGATCAGCGGCGCGTCGATCTCGGCCTGCGCCTGCGCGTCGAGCGCCACCCCGGCGAACCCCTCGATCAGCGCCGCGGCATCATCCTGAGCCGCGACCCCATCCCCGTTCGTCCCGAGCGAAGTCGAGGGACCGTGGATCACCGTCCGCACCGTCGTCGTCGAAGCCTCGGCCACCGCACCCGCGGCGTCCCCGACCTCCGCTCGTCCTGAGGAGCCGCGCAGCGGCGCCTCGAAGGACCCGGCCCCCGCGCTCGCCCGCGTCGAGAAATAGTTGATCACCGTCCGCTTGCCGCCCGCATCCTGCCCATAGTGGCGCAGGCAGAACATCAGCAGCGCGTCATTATGCTTGCGCCGAAATCCCATCAGCTTGCCGCCGACGAAGACGGGCACCAGATAGCCGTCGATCGCGCGCTCGAACGCGATATCCTTCAGCCGCGCGACCCCGAAATCGAGCGCCGCCTCCCACGCCCGCCGAAAGCTCTCGGCGCCGGGCGCGCGCCGCAGCGTATAACAATTCGCCTGCGCCATATTGACCATGGCGGCGGCGCGGCTGACCGACCCCGTATCGGCGAGCGCCGCGATAAACGCCCGCTGCCGCTCGGGCGTCCACCCATCGTGCCGATATTTGCGCGGCACCGGCGTAAAGTCGGGAAGCGGCGGCCGCGCCTCCTTCGCGATGGGGGTGCGGTTTTGCATGATAAGCCCTCCTGTCTGCCAAACCGGACAGGATATGACGTGGTGGGGGAATGTAGGAAAGGGGTTTGTTTATGGTTTGTTCCAAAATATCACTTTCAAAGTGGGTTTGAAAGAAAATGGGTCATACTTAGAACTGGATAGACCAAATTAGCGGGACAAGAGGACTAGCTTGGGTCTTTTGATTCTCGCGCGCTGGATTGCCGGCTCGTCAGGCTGCCGATTAATTGCGCGCTCCACCACCTCGGAGACATTCCCGCGTTTTGAGGCACGAACTAAGGATGGCAAATTCGCTCGCCCGGCCTTTCTTTCTGGCGGTGATAGCCGAGCGATCTCAGCCGATTTAAACTCCAGCTGAGGTGGAGCATCTTCGATGTCTGGCTGCGCAATCTGGCGCTCGGCAATTGCGGCTACTACCGCTCGACGAGACGCAGCCGGTGCAATTATTAGAGACAAATCAGGCGGAGAATTTTCGGTGGGACATAAGATGGTCGACAAAGGGAAAAATAGGTGTCGCAGATACTCTACTCGTTTCCACCTTGGCCGCTTGCCTTTAGCTTTGGCTTTTACCAGAGCGCGGACGATTGCGTTAATTTGCCGACCATCAGCGAGCTGAATTCCCGATATCTCGCCTTGCGAAGCGTCACAGGCGCCCAAGGGATTATAGAATGCGTAAAGTGGAATGGTCGGCAACTTCTCCTGGGCTGATGACCTGATTAGTGTGGACGCTTGTTTGCCCGTTCCATGGGGATGATCCAGCTCTCGATATGAACCCCGGAGCCAGTTCGTTGGGTTAGGAACCAAGCGTTTCGACTGAATCCGGTACTGCACACTATCGCCGGTAGCCGGTTGAAAGATAACGAGATCAAAGTCTCCACCTGTCAATGCTTCAGGCGGAGTGAATACGGTAGCGTCCTCGCCACCGATCTTCAGCAACGACGCGATAATGATGTCCGTAACGCTATCTTCTCGGAATCGTCTTCCAATCTTTGTCTCAAGCTCGAGGAAATCGGCCGCCATTGCCGGTATTCTTTCAGCGAGATCGCAAGGCGAAGTAAAAATTGGCGTCATGTGCCCCTATCCATAATGCAATCTCTTCGATCTCTCGCCCTGGGTGTTCAGTAATGAACCTTTAGAATTGACCGGAATGCGAACCAAATTGACTCGAACGCCGTTATCCTCCTAGGCCGCGTTGACAAAAGACTTCAGCCATAGCCGCGTGGCGGCGAGGTTTAG
>ERZ781399.1139-NODE-1139-length-24290-cov-4.214524_pt1 | contig 24290 bp, 22 predicted proteins | sample MGYA00511014_ERZ781399 | MGnify/ENA primary metagenome ERZ781399 (study PRJEB29847, sample SAMN06458254) | wastewater metagenome | isolation source: Wastewater bioreactor | place: South Africa: Cape Town | study: EMG produced TPA metagenomics assembly of the...
GTTTTAAGATTAGAGAAATGAAATATACGGTGGCATTGAATAGGATGTTGGCAGAGGATGTTGAGTTGGATACATCATGTCAGGATGAATATGTTGACCATGTGTTGACATATGTGGATGAACGGGATAATAATGTGGAACAACAGATACCGATGATGTTGTTGTCGTTGTCGTTGTTGTTGTCGTTGGTGGAGATGAAAGAATTGTACTAACAGGTGCTACTTGAGATGGTGGTGTATGACGATCGAATTTTTCATCTAAATATAGTCAATGAATTGCTTGAGAACAAAATCTTGATTGAATTACTTTCAGAAATATTCGAATCTGTTAGTTTATCCGATGATGATTCTTCATTACTACTGTTATTGTTATTGATTATATGTTTTTCTTTTTGATTAAAAATATCATTGTCAAATGTTTTATCATCTTCTGAAGCAATCATATCGGCCGATTTCGTTTCGAAACTTTGTTGTGATGAAGGCGATGGACTTCTTCCAATTGGTTTCATTTTAATCACAATCGGTGCATTTTTAATCGGTACAACGGGTTGCTGTTGCGTAACTGTCGGCAGAATAGCAGCATCATATTCATCAGGTTCATTGAAATTTTGATTATTTGCTAATTTCGTTCCCATGGAATCTGTATTAAGTTCATTGGTTTGTGATAACGGATAATAAAGTGACGATTTCTGTTGTCGTTCTTCTTGCCATTGATTAACATGTTTTCGTAGGATTAAATTTGGATTGATATGATTAATTGGTACATTTTGTCGATGACATTGCGGACATTCATGAATTTCACTTTCGATTAATGCATTACGAATACCTTAAATAGATCAAAGTAGATTTTGTGAACAAAATGAAATGAAGTTTGATTTGTATTTACAATCATCACAAAAACTGTTATGACAACATGGTGTTATGACAGCATCGAAATAGATTTTCTTGCAGATTGGACAGAGAAGATCATCGGGAGGAAGTTCTTCATCTGCAGATTTTGCTAGTAGAATCGATGGTGCAGATGGTACACCGCCTTTTTTGTCACTATTTTCAATTAATAATTCACTGAAAAAGAAATTTATTTCAAAAAAAAATAATAAAATCAAACAAAATTATTTAACGCACGCCATTTGTTTGGGTACAAATGCTTGACCAGATTTGTCTGTCAAAACGCCAGGCAAAGGTGCTGGTACTCGGATAAGACCATTACGTGGAATGCCCGTTGGTCTTTTAACTAAGTCCGTGTGACGCGGATGACGAGTCCGATGACCATAATGATAAGGCGCCTGATTTGTTATGATATGTGAATTATATGATGTCGGTTTTGGGAGAGATGATGAACTAGTCGATTGTGTACCATCGTTATTCACCGATGATGAACCATTGACATGACCAGTTGAATTCGTAGATGATGATGATGATGATGACTGCTGAAGATAGAAATGTAAGTAACGAACGAACAACAAGAGAAAAGACTGAGAGAATCAAATAGGGACTCGCTTTAGATTTCGATAATGAGTTTTATTTTTATTTAAAAATGATTCTACGTGATGAGAAGGACATCGATGACTACGGATATGATTGACATCCTTAATACGATGATGATGACGCACAGCGTCTTTATTTTTAGTGATAAAATAATCTGATTTACAAAACGGAATGGAGGAGGAGAAAATGACAGAAAATAATGATCGACGTTGATATTCGAGGATAATCATATCTGATGAATCCATTCCAAAGATGGAACCTACCAGGTGAAGTGGACATTGACTTCTTAGATGACCAGGTTGTTTACAAGTGTGACATATGTACGATGTATTCGATCGATGAGCTACTGGCCTACGCAAGTCAAATCATTTTACATACAAAACAATGTTGAAAATATTTTTCTTTTGCTATTTTTACATATATGCAGGTTGAGAACTTTTTAAAACTTGTTTCAATCGTTCTTCTTCATTGAAATCTTCACTTGAATTGTTGTTGTTGTTGTTGTTACTTGGTGGCTAAATATTCAATAAAATTTGATTAACATTCAAGAATCTATGTTAGAAACAGATATTCTACTTGATTGAATGCTTCTAAAGGAACAGGTTTCATTTCTGCAGTTGCTGATGAACCAATGACAGGTCGAAGATATCTACAATCAAGTTTACTAGCACATCGAATTCATAGTCTCATGAATAAAAACGTACTTATTCACAATTTCATCGGATGAAATAGCCGGTTTTCGAGTAGTTGTTGACGGTGTTAATGATTCGAACATACCTCTCACACGTCGAGTGACAACAACACTTGTATTTTTTTTAATCATATCCATCGGATCTTTGTATTCTAAATATGTAATCAAATCGAAACAAAAAAAAAGTCAAATTTCTAAATTGAAAATAAGAAAAATTAGCACACCTTCATGTGTTGTTGAATCACTAATAATTAAATCATAATCATCTCTTGAATGATGTCCTCCTGAACGTGTTGATTTCTCGATAATCAATCGTTTGAGTTCTCCAAGCGGACAACTAGGTCCTTCAAATTGTACCGATTCAAAATCTCTGTCTGCTTTGTATTTATATCGTATAATGGACACGTTTTTAGCCATAGTTGATGTATCAATGAAGACAAACAATTATATACACAAAAAAAGCACAGTATTGATGGAAAATGTCTTTATTTTTTTTTATGTTGATAGATGAGAGACGAAATCACCAAAGAAAAACGAATTTTTTCAGAACAAAAACGAAATGTTATTGGATTATTGACAATGATTTTTGAGAAAAACGAATAATAAATAACCAAACAAAAGATGATCAACGCACGAAAATGCTAAACATGATGAATAGACGATGAGAGTTTATGTACGAAGATCAAAAACGAATCATTGTCTATTTCAATCTAAAAAAAGCAAAGCAGACAGAAAAATAAACAAAAAAATATTACTAAGATTTCAAAATTTCATCGAAAATACAACCCACCTTCGACTAAATGAGTCATTTTATGTATATGCATCAACAGTAATAATAAATAACACAAGACGAACTATTAGATATGGCCATGACATATCATCCTCTACTTTATTGACATTTTTTCGAGAAAAATTTTCGAGAAAATTTCTTAACAAATTCAGTTCAATCTTAAAAATAATCAAAAAATCGATTCACTTTAACTAACAGTGTCATCTATTGTCGCTATGTGAGTCAGCAAAGTTTTGTTTTATTGCGATCTATTTTGTTCTGCATTCCGCCGACATTAAAATACACGAACATTAAGAAAATATTCTTCTAGAAGTTTCATCAATAGTAAGTACTCAAGCCAATCGAATATCATTAAATATCTATATGATCTATGACAGAGAACTTATAAGAACAATCAAAATTTTAGATTAAATTACTAAGAAACACAGAGTTTTAAAAAGTACTCACGAACGTCTTATACTTTACGCACAACAATTCTTTTCTTCTATTAAACATAGGCTGAAGGCATAAATTTCTAATGAGATCTTTGGTAAAATAATAACACTATATAGTTATTCTCTGATGAGTTTCATTTCGTAACACTTTGAATGAAGATACTTTAATAAAGAAATATGATAGGATCAAAAGAGTTTCATTTTGTTTTTTCAAGTAAGAAGAAAACGAATAACATATCTGTCAATAAGGAATACATATATTGATTCATTCGATGTGGAATTTGGAAGTTTCCAACCAATAAAAATGAAATATTTCGAAATTACTTCCTTGTTTTCTAACTAAACAATGCGAAAATTCTCGAAAACTAAGCAATTGAAATTTGCGCAATAGAATGAAATTACGCAATCTCTGATTTTGTTAAGATTATTTAAGAAGTAAAGCATTTCCTTGTCGATTCTATTCAATAAAAATATTGACAATTTCTGATAGAACACAGACTCTTATTCTCCACATCCGATGAATCATAAGCATTTTTCAATCAACCCATTGTTTTCCCATAAATTCATTATATCATCTACAGTATTTTCGCTATTTAATATTTTTACTTATTGTTCTAGGAAATTTCATTATTGAAAAAGGAAAAAAACCCAATCTTATAAAAAAAAAAAGATATTATCATAATTCATAAGTAAATGAATATTGCCATAATAGAAAGAGTGAGAGAGAACAATCATAGATAAATATATGTATATATATATATATGAACATGTAGAATTGCTGTCAGTGATTTATTTGGTTATACAGGTAAGTGAAGGAAAGAAGGAAATTGTTTGTAAACCCCTCCCCCCCGCAATAAAAGGCCCCGGGGCCCTCTATTTTTTTCGCAAATCGCGATTTTTTCGAACCAAAGTCGCCGTATCCCCCTAGAAAAGGATTTTCCGAACATTTGGCCTCAAACGGGCCTTCTATTGCGGGAAGAGGTTTCTGCAAATAAGAGGAGTCATTGCAAAAATGTTTGTGTAGTATATTTATTAAACAACTCGTGATTGAAATCTATAGACATTTACAATCACTTGACAGCGTTTCATTTTAAGAAAACAACTCGTGCCATCTATTTCGAAGAGAACTAACTGACCATTGGTTTAATTTCTGCCTTGTCATTAATCATTCTCTTCTTTTCCTTCCTTTCTTTTTTCCTTCTTGTCAATGAAAATGAGACAAAAAAGAATGAGACGAACATACAAACAGAAACTTTTAACGAAACGACATTTATTTCAGATATCAATTCAAAACCAAAATGAGTAACAATCGTTCATCGATTGACGATTCACCGAAAGAAGATGGTAAAAACGAACTACTTTTTCGTTGTCTTTTGCATCTCGCTCTCTCTCTCTCTCTCTCTCTCTCTTTCTCTCTGCGCTTAGAACATGATTGGTACAGTTATTTGCAAGAAACGAATAGCGAACCTGCGCCTGCATCCAACTTTCGACAAGTAAGTCAATCTCGAGATTTTTGCTAAATGTCAATCGGTTTTTCTAGGCTGAAATTCCTCCTGTCAATGACTTTAAAATCGATGATAAACTCGAAACAATGGATCCGAGAAATCAAGATTCGTGGTGCATCGGCACAGTTATCGACATTGACGGACCGCGATTACGCATTCGATTAGATGGAACCGATGATCGAAATGATTTTTGGCGTCTTGTTGATTCAGCAGAAATTCGTTGCTACGGAACGACAGAAAGATTAGTAAGTCGAATTAATCATTCGATGATTAATCGAACGAGATTTTGTTTAGCGTGGACAAATTGTTCCGCAACTTGGTTTTCAACAAACATCAAGTCGATGGAAAAGTTTCTTCGAACGGAAAGTTAAAAACGGACCGTTCGCTGCCGAATCATGTTTCAAACCGGTAGGTCAATTCGATAGAAATCGAATCCAATGAATTCTTATTTGTTTTTGTTCTTTCGATTAGCAACCAGCAAAACCCGAGAAAAATTTCTTTAAAAAAGGTCAAAAATTAGAAGCCGTCGATCCTAAACATCCGAATGTTATTTGTCCAGCAACAGTCAGTAATGTTACTCCGGGCATAAGTCAAATAACAATCTCATTGGACGGATGGAGTTCATCAAATGATTTCAAAGTTAGTTATTTTTCGCGAGATATTTTTCCTGTTGGATGGTGCAAATCAGCAGGCATTAAAATCAATCCTGTCGGTGGAAATCGTAGGTTTTCAGTTTTGTGTTTGATTTGATGAATTAACTTTGTCTTTTCCAGTTCCTTCTCGTTCATCGAATAAAATCTTACCATCAAGTCCAGTTAAACAGAACGGAAATCATCGACAATCGAAAAAAACCGTTGTTTCACCACCATCATCAACAGATTCATCATATTCACCAACAACAATGGACGAAAAGAATAATAATCTAACAACTAAAATCGATAAACGACCGACCGGTATCAAAACAAAACTGTTTTCTTTTTGTGTTTTTTTTTATTAAATTTCTGTTTTAGTAACTGTGTACTTAAACTATCTCGGCGATAACAGTGGAATGTTATTAAATCCTCAAAAATTCAGCTCATCAATGTCATCTCAATTCGGACCTGGTCAATGCGATGTCGTTCTTTCGTTGATATTCAATGCATCAATCAAATGTGCTTTCAACACATCGACGCTTACCGAAGACATTAAAACTATTTTTCCGAAACCTTCAAATGATAAAATGCAATCTTACACGCCAATTCACTGTAGATTTCCTTTCGTTGAGTCATTTCATTGTTTTCAATGAATTTTTTTTTCAGTGAATAATAATTCGATAGTTTATGTCCCTCAACTTGAAACGAAAAGTGATTTTTGGGACGTGATACGAAAATTTGAAAACAACGTTCTATCGAGCAATGACCTGTTCACTTCGCTGCCTCCAACTACAAATCATAATCAAAGTAAAACTTCATCGAACTTTGAATTTAATCAAACGTTTTTCTGTTTAGGCAATGGATCGTATTCGTCGTTTCTCGATTCATCGGCATCGCCAGGTTGGTTTTCGCTTTTTCTTACCAATAAAATTCAATTTCCTCTCGTTTAGATAAAAAAGATTCATCGCCAATTACTCATTCGAAAAGAAAGAACACAGAACTAAGCTCACAATCAGGTTGGATAGGAAATATCATTTGAAACCAAAGAACTTGTTTTTCGTTTCAGAAGATCGAACGTTTTTAAGCAATGGTAAAACTCCTCGAATAAGTGTCAACGAAACGTCAGTTTACGATACAAGTAAATCAAAACAACGAATAATTTTCAGTTTGAAAATAATAAATTCAATTCTAGAAGTCCCTGTCGAAATTGCTAGACCAACTGTGAATGGTAAAATTGAAGAAAAAAAACAAGCAAACGAGATTCATTTTTCAATCAAAATTTTAGGAGGAGGAGGAGGAGGAGCACCACCTCGTCGTCTTGAAAAATACGCTCCAATTGACGTAGCAACATTTATTCGTAATATCGATCAATCATTTGAAAGTCTCGCTGCACGTTTTCTCCAAGAGGTGAACTTGAATTCCATGTCTCGTCCCCAAACTTCTACTCTCTTTTCTTTCTTTTTTTTTTCGATTAGGAAATCGATGGTAAAGCACTTCTTCTATTAACAACGGACACATTGATGAGACATATGGGTTTGAAACTGGGTCCTTCACTTAAAATTATTCATCATATTGAACAATTGAAAAAATCTTAAAAAGAACTTTTCCGATCTATTCAAACCTAGTCCGTGTATGTTTGTTTGTTTCTTTTTCTCTCGGTGATTCTCTTCGAAACTACAGCTAAACGAAAATCAAATGAGAAACATATACATTCGAATTATTTTCTATCACAACAGTGTGCACTTGGATTTTTTCTTTTCATAAATAGACTTATCCGTTCATAGAAATGAGAATCATTATTTTTGTATATAAAAATGGATTTCGTTTTGTTGATGTATTAGATCCTATATTCATTTAAATTATCTGATGACTTTCTTTTTAGTTTTGTCTTGACTTCGTATGTGTTCATTTTCTAGAATTCGAAGACAAACAAAGACGAAGAGTTTCTTGGAGTTGTCGTTTGTTTTGAACATACACACACAGAACTTTCTCTACCTGCGTGTATTTATGCTTTATTTTTTGTTTGTTTGTATCTATAAATCACAAGAACTGATGATTTTGTTCTAATAATCATCGTTAATTCTGTATTATTCATTGATGTTTTCTGTTTGTTTGTTTGTTTGTTTTCTTTTTCTTTTTTGTTTATTCAGCTTATATATATAACCTACTCTTGAATATGATGAAATTCTAAGATCTTTGTATTGAAATGGAAGAATAAAATATGAGTAAAATGTAAACTCGATGTTTGTTTATTAAACAAATGAGCAGAACATTTCAAAGGAATAATAAAACATCAAGTTCAAATAATGAATTAATAATTTTATTTGAAATCAATTAATATGTACGAAAAAATAATTAAATCAATCTCGACGGAATAAACATTTCATTCTCATCATCACCAAACTTATCTATTTCAGCGCTTCCGTTTTCTTTTACGTCATCATTACTCTCTCCTTTTTTTTTATACAACTGTTAGTCATCTGAATAGATATTATTCTCCAAAGTACACTCGTGTTGTTCATTTGTTCGTGTTCTCTTCTGTGACTTTCTTCATTGACACATTGAGTAAATAAATGTCGATATACAAACATAACGAACATACATACATATTCATTTATTCCCTATTGCGTGTAGAGATGTTTCCGGTCAAACAAGTTTCTTTTATATCTTTTCTTCTCTTCTATAGAAAAATGTCCATTTACTCATTTGTTCTTCGTTGATAAGTACGGGAAGTAATGGTCTCGCTTCTTTTTCTTCTTCTTCTTTCTCTTGTCTATTGCTATACTTCAAACATGATTAAAAAATCACTCGACTTCGTCTATCTCCAAGACATAGTTAACATGCAGAATTCCGCCCTCTTCTAACTGTCCACTTAGACGACACGTAGTCATGCACGAGATTTAGTTCAATATGATTATCGAACTGATGAAAATATTAGTTACGCTTAAATTGATCGAATCGTCATGTTTCTTTTCAACAGTAGGTCCATTATTCAGCGTTTTCTTTTTGTTCGATTGACACATAAGAAAAGGAAATAACTTTGATGTTTGGTCAGTAGAAAAATTTTGACATGAGATCATTTAATTATCGTGTGATTTTATTGAAAGTTTAACTACAAAAAAGAAAGAGAGATAGAAAGACGAAATGTTTTTTGTTATGACTTGACATCGGACACTCATTCATATACTCTGAATGAACATGCCCAAAGGTCATTTTATGTATATAGGAATGATCAAAAAATGTGTCAGAATTAATATAAAATACACAAAAAAAAAACGAGAGAGATCGTATAGATATATCAATAGACAATATAATCAATGACCACAGGGGCACCTAGAGAGCAAGAGAGATGACAGTGAAACAATAATATTGTACCATCTTTGATGTTCATTCATCCAAACATATTTATTTTCTTTCTTCCAAGAAAAAAAAAGAACATCTTGTTTCCAGTACATTGAATAAATGTATCTGTCTGACACAAAGGACGATATTGATAAACAAAAAGTAAGACTCGATTACACTTCTTGAACTTTGTATAGTCGTTTTATAATTATCTTGTAAAACAAATGAGTTCATTTTCTATCTAGAAGATTGATTACTCTCAAAGTCTATAAACATCATCAACATGATTATTTGTTTAATCATTGAAAAGAAAAGAACATATATCGATAATTACAAAAAACAAGAAGTTCCATTGTTCGAGAATTAACATTCGTAGTTTTGCGGGTGAGATACTATCGGTAAAGATTCTTGATTAAGTTATCAATCAATCAATCATTGATTACCAAAAAACAGATTCTATAGTTGCGTAGTGAATTATGAACAAGAAAGAATTCATTGAATTGGAAAAGATGTCGATCATTGCTTCTGCTCCATTTACAACGCAATCGCAGAAGTAAAAAAAAAGGGCTTCAACCATGTACATACGTATGTATATATTGATAAAAGTTTCGATTTAATGTTCGTGTCTGCTGTTGGTTTATAAATTATGATTATGGAGCGGCAGGCAGCAGGGAGCAGAAGTTCAATAATAGTTTATGTACGTGAAAGAATGATTAGTGTTATTATAATTGCTCAGACATGATTCATTTTTCTTTTTCTTTTTTTCTACGATTTCTTTTCTTCATCTTCGACTAACAACGAATGACACTTATACCCGATCGATTTCGTCTCGAATAGCAAGTCATTTTACTTACTTACACGAAAATTGCATACATCTACTTATAGATCACAATGTGAATAGATGAAAATCAGAAGCAATACCAGACTAAACACACGACTGACTGACTTGTTCATGTCTAATTGCAATCATCGAGTAGTACTAACTACTCCACCCGGTAGACATACGCAGATTGATATGGATATGTTTAACAGAAACAAACTAATATAAAATTTGTACGTATATACTTGCTCGTTAAGTATGTTTACTGATGAACGAGTTTTTCTCTTTTTTTTTCATTCTGATCGTTCGTTGATTCAAGGTCAAAGAGATTTTTGAATATGCTCGAGTAAGGAGAAAAAAAAAGACGATCCTTTTAGCACCATCTCTTTCGTTGACAATGTGTGCGTATATATTATATGTAACATAATTTTCTTTTCTATACAACACTCTTGAGTTTGCTCGATCCTATCGTTATTGAATTAGTGATTGATTTCATCTGTTCTCTGATCGAACGACGAGCAAGTAATATAATGTACGTCGAAACCTAATTTCCTTTCTTTATCATGAGTGTCAACTGTGAAAAGATCATGAAAATTGTAAGATATTGATGTATCACGCTTCTCCTTGAGACGATATTTTGTTTGCTTATTCACCTTTAGATTAACCTTGAATGTTCGTCATTAAACAAAATGACAATAAAGATGTTCTATCTATCGAGTAGTTTTAATATTATTATTAGAAAGAAAGAAAGGAATTGCGTGTAACAAAAGAAGATCTTTGATGATGTTTTCTGTGTAACACGATATGTATATAGAAATAAGTAGCCAAAAGTAGAAACAAACCAATTATATTTGAACTTCGTTCTGTAGAATATGTATGATACCTCCCGAGGCTTCGATGTCCATAACTTATTTGTAGAACGTACATACTATCGATAATTATTTTTCAATAACGCACTTGTTTGATGTGTTACGCAATTTCTTCACTTTCTCTCTAGATGTCGAAAGGAATGTCGATTAGCCGTCTTTTTTTTTCTCCTCATTGTTAAAGTTGACTTGACTAATGTGCGTGTTCCGATTGAACGACCTGTCCAATGGCTCATTTAAACAAGTACACATCTTAACTTCAAACGTGCATCGGTCTTCTTCTTCTTCATCATCATCAGACAGCTGACTTATGTTCACACTTTGCAATTTAGAGATTTCTTATTCGATAATGTTAATCTACAGAATCGAACTATAAACTTCCCACAATTGAACGCACGCGTTTTCACATGCAAGGTCTCTTGGTCATGTCATAAACTATAATACATATGTATGTATTTGTAGTTGATCACTAACATATAATGAAACTCGAGTGTATTTTACGTAAGCTAGCATATCATACACTTGAACATAAAGAAGCCCCTCGTATATTATCCGCCGTTGTGAAAGAAAAGTAAGGTACAAATTAATAAATATGTATAAGTAATAGCCAAAGAATATATAAAAAAAGAAGATAAAGAGAGAAGAAGAAAAAAAAATCTTATAAAATACGTTCTCTTTCTCTTCTCGTGTTGTTCATTTTTATTTTGTGTTATCGATGAGAGGAGAAGAGAAAGAGAACTATTCTTTTCTGATGCAAAAAAACGAGAAGAAAAAGGATTCTTCTCTGTTTAGTCTCAATTTCGTTAAGCAGAGAATTGTACGTGAGTATATTAAAAAAAACGAGGATATGCAGAAGATTGCATCATAAATCGTATTCAGATCTGTTCGCTATCAAGCTAAGTCTAATGATCAGATCTTTCATTCTTATTTTTTTCTCTTCTCGACACACATAAGTTGCCTGGAGTGCTGTCCGTCCGTCGATCGATCGATCGTCCGTTCGATATTCTCTCTCTCATCATAGAACACACACACACACTACAATTCGCATATATATCAGACAACTTAACCATATTATTTGTTTATACAATCACTGAGCACATATATACAACGTGCAATGGTGGTCATTTAAGTACGTTTCATCCTCATTTGATTTCGTTTTGCGTAATAGATCGACATCAGCTAGCTCACGTCGTGTCAATCAACATTCACACTACTGATCAGTTTGAAGTGCGAACAGATAGTTATTAACGATGTTCTCTCTTACTCCGATCAACAATAAATACGTGCATATATGTTTATAATGACATCTTAGATCAAAATTTTGTTCAACTTACATCGAATAAGTAGTACAAATGAAATGTCTAGACATAAATATATAAAAACAAGTAAGAATTCGAACGTTTTCTTCATCAGAAACCGTACCTAATCACTTCAAGGTTATCATCGAAGTTGTTTATTTGTCCTTTCTGATTAGTTGATGTTTCAATTAGTGAACTGTATCAAAATAGAAAGTGGTGATAATATCAATATGTTTCTATATACTTCTCTCGTTGGTTAATTATTACTTGAGATGCACAGTTCAATCTTATTCTTGTGTTTTTAGATATGAAATGAGTTCATCATTTGAATCTCAGATGATGATACACATATGTTTGCTATTGATTATCGTTTTAAGCAATGTCTCATCGAATTTCATATTATCAGAATATGGTAAATACGTGCGAGATTTGAAATAGGTCAATTGACGTTTTTTTTTTTGATTTGTCTGATTTAAAGAACATTGTGATGCACCATTGGGTATGGAATCTGGCTCGATTACTGATAATGATTTGACCTCGAGTTCGACACATGATGCGAGCAGTGTTGGCCCTCAAATGGCAAGGTAAAATCAACGTTTTGCAATTGAATTTCAGTCGAAATAATTATCAATGAAACCCTAAGAAATTAAACGAAATTTTACCTTTCTATTTGAATAGAATTCGTACTGAAATCGAAGGCGGCGCCTGGTGTCCCGAGAAACCTATCGGGAGAAATTCTTATGAATATCTTCAAATTGAATTAAGCAAATTATTTCTCATCAATGCTATTGAAACTCAAGGTCGATTCGGCAATGGACAAGGAAGAGAATTCGCTGAATTCTATCAAATTCAATATCAACGTGAGAATCAATCATCCGAACAATGGTTCACCTATTCGAATAGAAAAACAAATAAAACAGTACGAAATACGATAAGCAGATGGTTTTGTTCTTCTTCAATGAAATGTTTTGTTTGTTTTTAAGGTTCTCGATGGAAATCGAAATACATATTTAGCAGAAAAACGTTCACTTGCATCGCCAATTCTAGCTAAACGCATTCGAATTGTTCCTTATAGTACACGATGGCGAACTGTTTGCATGCGAGTTGAACTCTACGGATGTCCATTCTACGGTTCGAGTGCTCTTTCATTCTTTAAATATATTTTTGAAGTATTTGTTGTTTTTCTTTGATAGGTGGTGTTACATCGTACACAACTTCACCAAGTTTAGAAACAGACAATTCATATGATGGTAAATTCGTGCGATTGAATTTTGAAAGATAAAAAAAGAACTGGATTTTTTTCTAAGGTGGCGTCGGAAAATTAACTGATGGAATCATTGAAAATGCTGATGATTCTCATTCGATGATTTGGAATAAATCACCTGTATCGATTGAATTTCATTTCGATACAATTCGTCAATTTGAAACAATAAAAATCTTCACAATGAATTCGAAATATCAATCGATTGATATTAAATTCGATGATAATCCATTGATTAAACATTACATTTCACCGAAGGAAATTTCATCATCCAAACTGTATCTCGATACAATTCAATTGAATAAATACGGACATCGATTTCAAGCGAAAACAATCGAAATGATTTTCGAATTTCAACAAGATTTAATTCTAACAGAAATTACTTTTGATAATGAAATCGTTAGTTTAATGAATACAACAGTCAATCTCAACAGTACAATCATTTGTTCGAATAGTAATTTCAAAAGAAAAAACAGTTTAAGAGCTATTTTTTGTCTTGTTAAGTATCCGCAACAACAACAACAACAACACCAATATCATCACCATTGAATATCATTTCATTCGAATGGTTAACAATCTGTATCGGTTCATTGATATCGTTGAGTTTAATTTGTCTATTCTTACTAAGTTTCTATTGTCTTCGTCAACGTTCGCATCATCGTCTCCGTCAAAATAGTAGTTTATATTACAAATCCTCTCAAATGACCACGACAACCAGTGGTTCATGTGCGTCAACATCGAGCGAACATGATGGAAAAACTCAATCGAATCATTATTTTCTCTCAACAAACTACGATGACATGGCCAGTGAACAACAATCCATGGGCTCGTATATTTACCCGATAACATCAACAACATCTCTCCTACAAACAACACCATCATCATCGATTCTCAAAAGCGAACAATACGCAGTTATCGATGGAAACTACGCGAGTAGTTCGTACAAACACTGGCCAACGAATAATGTTTGTGAACAGAAAAGAAACCATTTGAAATAGTTTTAGTTTTGATTTTTTGTAGACATTTCACTATGCATCATCGGATATTGGCAAATTGGAAAAGATTTGTTTGAATCAACAGATAAGTTTGTTTAATTGTATTCTTCCACAAGAAAATCTTTCGACAAAAACAATTCATCATTGTCCAACGAATTTTCCGCCGGATGTCGAGCAAAAGAATTTAGTTGCATTGCAACAAATTTCATCGAGTCAAAACGGAGAAATCTATTTCGGAAATTATTCGATTGATCACGAGCAAAAATCAGTTCTAATTAAAATCATTAAAACAAATTCCGCTCATTCGAACAAGTAAAATCAATTGAACAGAACAAATCAACGATTTCTACTCTTGAGGGGTTTTTTTTCGTTGTTTTAGAGAAAAATTTGTCAATGAATTAGAAATTTTATCTCGTTTGAAACATCGAAATATCGCGTGTTTATACGCTGTTCAACTTGATTTACTCTATCTCATTCAAGAACATTCATCATTCGGCACACTCAAAGATTATTTTCACGAAATCTCCAATCAACAAATAACAGATTCGAATTTTCAAAAACTAAATATCTATTTTGCCTATCAACTAGCAACTGCAATTCAATATCTAAATCATTTAAATCTCATTCATTGTGATATAGCAACGAGAAATTGTCTTTTCTATTCGGATTATACGATTAAATTAACGGATTGTGCCATGGCTTTACCACAGTATCAACAAGAATATTGGATGATTAACGATGGGCGATTGATTCCATTGCGATGGATCGCTCCGGAAGCATTGATAGTAAATTTTCGTCTCGTTTAAATTCAAGATTTTTTATTTTCTCTCGTGTTTTCAGACATCTCCAACATTGAAATCCGATATCTATTCGTATGCAGTTACTTTATGGGAAATTTGGTCACGTTGTTCGTCACTTCCGCATGGAACATTGGCAAATGAAGATGTTTATCAACGGAAATTTAATAATGAAAATGATCGTTCATTGAATTTGTCAGTGCCGCCTGATTGTCCAAAAGAAATCTACGATCTTCTTTGCGAATGTTGGCATATCAATGGAAGCAAACGACCGAATATATCCGATATTGTCTTGTATTTTCGACGACATGTCGAAGCGACACGTTTAAATAATAATAATTAATCAAACAAATCAATCTGTGTTGTCTATTCAATTCGTCATAGTTCAGTTTTTTTTCGTCTTTTTGCTTTTCTGTATTTTTAACGACACTAAACTTCGCCTTTTTTTTCTCGATATTCTCTCTCTATATATAAATGTATCTAAATGTTTTTTTAACCCTTGTTCTTCCTTTTGTTTTGCAAAATATGAAGAAAAAAACACTTCTACAATTCAGTTCGTATTTGTTCTTTTTGTTGATTGGTTTGCAGAAAAGTCCAATTTTGATTTCCATTCGGTGCTGTTCGTTCTGCAACGAGCAACGCCGGATTAGCATCACTGAATTGTGTTCGTGGTCGATGATAGAATCGAATAAATTCTTCGTACGTTTGTCGAACATGTTGTCCAGTTGCATTCAAAAATTCTGTTCGCATAATTTTTCCTGTCGGTCGAATTTCTCTTATTGTTTGATGATTTGCAGTTAAATCTTCCCATTCATAATGTAAACATGCTGAACAATCATGTAAACATGACCAACGATTAGGACAACAAGGAAAACAACCACAACACCAAAATGTCGAGCAAATTTGTCGTGAACCATCACGTATTGCACGTATGAAACCAAATGAAAGCCAAGGATTGATTGAACGATTGATTAAACGAAGAATTATCAAGGGAATATCGATTGCATAGAGAAGATTATGTGAATCGACTGATGGATGATAGATTCGAACTAAACGATATATATAATACGGATATTGACAAAGTAAATAAACGATGACATAGGCGAAAACCTGAATGACAAATCGAACAGTGATTTGAAAAGACAACAAGGAAAGATTATTTACCATTTTAATTAAATTTGGATTTTCATCATCGTAAAATTTCGAATCATCTTGATACGTTTTAATTTCTCTTTTTCTATGAATAAAATATCTCAAAACAAGAAAAACAATCATCAAAACTCCTGGCAACGCATTTCCAAAAATAAAATCCAGCAAATAAACCGTTCTCGTCGGTGTTTGTACATTCTGCGAATCTAACCAAGTCAATTGATTGATCTGCGTTTCATTATAAACACATTCATAAGACCCATAGTCTAGTGACTTTAATTGTTGATTAAAAAATAAGATCGGTATCAATGCATAAGTAATCGATAACCAAATCGAAATTAGCAGACAAATTCCCGTGACAAAACGACGTTGACCATAACAGAATCGTTTTCGTTTGACACAACGATCGAGACATAAAAAAACGATTGTATAAGCAAGAATGAAGTCCATTACGCGTAGAATATACATTTCCGCTTTACACCAGGAATTATTTAACCATTGACCATTGTTGAGAGCGAAATGTTCGCCTAAATCTGCGTAGAAAACCATTTTAACAATGTAAAATATCGATGACCATATTGAACTTTCGAGAATTAAGCTCCAAATGAGAACATGAAGACTTTTTCGACCGAATCGATCTCGACTAATACATAACGAATAAAAATTTAATAGATTTCCAATAAATCCAATAAAAACAATGAACGTGTAAACAATCGGTAGAATAATACGAATTGGATAAGCTTTATTCGCAAAGGTTTCATCTGTTGCCATATTAGAATCAAACGTCTGTGTTCATTTACTTTTTTGATTTTATTTGTTTGAACAATGGGAATAGTAGTGACCGACACGATATATATATATATATATGTGTATTGTCTTATTGGCGAGCACGATCGTAACTACTACTACTATTCTCCTCCTCTCTCTCTCTCTTTCTCTGTCTGTTATTTGCTTTGAGCTCGTCACCTATTCAACTTTTTTTTCTTTTTCTCTCTCACTGAGTTGTTCGGTCTATTTCGTGCCACTTATACTTTCGTAAGTGTTCTGAAACGAGACAACGAATCGAGTTATTTGTTCATATTATTGATTCCACTCGAACGAAACGTATAATTCAATTCTTTGATCTAAAATAAAACGAAGATCGACATCGATTTGACTATTATTGTTTTACAGACAAGGCCGCATATGGTGGTTTTCTTTTCTTTTTTCTCTTCGTCGATAATAGAAAAGAAAAATCTTATTTGCTTTTCAATTAAATCATTGTTGTTCCACCTTTGAGTAAAGGACAATTTTAACAAATTTGTTTTATGAGTTGTTTCAAGAGACACTCGTTGATTTTGATCAAGTATTGCTCATTTTCTCCATTAGTGTGAATAAATTACATGACGATCTTTGAATCTTGCTCGTTTTATAACAGATCGAATTATTTTCAAATAAAAGAAACAAATGTGGATCATTTCTACTTTTTCTTCACAAATAACATTATGATCATCGATATGAAAGACAATTAAGAACAAGGAAATTGAATAGTGTTGTTCTCAGACACTAGCGACACCGCGGACATAGAGAATCGTTTGACATGAGAAAAAGAAAAACGAATATCATCCAATAAGAGAATGTTCTCTTTGTTTCGCGAACAACGATTTATCTCTTTGTCAATGCTTTTCCCGATTGAATCGACACACGAAATTCAATCGAACTCAATGTTATCATCATGGTAGTAGATCCTCGAAAAAATCTATCAACTGCTCTTGGTGTTTCAGCAATAATCAGTGATAAAGTGTCAAGTATATCGACAAGTGATTGTGCTTATTACGGACGAGTTAATTCAACTGGTTTCGGTTTTATTCGTTCGTATGAAGGAATACCAGAAAATATTCTTGTTAATCTCGTTGTTACACTGGTAGATCAATCATTTCAATGGATATGTTCAGCTTGAATATTTCCTTTAGATTCTTCTCTTAATTTTTGTTTATCTAAGACGACGATTCTCGGATACAAAAGTGATTGATGAAGGATCAGGGTAAATGAAAAACTTAAGATTATTTATTTATTTCGAGAGAATTTGATTCAGAATATCAACTGTACTCTACGGAAGAACTAGTTCTCCTAAGAAAACTCAACAAACTGTAAGTTAATCATCGTATTCAATGCATATTCTCGAATAGTTTCTATTTTCATTAGAATAATCCAAGTTTCTTTCAACGGTATTTTGTGGTATGATGAAAATTTTCTTTAGTTATTCAAATAAGAATCAATGAATTGTTTAGACTGAATGGCGATGGATTCGAGATTTATTTCGAATAACGTACGAAAAGCCGAGAAATTTCTTTGATTTGACTCCAAATCTGCATTTAGTGATTGGGATGTTTATCAGAACTGTTCACCAGATGCATACTATTATCTTCTTTTTCATACCTATCTCATCATTTATCTACTTTTCGTCACAATATTTTCCTGTGCAATCATTTTGCCCGTCAATTTCCAAGGAAATCAAGGCAACAGTCAGCAAAAATTCGCTCACACAACCATTGCTAATCTCTCTCCGAAGTAAAAGCCGTTCGATTTTCATTTCGAATCTATGTTTTTTCCTTCGAAGTTCTCCATTACTTTGGATTCACGCATTCGCATCGATTCTGTTTTCAATCGTCGGTATCATCGTTGCATATTTGTACACCAATGCAACGCGATATTACGCGAAAGAAGAACTAGTAAATTGAATTCAGATGTTTGATTTTGACTTTGAATGGATTGTTTAAGACAATGAGAACGTTGATGATTCGCGGAATACCGACGAATGTTTGCGATGAAGACAAAATTCGGACTTATTTTCGGTAGGAAAACTAAAATGAAAATTGAAAAGATCGATTTGTGAAATTTGTAGAGAAGCGTATCCCGATGTGGATTTAACGCATTTGACATTGGTTTATAATATTGCGTTGTTGCAACATGTTTACAAACGACGGTTTGTTCGTTGAGAAACAAAAACGATGAATTTTGTTGTTTGTTTTCTAGAGAATTAAATCTTCGTATTTGGCAGGAAAGTAAAAAGATGTTGGAGAAATCCGGCGAACGACCGGTGGTTTACACTAACAAATGCAGTGTAAATGAAATTCGAGGTTGAAAATGCCGTTTGATTTCGTTTTGTTTTTCAGTGTTGTTCAAAAAAGGTCGATGCAATCGAATATTACGAGAAATTGTACAAAACGTACAAAGAACGTGTTGAGTATGAATACACTCATGTTCGCGAGAAGAAATGTGGTTTAGCTTTTGTCAGTTTGTCGAAAGTCGATGAAGCATTTAGGTTCGTGCGATGAGATTTCGTTTTTGATTTAAATGTTGTTTTTGGTTTGAATGAAATAGAATTCGGTCGGATTTCAGTGCGACTTGCTGTTCGCGAGATCGTCGTCCGACGACATCAACGAGTAAAAGCTTGTCGATTCACGAATGGCGAGTGAATTTCGCGCCCAATCCGAAGAATATCATCTGGTAAATCGATCAATTCGGCGGTTTTTTTCCGAAACAAAAAACGAATTCTAATTTCAGGAAAGACATTCCAATGAGTGAAGTCAGCCATTGGTTTCGTATTATCATCGTGAATATCGTAGGAATTCAAACGTTTTCGTGTTGTTTGTCTATTCGAATGTTTTAGATCCTCGTTTTTTTCATGATTTTCTTAACAACACCGTCGATCGTGATGAGCACAATCGATAAACTCGCGGATAAATATCGGTCGATCGGTCCGTTGAAAAAAGTGACCAAACGAATTCATTTTCCCGTCGTCATCACATCGGTTTTGCCTGTTCTATTGTTGCGAATATTTGCAGCGGCGATGCCGTCGCTTGTTAGTGTGACTTCGTTGTTGGAAAAGCAATGGAAGAAATCTGCATTGGATAAATCAATGATGATTAAACTGTTTATTTTCCTTTCGATGATGATTTTGATTTTGCCTTCGTTGGGCTTGACGAGTATCGAAGGTTTTCTCCGATGGGTCTTCGAAAGCGAAGATACCGTCACGAAGAACAGTCGAATCCGTTGGATGTGTGTTTTTCTACCGGATAATGGAGCATTTTTTGTGAATTATATCATAACATCAACGTTTATCGGTGAAGCTATTGAATTGTTGCGTTTAGCTGATCTGGTTTTTTATCTTTATATAATCGCAACGGCAAAATCAGCGGCTGAACGAGGAGTTATTCGACATGTAAGCGAATTTCGATGAATTTTTCATCTAAATTCAAATGTTTTTCAGGCTCTTCAATTTCCCTTTCGTTTCGGTGTTCAATATGCTTGGACTTCGGCTGTTTTCTGCGTTATTCTCGCTTATTCAATCACTTGTCCGCTGATCACACCGATCGGTAAAACTCACACAAAAAAGTTTTTTTTTAAATATTTTTCTCGTTGAAAAAGGTTTATTATTCATGATTTTACATCGAGCTGTTGATAAATATAATTTAGTGTTCGTTTATGACACGGAAATTGCTGACAAAAGTGTGCATCGTTTGGCAGGAAATTTTATCATAATTGCGCTTTTAATTCAACAATTGACGTTGTTATTCTTTGTTCTTGTTCGTTCAGGTTGATTTCATTTCGAAAATGCTTTTGACTTTTATCTGATTTGATTTTTTTTTGTTTTAGAAACATTGAATTATCTATCAATGACTTTGTTAGCAAGTGTCATTCTGACAGGTCAGTTCGGTATTGATTTCGAGAGAAGAATAAACGAGATTTCTGTGTTTTTAGGTGGAATTTATATGGGATTTTCGTGTTTTGATTGCTGTGGTCGATGGAGTTCGAGAAGATATTCATTTTCATCTGAAGTATTTTGAAATTCGATTGAAAAAAAAATCTAAAATTCTATTTGAATAGAGGCCAACTTTTCATCAAAAATTAGATGATGACATCGAGTCACATGAAAACAAAACAAAAGCTCAACGAGTAGCATCGGTACGTATTTTTATTTGTCGAACTATTTGTCTTGTTAATTCGATAATATTTGAATAGAATTATATTCCAACAGTGTTGAATTCTTGTATCGAAGAGTTCGATTTATCTCCAAGTCAAACAAAAATTCATCCAAACGAAGACAATCAACCGATTGTCGTCGGAACAGGCGATGAAAATGATTTATTTACCAAATAAAATTTTCTTTCTGCATGTTTATTTACATAAATTTAATCTCGCTCATCAACAATCGAAAAAAAAAAACTTGTGTCTAGTCTAGTGAATCACTTTTGAATGAATAAATCTTTTAAATTTTTTGTTTAAGATATTGTTTAATTAAATCGACGCAGAATGGTTGTTAATTCCGCACTTAAACGACGACGAGGTAGTTTAAACAAAATTTCGTCGAAATTTACTCGTTTGTTTTGGTGTTTAGATAATATTTTAGCTCAATTAGTCTTGGCTAAAAATACAAATATCGATTTAATTAAAAAATTCGAAGAAAAAAAACTCGAAGAACACAAGTAATTCAATCAAAACAGAAAGAGAGAGAGAGAGAAAACAAAAACATTGTTTTGATGTTAGATGTGAACAAAAAATCATTGATAAATGTGCAGAAATGTCGAGCAATCTGCAACAACGAATGGACGAGCTCATTGCCAGTGGTTCAGTTGCAGCTGTAGGAGAAACAAAAAAAACACTGTTGACTAAATTTTCCCATTGAAAAAACGAATTTAGACATCGAAAAAAACGGAAAAAATGCTCGACAAAGCTCATCATTGGAGTCAAGAAATGACCGATCGTTTAGCATCGATTTTGTCTTTACAAGATTCGCCTCAACATTCTCGAGTTAGTTTAACAATGCCAATGGCGAATAATAATAACACACTTTTGGATACAACCATGGCGAGACGACAAGCAGCTGCTGCTCAATTGCAATTAGCCGGCCTTTCGGCTTCGTTTTACGTTCAACAAGGAAGAAAGTCACTTTCGGTTTCGATTCAAAAAAGCCCGAGAACACGACACTTGTATGAATTCAATCGGATTTCGAGATTTTCGTTTAACAATTTCGATTTAGACATAAAAATCATCACAATAATAATAACAATCAATCGATGATCGATGAAAACGATATCAATGATGAAAATAAGCCAATGGAAGATGTTTCTCAAATGGTTTGTTCGGGTTTTTTTTGTGGATTTTTGTTTGACTTTTTGTTTTGAAGCCTATGGATGATGAAATGAACGATCAAGGTGAAACGACAATGCAAGCTGAAGCTAATAAAACGTAAGATTTATTCGGAGAAATCAAATTGAAATCAATTTGTTGAATTCAATAGGCCAATTCCACCACCATTGCCTGACTTTTATATTGTCGAAGATGGTCTTAATTATACAAAGAAAGGCGAGAAAAAACATTTCACTGTTCAAAATCGTTATGGGCAATTTAAAATGGTAAAAAAACACCCAACATTTTCCGTTAAAAGAAACGAAATCATTTGATTTTTGAATCATAGGTTCGTATTAGTGGTGTAGCAGCACCATTTCAATGTAAAGCTCGTGTTATGAATATGCCGTAAGTTATTCGATGAATTAAATCTTAAAAACTCGATCTGCATTTAGACCGCATTCGCAAATGCCTTTGTCGATCGCATTTTTGCCGACACTTCAACAACGTGGAATGGAATTTTCATGTACAATTACATTACGTACACCGTCCGAAGACGGACAAGATACTATCGTTCTCGAACGATCACTTACTGGTCAATGGTTATAAAGAAATAGATATATTTGTCTCTTATTCTTCTTGTTATGATTTGTCAGATAGAAATTTGTGCATTCTTATTTGCGTAGAAATATATGTTTATTTGTATAATTGTATAGATAGATGAAAACAAATAAAGATTCATTTTTCTCTTATCAATGAAAATTTCTCTTGTTTTTTTTTCAATTTTCTCGATGATAAAACGGACACGTAGATGTGTCTCGTTATCTTTTGTAGGAAGTTTCTATTGTATATAAACATGAATATTTCAAAGGATTGTTTTTGTTTTCTATTGAAAAAAGATTGTCATGGGCGGTCCAGGAGTAATTGACGGAAAAGAACATAATGAAACGGATAATTTTCTTCCATGTGAATTTGTCATTGATGGAATAAAATATTCGTCAGCCGAGAACTATTTTCAATGTGCAAAAACAACGAATAGCGAAGATCGAGAGAAAATCTTAAATTCTGGACCCGGAGACGAGTGTCGATTAGCTGGACAAACAGTTCAACTTCGACCAGATTGGGAAGCAGAGAAAGTCAATGAAATGTACAAAGGAAATCTAGCAAAATTTCAACAAAATTCTGACTTAAAAGAAGCGCTTATTCAAACCGGTGATAGTCCTATTACGTTTACAGAATCGACACCTTTCTGGAATCATTGGAATAGTCTTATTATGCAACGAATTCGAGCTGAATTACGACAAAATGGCGACCAAGATCTCAAATACGTCGAAGAAATTCGTCAAGCCATGGAAAAATACTCCCAAGAGAATCGATAATCTTTTGGGTAATTTCTTTTTTTTTGTCATCATAAGAAAATATTTAATAATAATTGTATTACACAGAAGAATAACTGTCTGAATTTGTTTTAATTATATTCACTGATAAATGTACTCATTGGATAGATTGACAAAAAATTGAACTACTTAACTTCCTCATGATCGTCATTAAATACTCATATTTACATAAATGATAAGTTAAAAATAGTCGAAACATTCATTAGACTCGGATGATTTTATTTTCTATTTGAAAACTAGAAATATATAATTTTCTTAAATCATTACGTGAGAAAGTAGAAAGCTTTTTTTTTTGTCATATTATTTATTCAATCGACCGTTGGTTTTAGTAGTTTTGACAGACATCTATTCATCGGGACACGAATCTAGATTATTTTGTCGTTTTTTTTTAGATTAAATCCTCAGACTGGCTTCATGTACTTGATAGACACTTTCTGCCAACATGATGTTTTGTCAATAAACGAAATCAGTCGATGTTCTTGTCCTTTAAACAGACGATTATTTGAATTATATTGATTAAGAACAATTAAACCAACAACAATACGTTTGCAACACGAAACGCCAACAGGCTAATAGCTTTTGAATCTTTTCACTAATGCAGAATTTCCGTTTTGTTGTTACATTAGTCTCGTATTGTTTTCATGTCATGTTCATTTAGATATTAATGAAATACAATAGGAAATAAAAGAAATGAAAACATAACGATAGTAATATG
>ERZ781399.1154-NODE-1154-length-24149-cov-5.247115_pt1 | contig 24149 bp, 16 predicted proteins | sample MGYA00511014_ERZ781399 | MGnify/ENA primary metagenome ERZ781399 (study PRJEB29847, sample SAMN06458254) | wastewater metagenome | isolation source: Wastewater bioreactor | place: South Africa: Cape Town | study: EMG produced TPA metagenomics assembly of the...
TAATTCGAGCGAATATCATCATGTTGAAGTTCGAGATCTATAGCCAGTTGTTCTTCAAATGCTTCACTGGCATCATCTTCTTCGTCATCACTATTGTTCTGTTCGGGTAATGAAACATGTAGATCTTCGTCTGTTGAATCTTTTGTTTGGTGAAGTGTTTGTATGTTCGTTTTTTGTCGAGAGAAAAACGATCGAACCGTGCTTACTTTGACTAACTCGGACAAACTGAAAATGTATTTTCCTGTTTGTGGATTTTTACTGTATTTCATTTCATTCACTACTTGATCAGGCTGCCATCGAATTCCATGCAACTGGCCGTCATCAAACTTTTTTTTAGAAATTGTTTGACTCGTGGCGTAAGTTTCTGAACTTTTCGAGATGCAGGCAATGCCCAACCTTTATCGAGCATTGGTATATGACTAAGATCCTGTTGGCGAAAATCTGTTCGTTCTAATATAAGACGGAGCGTTTCTTGACATTCATTTGCATCAAGTTGAGACTTGTACGTGATCATAGACAAATCAGTTAAACACATTTTTTCTAACTTCTGTTTATGATTTCCGATAGTTACATGATGAAGTAAATTGCCATATCGTCGAAAACGAGCAATACATCCTTCTGAATTGCAATAAAACAGTTTGCTCGTGGATATCGGCTGATAATTGCTAGTGGCTGCAGTTGAAGATACCGATTGGAAAAGATCAGGTCGTGCATTGATATCAGAATTCGTTAGTTGGATATTTTTTGATTGATCATTGACGCACACGAGTGATTGTACTTTCAAGCAGGTGTTCTCATTTGTATTAAAAGTTAGTAATTTACCAATACCTATATTCCATGCACGATAGACTCGAATACCTTTTTGTTCATAAATAAAATTATGTAATTTAGTACAGAGGTAGGACAAGTACAAGTACACAAAGTACAAGTACAAATACTTGTACTTGCGTCCTAGCTCTGGACGACATGTAAATCAACTTTTTTCAATTGAGCTTTGATTCTATTGATTAATTGTTGTTGATTCGTAGCTGTCCAGCCACCACTATACACCTGCTGAGCCAATATTCCCCAAAAGTCTTCTATTGGTCGAGCTTTTGGAACATTTGGTGGATTGGCTTGTTTTGGTACAAATGGTACTTTTTGTTCATTCAACCAATTTATTGTTTGATTGGCATAGTGAGAGCTAGCCAGATCTGGCCAAAAGACATATTTATCATCAATATGATGCTCATTAATAAATTTCATTAATTTTGGCAAACATTTTTTAATATAGACGTTAGAATCAATCGCTGGTCCTTTCGTTGTTCCAATGTATGGTACTGAAATACCTTTGCTGTATAACGCCAACCAGACTAATATTTTAGGTTCGAACTTTTGTTTTGATTTATACTTCACATCTGGTGAAGTGTTTTCTTTATCCGAAGAATAAAATCCAGCATTTCCTGGCATATCAACACCTGAAAATGTAAAATATTTTTCGTCGTCAATAATAAGAAAAATTTTGGAATCTGTTATTTCTCGACGTAATTTTCGACACTTGCTCGGTATTTGTTCCAATTGTTTTTCATTATATTTCGGGGCACGTTGACGTTTATAATATTTTAAACCTAGTTTCTCCAAATTTTCTTGAATACATGTCTTGGATACGTTAAATTTCAAGGCCAACTTTCTTTGGCTGACACCAACACGGTTCTCAGCGGCATTTTTCAAATTTTGTAGCTGCTTCTTGTTCAATTTCGATGGACGACCTGTTCTTGGCTTGTCGTCACACGGTAGACCACTTTTGAAACGTTTAATGATACGATAAATTGTTGTTCGTGGAATACCTTCAACTTGAAGATGTTTTACAACGTCAGATTCTTGCATTCGTCCAAGTAGAGAATAGATACGTCTTCGAACATCAAGTTTTTTTTCTATACAGGAAGACATCGTTGAAATATGTTTTATATATCTAGAAAGACTTTAAGACAGGCTACAAGTCTGTATAAAAATGAGTTCTAATTTCAAGCGTTTAGAGGTTCTTTTTTAGCTAGACATTTTGTGCCAAAACTTTCCGACCACCCGTTATAAAATACATCAAGATTACTATTCGTTATTACAGAGTTATCAGCTGAAAAAATATTTGTACGCACCCTGTATTGCGAAAGCGAACGGCTTTTTGTCCTTTCTTGTTTCTCTATTCAATAAAACAAAGATGAGATAAGATAACTACTTGTGATTCGTAATGGTTCACATTGCGTTCTTTGCATTTGATAAACAACACAAAACGGCACATATCACTATGATGTATACAGGGTGTTTCAAAAGCTCGTGAGGAAAGTAAATTTTTATCCAAGACAATAGAGAACATCTTGAGATTTTTTCGGTCTGCTAAAGTTACTTCAGCTACATATTTGTTATGTAAAAATTATCGATGAATCCTTTCTTTGAGAATATTTCGAAAGAATATTTTCCGATGGATAATGTCTGCTGCAAACGTCACTATTACGCGCATACCAACAACAAAACCAACAGTTGAAGATGAAATAATGGAACACCTGAGTCGTGATGGCGTAGTTATTGTCACTGGGATGTGTATTCAAGAGAACATATAGATCAGGTCAAACAAGACCTTGAATCTAATTTTGCTGCAGATACTGGTGATGTATCAGGTTTCTTTCCTTCGACGACACAGCGTGCAACCGGATTTTTTGGTATATCACGGGCTTGTATCGAGCTGGCTACGCATCCATTACTTCTAAATATCGCCAATCGTCTACTCACATCAACCTGCACTTTCTATCAGGGTTTAGAAAAGATTACTGCTGTTTCGAAACCGGTTATTTCATCGACGGCCGGTTTTCGCGTAAATCCTGGTGGAAAACAACAAGGTCTCCATCGTGATGATACCGATTTTCATGCAAGACCATGCGATTGGCCAGTAATACTAGGTTATGTGATTGCTCTAATTCGTACTCACAAAGACAATGGTGCAACCATAGTTATACCTGGTTCACATCTTTGGCAGGACGAAGATCGGACGTTGTTGGTTGAAGAAGCTGTACCAGCTGAACTAGAGCCTGAAGATGCAACAATCTTTGTCGGAAACCTTTATCATGCCGGAGGCGCGAATATTACACAGGACGAACGACGTGAAACAGCCGGAATATTCATAGCCAATGGTTTCTATGGACAGGCCGAAAATCAGTATCTTATGGTTCCTCCTGAACGATGCAGAGAACTTCAAATGAGTCCAGCAGAATTACGCTTGCTCGGCTACGGAATTTCGAAACCGGCATGCGGATTTGTCAATTATAAAGATCCCATGGAATCAGTTTTTGGTATAATTGATGACGAGACCGTGAGAATGTGATAGAAATACTTCAAGAATTCACTATTTGATTAACAAAATCTAAGTTCTATTTTGAGTATGAACGCATCATCAGTCTTTACTGGAAATTGTGGAGTAAAATCGAAATAAATGTGATTGCTGACAACGGAGACACTGCGCTACCGATCGATTTCCCACAAATGAAAAATATTAGGCGTCGTTGTTCATCATTTTTCTCTCAGTTTTACAGGTGTCTATCAGTGCTTCGTCTACAGTCATCTCATCGATATTGCGATCGAATTCAAAGATGTACAGGTTTCATCCAAGTTATAGTGACTTCTCGATGAGATTTTAAGTAAATATGAAGCGATGAACATTCTCTTCATTCAGAATTTTCTTGTAGTTCGGAGGCAACCTTAACTATCATATACCATTCGATAGAACATTTCAAGAGTTTAATATAAATCTCCTCAAAAACCATGAAAACTCAGATATGATGGCTTTGTGAAAGTAATGGATGTTTAAAGTTACTACCAGCTCTTTTCGTTTTAAATCAAGCGATTAATTCTTAGTGAACCGGTATGCGTATGTAGGATGACGTAGAGTTATAGCAAGTGCATAAATTTGAACTTCTCAACTCTCTTCTCTACGAACATCTTCATAGCTCACAAAATGTTCGGAAATAATCCAACGTGTTAGCTTTTCTGATTTCAAGCGGACCAATCCGACCGATTAACTTTCGATTGATTTAAATATTTGATAAATATCTTTGCTCATCAATGAACAACAGACAATGGATCTACAAGAATTGAAGTTCGTTCCGTTTTACTTTTCTTTTTCAACAATTACTAAGTTAGTGTCGTTAAAAGTAATGCTAAGAGTGTGAATTTTTTTGTTATCCATTATCGTTCTGGTTGTGTGAAACCTTCATGAGTAATAGAAAGCAAAACGACGTAAACTGAAGTTCTTGTCGACCTCTATTTTTGCTTGCTATTCAATTCATCATGCCCACTCATGTTCTATTATCTTCATGTTCTACCTTTAGTTTGTTAGATGTTGAAAAAAACTATGATTTTATTATTTGCTCTCTTTCCTCCAAACGTGCGGCGCAAAGATGTGATCATATATAGATATATATGTAAAGCGTATTCTTCTCAAATTTAGATTCGTTAGAAAGAGATGCGTCTATTGTGTGTGTTAGCTATCTGGTTCGGTCTCTTAACTTATGTGAGCACCGGCTTAATAACTTACGATCAGGTTCGAGGTACACCATACAAGGTTGGTTATGATCATCGAGCAGTGACCATCAATGGTGTTCGAACGATGCTTATATCCGGTGCCATACATTATCCTCGTTCAACACCATCCAAACCTATGCCTTTTGGAATATACACGAACAAAAGCAAGGTGTCCTTGACTTCAGTGGTCGTGCTAATTTGAGTCGTTTTCTTGAAGAAGCTGCAAATGCTGGCCTATTTGTTAATTTCCGTATTGGTCCTTATATATGTGGTGAATGGAACTATGGTGGAATGCCAGCATGGATTAATCAAATACCAGATATGTCTATTCGTTCAAGTAACGATCCATGGAAAACAATTATGCGTCAATTTATGATGAATATTCTTGATTATGTGACACCATATCTTGCTAAAAATGGTGGTCCAATTATTCTTGCTCAGATTGAAAATGAATATGGTACAAGTGATCCAGGATATGTAGATTGGTGTGGTAATTTGGTTACACATGAATTTGCATCTGCAGAGATTTTGTGGATAATGTGCAATGGTCGTGCAGCTAATTCAACGATTGAAACATGCAATTCATGTAATTGTTTGGATGATGGTTGGATTGACCGTCATCGTCAAACAGTGGTCGATCGACCAATGATGTTTACTGAGAATGAAGGAATGTATCAATCATGGGGAAGGGCAATGTCGGTTCGTGAAACATCTGATCTAGCATATTCAGTTGCTGGATAGTTTTCGGGTGGTGGATCTTATCACGCATATTATATGTGGCATGGTGGAAATAATTATGGACATACAGCTTGCTCAGGTATTGCAACAAAGTATGCAGATGATGTGTGTCTTCATTCGGACGGTACACCTAATGAACCTAAATTTACTCATTTGAGTCGTCTTCAACATTTAATTGCTGATCGTGCTGAAATTATGTTAAGTCAAGATGCAAATCGTACAGCATTGCCCTATTGGGATGGAACACAATGGAGCTATGGAACCCAACAATTCGCTTATTCCTATTTACTTTCTGTTCATTTTCTTGTCAATCAAGCACCTATATCATTGGCTGTTCTATTTCGAAATCAAACTATCACTATGTCTCGTCAATCGATTCGTATTTATGATGAAAATATGTTTTTATTGTATGATACCGCAAATTACAGTGATATCAATAGTAATAATACAGAGATTGTTCCTATTGTTTCTGGTTCATTTGAATGGTCCACATGGTCTGAACCGACTCTTTCCAATCTATCAGTTGTAACCTCTCCCACTCCTATGGAACAGTTAACAGTAACAAACGATGAAACTATATATTTGTGGTATCGTCGAAATGTCACATTAAGCCAACCCTCTTCGCGATCGATACTTGAAGTTCAAACACGTAAAGGAAATGCTTTATTAGTTTTCTTGGAGGGAGAATATCTAGGTGAATTCGATGAACATCAAGAAGGTATGGGTAATGTCGAAGCAACAATTACATTAGATCTTTCGAGTTTTAAACCTAATCAACAGTATTTACTTGAAATTCTTTCGATTTCATTGGGACTTAATAGTAGTGTACCAGCATATAATTTAGAATATAAAGGTATTGTTGGTAAGATATGGCTTGATGGACAACTCTTAATCGATAATCAGACCAGTACAAATTTTTGGCAACATCAAAAAGGTTTAGTTGGAGAAGAATTGGAAATTTATACGGAAGAAGGCTCATCCAAAGTGAATTGGAGTAATGATTCGAGCAAAGATATTGGGAAACCCATCACATGGTTTCAAACAAGATTTGATCTTGATCATCTTGTACGAGAAGATATAAATGCAAATCCAGTTTTATTTGACGCACAAGGTTTGAATCGTGGACATGTATTCATTAATGGAAATAATATTGGTCTCTATTGGTTACTTCAAGGTATTTGCAATGGTAGACCAGTTTGGTGTACACAAAGGGAAACGAATTGTTCAGAACCAACTCAACGTTATTATCATATTCCACCGGATTGGCTGATGTCGAAGAATAATCTAATTACTATATTTGAGCATTTGGGAGCACCATCACCGGCATCGAATAGTTGCCAGTTAAAACTACACTTTCTCGTATTTTGTTCCGCAATCTGTTTTATTTGAATAATAGTCATTTCGTTTAATATTCTTAATTCTAAGAAGCAAGTAAGACAACAAATCATAGTTATAAGGTGTTATCCTTTTTGATTTTATGGCATTTGCAGCAAATGAAAAATAAAAATAAGTCATGGTTCATTACGAGCGCTATGCTGTAGATGTGTGTAAAAAATTTCTTTGAGAAAACAGTAATTACACACAATTAATAAATACTAAAAATTAAAAAGGTTTTGAATTGATTCGTTGAATGATGTTTTGAACTTTGATGACAGATGGATGTGTTGATGTAAATGAATGTCGATAGATTTTCAATGCTTTCCGAAAACAATCAAGTGCTGATGACAATTTTTGTCTCTGCTCATGAATAAGATCAATATTGGCTAATGTTGATGCAATATCTGTATGTTGAGAAGGAAGTGATCTTAATTTGATTCGTAATGATCGATTGAGATATTTCAATGCTAAATCATCTTTTCCTAGACATCGATAAACTGTACCAATATTATTATAAGATTGTCCTAAGTCTGGATGATGATTAGGTAAAATTTTCTCTCGAATTTTTGTCGCTTGCTCATACCATTCTAAAGCTTCCGCATAATTCTTCTTATTTTTACAAACAATTCCAATATTATTGAAACAATTAGCAACATGAGAATGTTCATATCCATAGATTTCTTGAAAAATATCCAGAGATTTGTAAAATGAATCCAATGCTCGAGTATAATTTCTATAGATTTCTCCAAGATTGTAATATATAGTTGCAAGCTGTGGATGATTTCTTGATAATGTTTGTTTAGCTATTAGTAATGATTGTCTATGGAATTGTAAACTAGTTTGTAGATCTCCTTTAAGATTCGCAATTGTTCCAAGTGCATGATACGCCCATGATTTCAGTGAATAGAAGCGGGGATGAATTTGTTGAAGATAATATGAATAATAGGTTTGAGCAATATCTAATTTTCCCATATGTTTGAGAACATGACCAAAATGTAGAAGTGTCATTTCTTTCTTTCCTAAATTTTCATTCATATGTCTGAGTAATGAACGTAATTGATGATCATCATCTGAACATAATGTTAAATGGATATTCCAAATTGCATTTGGATCATATTTAATATCAGCAAAAGGTTTCAAATTCGCTAATTGACCATTGACATCGATTTGAAAGAACACTCGTTCAAGATTATGCGATTGAGTTAACTCAGATTCTCGAGAATATATACGGGCTACTTGATGATTGTGTGATGCAGAAAAAACAGAATTATTGGAAATTAAATCATGTAAATGATTTTGAAGAAGTTTGATTCCATCTTTCGACATCACTTGAGCACGATAAACACGAATCGATTTTGAGGGGTGAGACAAGCAGCCATGACCGTTTTAGTCCTTGCCTAAGGGACTCGTCAAGTAATTTCGAAATCATTCGCTGCAAATTAGTTTATTCGAAACATAATGAAGAGGAATATAAGAATTTGAGCTGCTGAACCTGTATCTAAAATAGGAGCAAATAACATGAATTTCATTCAAAGACAAGTATTTCAACTGTAGAGCAAAACAAAAGTATAATGAAAAGAAATTAAATGAATATTTTTAACGAAAAAGGTTATTTGAGTCTTTTTCTTGAGGGTGAGGGTAAGGGTGATGGATTATTTGCCATAATCTTATATCAATACTGAATGAACATGTGAAATTAATACGAAATAAAACAAATTCTATATCTAAAATCAACTGTTTATCTATAGACTAACCTGTTACTGTCGTTGTCGTGGATGATGTTTCCTAAAATCTAAAACGAAATGAATTTATTCAACAGAAAACATGCGTTTATATAGTGCTATCTCTGAGAGACTATTTTTCTCTCTTTCTCTCTTTTTTTCTCTGGTCAGTTCGTTAACATAGATTCTCTGGTATATATTCTCTCATGTTCGAATTCTCTCGCTTTTTCTGTAATTCACTCTCCCATCTATGGTTAATTCGTTATGAGAGATCCTGTACTATTTTTCAAATATTTTGTTTTAAATTTCTCTCTTTCTCCGATAGATTTTTTCCCACTCTACCTTTTTGATAGATTTCTTTCCATTTTCTCTTTTTCCATGAAAGGAGCAACTTTTGTTTCTTGTCAACTATTCTAGTGACAAACTATTTGTTTCGTGTTCATACGCTCAGCTGACCCTTCGGATCATGCTTCGCTTTGCTTTTTCTCTCATCATTCAACCATTTGATCGAAACATCCTCTCATCCTCTGGAGGATGTGTGTCGACTTATAATAAACAATGTTACCAAATGGTCTGAAGAAGATGTTGCATAGAATGGTGGAATGATGAGAGAAAAAGTAGAGCGAAGCATGAACCGGAGTGTCAGCTGAGCGTATACAAGGAAGAATGAAATCGTTCATGAATAGTCATGCTATTATCATTTCGAAGATTGCCGAATGTCAAGAGAATACACCTCTTATGAATGAATATCACCCTTTTGAACATTTCTACGATAATATATGTAGGTATATTGTCTTTATCTCATCTTATGTTTTGTTGAGTGTCGTTTGACTCTTATATAAATATGTATGCGTGCATGTATGTAGTCTGAAATTGTTATGAGATGGAATCACTAATTATATGTATATACAATGTAGAATTTACTTCCGAACTTACCTGATGATGTCCCTTATGCAAGGTCGAAACGATCGTCGTAAGTATAGCTTGGAAATCTTTGTCTTTATACTCACCCTCAACTTCCAGCTTCTATGAGAAGGATTGGAGTCGAAATCTGGATCGTGGTAGTCTGTTCTAACCTCACCCTCAAGATACCATTCTTCGTAAAACTGATAAATCCAAAGTATTTCATCTGGAAACAACTGAACATTATCAAAAAAGATCTGATGAATATATGGCCAAAACAAAAGCATATAATTGTCTTGGTGCCCATGATCCATTACCAGATTTAATAAGACGTATCAATAAATATCTATTAGATATTAGATCTACGTCTTATTAAATGGATTACACAAAGACAATATGAGCAACTTTGCATAAGTCAAACAGATGAAGTTAAATTAGCTCATTTGTACTACTTACCAAAGGCTCATAAACCTGGAACTCCTCTTCGACCGATTATATCCGGCTTGAAACATCCGACAATAAAGATCTCCAAATTCTTGGACAATCTCTTAAGACCACTCTTCGATAAAATGGCTATCGAAACAACTATCACGTGTAGTATTGAATTAGCCAAACGATTGAAATACTGGTCAAATATTCATATGCGTCCAAATACTTTATTGTGTACAATTGATGTAGCCGATCTATATACAATGATTCCACAAGTCGAAGGAGTGTTATCACTTAAGAAAATGTTTGATTATTTACATATTAAACAAATTAACGGCTTGAAACTTGAAGTTATTCTTCGTCTAGCTAGATTTGTTATGGTAAATAATTATTTCTCATACGATGGCCAATTTTATCATCAAGTTCGAGGAGGTGCTATGGGCTCACCATTAACTTTAACCATTGCAAATTGTTATATGTTCTTCTTTGAACAAAATATCAGAAGACAAATTACCAATGGCTATGGCTTATACCTTCGATACATCGATGATATCTTCATTACTATCATTTGGCCAAGAAGACATTTTCTTCAACAACTCGACCAATGGAATAACTTTGATCAAAACATTAAATTATCAGCCAAAATTTCATTGGAAGCTGATTTTCTGGATTTACATATGGAAAATAGAGATGGTGAATTATTTACATCAGTTTATCATAAACCATCCTATGAACCATATTACTTGCCACTTAATAGTATCCATCCATTGCATATGAAGAAAAACATACCTTTTGCTATGCTTCTTCGTGCACTTCGATACTGTTCTTCATTTGAAACATATCTAAATGAACGTGCCGAATTAAGAATGGCCCTACTATTAAACAAATATCCAGGCAAATTTATTGATCAACAATTTAATCGTGTCTTCTTAAAACTTGGCATCAATGAACCTCTTGATATAAACAACTACAAATTATATCATCAAAAAGTTCTTGATAGTAATATACAAGTAAAAGTTTCAGTTAATCATCATAGAACTATGTTTGTCCATTTCACGTACTGTTCAAATATGAAAACGTTTCCAGCTAAGTTTCATCAGCTATGGCAAAAATACTTTCTGGAATCGCCAATAAATGACATTACTCCTGTTCTTGGTACGCGCAATGTTCAAAATTTACAGCAGCATCTCGTACATACAAGAAAACAGGCAAAACAATAAATATCATATCAATAGCAACGTGATTAGGCAAATTCGTTTACTCTTTTCAAAAAACTGTGCTTCTATTCTTTTTCTATTTTTTCTTTGTGCAGAGCCCTGATGAGTGTGTTAAGTTTTTTAAATAAATAAACACGAAACGCGTCGGCGAATCAATAATCTGCACTTATTATTCTTTTAATTAGAAGCACACTAAGATCTAGTGTTAAATTGTTAAATCATTACTGACAAAACAATTCGATTGCTGAAAAGCAAAAGTTGAGAATAGCAAATTAATTTGTATTCGTATTGGCACCCTCACCCTCAATCTCGAACTAATCCATCAACCAACAGGAAGTGAAAAAAGGCAACAACAGGAACAACAGCAACAGCAACTTCTATTGAACAAACGCGAAATTCGAATACCATTTACGTTCGAAACTGGCCCACTACTGCAAATTCAACGTCAATTAGAACAGTTATGGCAGAAATTCTATAGAAATCAAGGCTCCTCGAAAAATCACATCCATTTAAAAATTCAAACAAGAACAAACAAGTCACTTAGCCAGCTATTGACCACACCAAAGCCATCGAGATCATTATTAAAATGACTTTTTCATACTTTTTCATAATATCATCATTTTCATTTCAATCACTCCCACAAATATACGCCATTCATCATATTCTCAGTTTACTTTTAGATTACATTATCAACTAAACCATTTTAGTAAACTGTTATGAACGCATCTTTACTTTCCAATCTGCGATTATTTATATCATTCAGCAACTATAATCATCTGCATTCTTTATATAAGCCTCACCCTCAACATCCTCAACGCAAATCCATTAGAAAAACAAAATCCATCGTTATCAAAACAGTCAGTGTTGACACAATGTAATGAATCGTTAGAAAGATTGCAATTAGAAGGTATTCATTCTCCACCATTGGATATATATTATTCGCATGCACCTGATCCAACAACACCTATTGAAGAAACGTTAAGTTAAGTGCTATAAATGAATTGTATCAACAGGGCAAATTCAAACGACTTGGCGTTTCAAATTATAAATCGTGGGAAGTAGCTGAAATTTATTATATCTGTAAAATGAATAATTATGTTTTACCTACGGTCTATCAAGGAATGTACAATTTGATTGCTCGTGATGCCGAACTAGAATTAGTTTCTATGCTTATAATCCTTTGGGAGGCGGTTTATTAACAGGTCGTTTTACAGCAGCCGTAGTTGGTGATCTATATAGAGAAAGATATTGGAAAAAATCAATTTTTAAAGCGGTCGATATGATCAAACTAATCTAACATTAGCAGAAGTTGCTTTTCGATGGAGTAATTATTAATCGAAACTGTCCGGTCAGTATGGTGATGCTATTTTAATGGGATCAAGTAAACCTGATTATTTGATAGCCAATACAAAATTCTTGGTGATAGAATCAGGCTATCAACATTGTAAACAAGACGTTGCACGTCATTGGCCAATATTCAAAAAACATTGAACAATTTCAATATTATATAACAAGCAATTTTGAGAATGAGAATGAAATCACTGATTTACATGTATCTGCGTGCTAGTAGTAAATAAAAGCAAAGACTTTTTAATAAATCGAAATAAAAACAAAAAATTCTCGCTAATGTCTTATTTTTCATCTAATGTAATTTGTGTATTCTTTTCACTTTGATTGTAAATTTGTGCAAGTGTCATAGGTTCTTTAATATTGTCAGTACCAAATCCTAACTTATCTGAAAGAATTTTGGAACTTTCTAGATCTAATTTATTAAATTCATAGTTTGCAATTAAACGCCCTTGACGTAATAATGCTGGATCAATTTTTGTTAAGTCACAATTAAATGTTGCAATGATTTGTTGATGCATAGCATCACCTAATAAACCATCTGATCTAAAAGACAAAAAACAACGTTCTTTTCAAAATAATTACTCAGATAATTTAACGTACAAATTAAGTAGATTTGCAACAGCTTGCGATGGTATTGAAGATTCACTTCGATCTTTAATTATATTTTCTGCATCTTCGATAATAAGTATCGAATTTGGATATTGCATCAAAAATGGTAAAAAGTCTGGTGCAGAAATTTCTTTCGCCATATCTGGCGGAATATAAATTAATGTTTTATCTTCAATTTCATGGATCAAATACCGAATATAATGTGTTTTTCCTGTTTCAACAAAAGGAAAATAAGAAAATAAAATGTTTCTATAAAATAATTTACCTGAACCTGGAATGCCATGTAGAAAAACAATTCCTTTTTCTTCTTTTTTATTTAATGCTTCAATGATTTTATTATGTATTGAAACGAATTTTTGTCCATAATGAAGACCAAGATCAGTAATCAATGGTTTTTTAATAGTAATACAACTAAGATAATAACCATTGATATTTTTACAAACCATATGTAAAGTAAAAGATTTTAATGGTTCTATTTCAGTAACTGTCATTTTAGTAATTTTCTGTGCTAAATCTTGAACATATTTACGTTTTCCGGGTAAAAAGTAAATACAGAATCTTGATGTAATTAAGAAAGAATTATCAAATTCATCAGGTTTTAATTTATTTGGATTTGATACATTCGAATTTAAATGGATACTACCCATATCAATCATAACACCATTTCCCAAATCACAACAACGTGAAATAACAGAAAGATCATCGTTTTTATGATTATAAGTTGTCATAATATGATCATTTTCTAAATCATGGTTTAATTCATCACGAAGATAGTCCACTATTGTCGTTGCGTGTAAACGTTCATATCCATTAGAAGCCAAAGATAATAAAACGCATGGAACTGCTTGATATGTCGCAAGAAATAAGTTAATTGATGGCGTACTTTCATAATCATTGGGTGGAGCAAGTGAAAGAATCGCTTGTGCTGGCATGTTTGGAAAAGAACCTACATATTTAGATTCTTTATTTGCTTCGTCAATTATTGATTTCATTTTTGCTGTCGAATATGAGTATAGGAACAAGTGAACCTTTAATCATACAAATAATGTACTGCTCTTTTATAGTATAAAGAAACATGACGTCATTTGTATTGCACAAATGTTATGCAATGATCCAAAGAAGAAGGAAAATGGCTTATAGTGTGACATAATACTATAGCGACTGAATCATTGTATAAATACAACAGTGATGTATCATGTATGCAATGCGAATGATTAATAATACACCTACATAGACAATGAATTTTTTTCATATGTTCGCTTGATTTTAAAAATAAAAATAAAAAATTAACTAATCCCAAAACGTTTGCCGGCGAATGTGTTTTAATTAATGTTAGACAATAATATAAACACGTATTTATTCATTCATTGATAGCTAATGCTAAATTGCTGATTAAAATTAATTTCTGGAAATCAATGATACTATTACTGTTTGTGATTTTGCCACTGATCAAACTATGATTCGTGTTGGAGACTTTGATGTGAAAGGTCTATTTACACAACAACCAAAAGTAACTATACTTTTATCATGAAAAGTCGTTATGAACGAATAGAATTCATTTCAACTTTTTCATCATTTTCAAAAGTGATTGTTTCGCGTTCAGGAAAATATTCATTGTAAATAGTTAACAATTATAATAATTTTCACTCAACTTAGGATCAGAACTGCTGAAGACTACTGTTTGATTAGGTAAATGCGGGTAGATCGATTGGGATAGAATTATATTCTATTGAAAATTGTATTTCCGCATACGAACAAAGACTAAATATTGAATTCTATATGACACTATTTGGTTCATTAAGTGCACTTAGTATGAAGTAGTGATCGGTACAATAGATGTTTGTTTCTCATTCTATCTATCTTTAGGCACTCTTCTAGAATATACTTTCAACAGAAAGCAATTTCCCATGAAATATAAAAAACATTTAGTTCGTAGATAAAAACCCGAGCTGAATTCAATTGATGATGAGTTTAAACATCTCACTGATGGCAAACAATACTACGATCGCATATGAATTACCAAGATTTTATGTGATTTCAAGTTCTACGCAAAATATTTCCTTATATAGTTTCATTTTGTTATTCGTTGTTGGTTTTACCGGTAATATGATCTGTTCTGTTTGTATTTCTAATTCGATCTATCTTTTAACACGTGTGTACGAACTTATTTATTGTGGTTTCCATATCGAAGATTCAGAGATGTCAATACAAATCGTGCTCGAGTTCTTTGTCGTTTTTGTTATACTATATCCAAATAAATTTGATGTGTATATCACCATGGTTTCTAGTTGCAATATCGATGGATCGTTCAATAGGAATGATGTTTCCTTTCAAAGCCAAAGTCTTGTGCACACCACGTCAAGTCGTCTATGTTACTGTAATAGTTTGTCTATTCTTTTTTTCTCGTTAATGTGCATTATTTGACATCAGGATTTGGAACTGATCAAGGTAGATTTGTCTATTGCTATGCAGATTTTCGATTTCGACGACATCTTAATTTTTACATTTATGTATGGTCTATAATTCTATCAATCTTACAAATCTTTCTATCAATGCATTGTATTTGCTTATGCTCGTGTATGATTACAGATGATAGTGATTCGCTTTTATTTTCTGATCGTGAACGTTCTTTAACAAGTAAAACATATTTGAAATAAATGATCTGTAAATATTATACATGCCGTTGAATATTTGGGAGCTGTAATTTTAATAGTTATCAAAAGACATGTATCCGCTAATTGTAAAACACGACCGAGATAGCTACACATCACAAGGATAAATATGCAATTCATGAAAATGAACACAAATATTACCTGCATATTTCTTATAGCTTTATTAAGCGCATTTATTCCATAATTTCCTATTCGATTCTTATCAATGTACAATTCTTTTAGTGTCTACAGGTAAAAACAAAACTAACAACAATAAATAGATGACAAAACGTTATACAAATAGTGTTTTGTTGTAATGCTTTACTAATAGCTTGTGCGCCAACATTTCCCAGTCGATTTTTACGGAGAGTCAAAGTTTTTAGTGTCTATACAAATTTATAATAAGAACTATACGATTAAAAATAGTCAAGATATAATTCAAATTACAGTGCTATGTTGCAATCCATTACTCAAAGCTTGTGCTGAATCTTCACTGATTAGATTTTCACTAATATATAATGATGTCAATGTCTACATGTGTAAAGAAAAAACCAAATTTTACGAATCATCACAGTATATGTTAATACTTACGATGTTATTTCGTAACGCTGAATCTACAGTTTGCATCTTTATATCTTTGATTTTCTCATTAGAAATATATAAATCCTTGTGTTTCTAGTCATATATATAGAGAAAAAAAATAATTATTTCGCTTTGTTTCGTTATTTACTTGATATCAATCATAAGTATCGACGATAGTGTTAAAACGAGAGCATACATTTCGCATTGAACAAATAATATCCAATTTCTCGAGATGGTCTAATATTCGATAGACCATGTAGACAGGAATTGATACAAACGTTGAATTAATTTTTTTTGTGATATTGTTGACTTTTTAAAAATTATGTACGACGCACTTTATATAAGACATGGAGATGTCATATTTTGGGTTTTTGTTTTATCTATATGGGGAAATGAATGAATCATCACACATTTTATGTTGACGAATAAATTAAAAGTGTGGTTTCATTTAAAAGAACAAACATAAAAAATATACGTAACATTTATTTTTCCCTTTTATTATTAGAAATAAATATAAAATACATTAAAATGACGAACAGATTTCATCACTGGTGGAAACCAACTAAAAATGAACAACATTGCTCGATATGCAAACTTAAACAAAATGTATGTCTACCATTATTTACAACTTTCTCTTAATGCAATTGTTCTGAAGTATACATACATTAGCCAACAAAAAATGAATTTGAAACCAGTGATGACTATATAAATACATATTTGTTAGAACACAGAAAAATAGCGCAATAAATGGTTCTTGGTATACAACTTCGACAAGATAGATTTTTTTATTCAACATCTGTTGTGTTCGAAAATCAGTTTCGTCCAAGTAATAACAGTTATGTAAATATGATTACGATACAATGCAAAAACTGATGTCACTGATCCGCCGTGCTACCTATAAAATATATAATCATACTTCGACATCAAAAGTAGGCCTGTGACAGTTCCAGTTTAGTTAAAAAAACTATAGCTATAAATAGGTTGAAGTTCAAGTTTAAAAGAACTATCTTACATCATTATCGAATTAGTTAACCATTAATTCAACACAACATTAGGAAATTAATTTGTGGCCAAATGTAATTTAATCAAATACTATGCTAGCTGAGATAGTTTTACTTCTCTGCTACTATGGCTAACTGTATTGATGAAACGAACAAATAATAGAAAAGGTAAGATAACATAGTTTTACTTAAAGTTAATCAGCAAAGCGTTATCAATAAAAAAGAACAAAAGTTAGTTTCAATAAAATTTAAAATCTTCTTTAAAGAAAACAATATAAGTAATCATCCACTTCAATATTCCAGCTTATCCTTAAGGAACATACAATATTTAAGATTCTTCGATGTTAAAGATAATCGATTCTTGCGTAACACATGGTTAGATACTGAAAAGCACTTTCACTTAGTACGCTTGTTGCACATATTACCAAATATTTCTTTGCTTGTAGAGCTAACATAGGCATGGTCGTTTCGTGCTTTTGCCAAAAAATGGAGAAATCTTCGTCGATTTTAGGCAAAGATGCCATTCGTTCGAGTTCTTGTTGAATAGTTAGCGTACGACACTGATCACTACTATCTGGAATTTAAGTCATTCTACACTTGGTTAAGAATTTCTTTAACATAATACTACTTTTTGACGATGTCGATGATAGTGTTGAACCGTTTTGAGATAAATTCTGAAGAATCGGACTGGTTTTTTATGCTTTTAAACTTCATTCAAAAGAAATTTTTCAGCCTTTGATTTGTGTTCTGGCAACAATGTTTTATGAACAAGTGGATCTAAGAATGCTGAGCTGAACAATATATCAGCGACTTTCGAATCAGATGTCGGTGAAATACGCTGGAGAAATTTCTCGACCATAATCTCTTTTATAAGATTCTCAATTGCATCAGAAGAACGATTATTTAAATAATTATAGAGAGAGTATATAACTGGATACGCCAGCGACAAAGTTGGATAAGATCTCCCGGATAGCATTTCTGTAGCATTATTGAATCGCTCTAAAACTTCATGTATTGATTGTAGAAGATTCCAGTCGAGATCTGTCAACTTCAATTCGACCAGTTTCGTCTTCTGCTTTGATGTAATACCATCAAGTGAATCGAAATTATTATAAAATACACCTAAAATATTTTGATATAAAAGAAGCCGTTGAATCATTTTATATCCGAAATCAGGTCAACGGAAATCGAATCTCATGCTGAATTGAGTAAAGCATCGTTTAAGATGCTTGATTTGAGAATCATATTAACCAGTTTTCGATATTTTTCACCATGAAAGCACCTATATCTTGTATATCTAGTATCACAGGATTATCATCGTCGTTGGATTCATTAATTGTGATTGCTGATGTAGAAGAACTACAATCCATCTTAACTTCCACTTTTATACATTGGGTTGCCTTGCGCATGTCGCATATACTTTACCCTTTTCGGGATCAAACATACCCAGTGCAGTATGAATACGACGTCGAAGATGCATAGCAAAACTTCTACCATGAAATTGACGGAAACTCAAAATTGTTCCATGTTCTTCATAGTCTTTTGTAATAAAATGCGCCGTTATACATACATAATGGCGTTTTCGACTGCTTTTTTCTTTTGATTGTATAACTTTTCCAAATGAGCGAGAATCAATAATGATTGCTTTAATAGCGGCTTCATCTAATTTTTTTTCCTTCCTGGAGTCACTGAATCAGGAAGATTTAGTATCTGACTCCTAGAATATAAAGCAGTCTTTCCATGAGCGTTCGCCAAGTGTCGACGAATATTTGCATTTGTACTCATTGACTGACAATTTATCTGCAACGTCCTTCACGAGAGATGTTTGTGTTCGTGGTGAAGTCTTTTTTGCACACTCGAAGATTGCGATGATTCACTATCATCATCATCATCACCACTCATGTCACTATAAGGTCCAGGTATTGATGAATTGTCTAATGTATCTGCATCGCTATCCTTCTTCGAACCATAAAAACTGTAGTTTATCACAGCATCGATCGTTCGTCGACGATTAGCATTAGAAGTGATACCGGTTCGTCGTTGGACACTTGCCGAAGTCGAAGTTCTCGCATTTGTCGATTTCGCTTTTTCGACAGTTGATTTTGCTGGTGATTTGACCATAATTTTCGGTTGATGTTTCATTCAGTTTTTGGTATAGTGTCAATGCAGAGAAAACGAACCATTTTATATAGTAGGAGAAGTATGGAGAAATACTGTTATCACAATGCAAGATTTAGGATTACTCCATTTAAAAATATTTTTATCGTTATCTTTAGTTTTTGTCTCTCAAAGTCATTGATATTTTGTTTTGATTTCGCGCTTCTCTCTTTTCTCTATAGTATGTGTATGGATTTTCTCTTACTTTTTTCTACAAAGAAAGGATTATGGATATAAATGACTTTGAAATTGTTTACATATTACATCGGAAATTCTCCTTACATCATGCACCCGTATGAACAAATGGATTATCCCAGATGCTATGTTAGAATCATCTCTATACGCATATGTCGGTTTAGTCCAAATAGTTCTATATATATTTTTTCCATTTATCCATTCTATTTTCTCTCGGCACTTTATTATTTGTTGACACTATTGAACCTCAACAGTCGCAGGTCTAGAGATCACTAGTTTTATGTTAAACTCAAAATATTTATTTGAAGTATAGAAGATATGATACAAAATCCAAACATCGTTTAAAACGATTTGTCCAATTGTCCCAAGAAAATGCCGTGAAAAGCTGATTTTTGATCTTGACTGAATCATTGATAGTTTCCAAAATAGGTTGCATAACATCAAATGATGTGACGAATTGATCTGCTATCCATTGAAATCCTTCTTGAATACCTTGATTTCGAACAGCAGATGCACCTTGTAAATGCCAGATAATTTTTTCGTCGAGTTCATGCAAAGCAAGTTCATTTCGAATTTCATCGATTGACATTGCATCAGGTAAATCTTGTTTATTGGCAAGAATCAGAATAGGTTTACCATCGAGTCTTCCTTCGTTTTTCATCTGATGCAGTTCTTGTCGTGCTTCATTCATTCGACATCGATCATTCGAATCAACAAGGAAAATGAAACCTTTTGCAGTTCGATAATACGATTGACTTATTACACGAAATCGTTCTCGTCCACCAGGTTCCCATGCTCTTAGAACCACTTTACCTATGTGAACACGTTCAAAATCAACGCCTATAGTCGGATAACTATTGCTTTGATCGAATTTGCCATCTTTTATAACACGAATAATAGCTGTTTTACCTGAAAAACAACAAGAAGTAGATTCCGTGATTTTGAAAGAAAAAGAAACTACCAGCTCCACGAAGACCACATAGAAGGATATTAACTGGTGGCACCTTTTGACTATTAGTCGAATTCATTTGTTGATAAGTATAGTCTTCTGACTATTGTTGCTTCAATTTAAGGACAGAACAAAATGAATCATCTGCCACGTACTCATCGATGTTGTGCAAGACTCATCATACCGACAGATGTCGTTCTACAGACACAGTACCGAAAATGGATTCAAATACGAAAAAATTTTTGTTATCGTTATGGATAGTTACAGATGCTCCATTATCGGGCAGCCGTATAAAATGATGAGAACCGGAGTCGCTCACGTGAATAAATATCGAAGAACTAGCAACAAGTCGCACTTGTTGTTCAATAGTTATATTATCAAAAATAGTGACTTGTACAGTACAAAAAGTACGATTAAGAAGGACATTAACAATTTATAATTCACTTTGAGGTGAAATACGTCTACTATGTGGACGTTGTACAAATTCCAAAGACGATTGCAGACGATAACTAACTACAAGTCTTTCAAAGCAAGTATGTGATTTGCCATTTGCTTTGGCAGTGGCAACGATTATCTAAGGTAGATAGAAAGGACGCATTGCACGAAGAAAAACTCGAGGGTGATAAATTAAAATCTAAAATTATAGACAAATCAGAGAATATCAGCATCGCAGAAAATAATATGAAATTTCATCTTATATATTCTTGTCGTCCTCACCCTCAATAAATGATGTGCTTCACTGATATGTAAAACATGTCGTAATATATCTGATGACATCTTTTCTTCTTTTCGTCACGAGAATGTTGCAAAATAATAAACAAAAATAAAAAACTTAATTTTTTATAAAATTATTCTTTAAGATAAGAGTCAACTGAAATAGCGGGATTCCGGAACTTCGCCAATAGGACTTTCGCAAAATGAACTTTCGCCAGTGGCGAAGGTCCACTTTACTTTCGCCAGTTCACCCATTGTACGTTCGCCAATTGGCGAGAGTTCACTATACTTTCGCCAGTTTCAACTAAAATAATTGTCGACTCAAGAACAATCAGTATGTTATTAGAGGAAATGTGTTAATCACTTTACTTAGATAACATTCAGCAATAACATCATCACAAGTTTTCTTCTTCACTCTAGATTCCACATTTATAAACAATTTTTGTCCAAACTATGCCGGTCACTACTCGTGCTGCAGCATCAAAAGCAAAAGGTAATGAAGTATCAACTGATTTACAACAAGGAAAAACATCCAACACCAAAAAACCTCGTCAAAATCGATCGCAACAAAAACAAAAAGAAGTGGAAACACAATCGACAATTGTTGCTGCTGAGCCTCAGGTAGTCCTTGCACAACAGCCAGGATCGACAAGTTCACGCGTTGAACCAACATCGTCATCACCAATATCAAAACAATCAACAGTTCCGTTCTCGCCAAATGAGTCTGTTGTTCAATTTGAATCTCCAAATGATATTAACAATGAAATACTTCTTTTGGATGCGAATGATTTAACAAATGTTCCGGTAGTCAAAGGAGAAATCACAACTGGAAAGTCTACTCGAGGTGGAAAGATGATATTCATGAGTGGATTTTCATACTTGTACATGAGTGAAGGAAAAGTAACGACAGGCTGGCGATGTGCACGACGTGATCTTCGTTGCAAAGCAGTTATTCACATCAACAAGGATAACGAATTTTTTAGCCATTGGAACGGCATTGGTCACTGTCATTCAGCGAATATTAGTGAAACACGTAAACGTGAAATATTAAACAAAATAAAATTTCGTGTTCTTGATGACTATATACCGATTAAAATCATTGTTGAAGATGAATATCGCAAGGCCAATCTTAGTGAACAAGAAAAGCAAGTTATGCCACTTCCATCTCAAATTGGTATACAAACTTTTTCGTTTGTATGAAATTCATCTTTCAATATCTATTCTTTTAGAGTCGGGCTTGCATAAGCTCAGACGTAAAGCACTACCTCCTTTGCCTCATGATCAAAAATTTATCATGCCTACTGTTTATCAGGAAACCTATTCACATCAACAATTTCTTATCTATGATAAACGTAGAACTGTTTATGGGGGTCGTTTAATGATATTTGCTTCAGATGAACAATTAAACGTGTTGCATCATTCGGATGTTTTATTTGCAGATGGAACTTCTAAGGTTTCACCTTCTTTGTTTGATCAATTATATGTCTTACATGGCATGGAAAATGGGGAAGGTGAACAAATTTCTCTCTCTCTCTAACTGATAGGATAATGAAATAAGAAGGAAAAGGAAAAATGTGAGAGAAAAGGATGTGATAGAAAGTTATTCGAATGACAGAAAAGACACGTGAATTAATTTGCTATTCGAAAGAGAAAGAAAGAGAGAAAGAAAAAATGTCTTCATTCTATATAAGCTGAAATTAAATGATTTTATTTCTCTCTTCTTCCATTATCTTATGTTTAACTGTCCCTGTTTGTTTTGCTTTGACATCAAACAGAAAACAGGAGACGTACGAAGCTATTTTTCGATGTCTGAAAAGAATAGCAGTTAACAAGAATTTAAATTTCAAACCAACGACTATTGTTTGCGATTTCGAACGAGCATTTATGAATGCCGTGCAAATCGAAGTAAATCGATTTATTTCAGTATATTCTTGAATGCATTTATTTAATCTAGTTATTTGATACTAACATTACTGGTTGCTGGTTTCACATGACTCAATCGTGCTATCGACATATTCAAGAGATTGGTCTATCGAAGTTATATGAAAATGACGAAGGTTCTCGTCTTTTATTACGTTCATTTATGGGTCTGGCATTGCTACCAGCTGATCAGATACAACCTGCTATCGAATTGTTAAAGAAAAAAATTCGAGATTCTCCTGAATCGAAACAAATGGAAATCTTTTTCTCATATTTTAAAAAGCAATGGCTCAACAGTTTTAATCCTACATTATGGTCGGTAAATGAAAGTACTTGGCGCACAAATAATGTAGCCGAAGGTATATGAAGATTCTTCTCCTGCACCGTCTTCCATACTCTCTCTGTTTCAGCTCAAAATCGTCGATTCTTTTCCAGAGTTATACAACCGCATCCAAATTTATGGCGTTTTATTCAATGTCTTAAACAAGAGGAGACCGTTATTTCTCACAGAATGGTTCAGACTGGTTTAGGTTTTACATCGCAAAAGTCAACAAAATCCACAAAAGCTGCTGAACGTAAAACAAAACAAATCAAAAAATTGATTTATTTGTTAAATTCCAAACAGAAATCTCTCGAGCAAATAATTTCATTGTTTGCCTACCTTGTCGGTGAACCAGTATGCGGAGGATTTAAAGCAAAGAAGAAGAATATTTCCTTATCGAATTCAGCTGATTCAACATCGAGTTTATTAACCGATTGTGAATGATGACTTCTTTTTTTAATTTTAACTCTCATCTTTTGATCATTTTTCTCGCATTAGTTGTAATGCTTTGTCTTGTTTCTGAAGTGCTGTGAGGAAAAGACATCGTGATATTGGAACGATTGTCAATAACATGAATAAAAGTTTGTTTGAATTGCCATTCTATTCAGTGGACGATCACCAATATTGGCGAAACTCAACTTTACTTTCGCCAGAATACATACTGGACAATCGTCAATTGGCGAAACTCAAGTTCACTTTCGCCAGTATACCTCCTGTCTTTCGCCAATAACTGGCGAAAGTCTTATTGGCGATGATCCGGTAACCC
>ERZ781399.1177-NODE-1177-length-23921-cov-4.277592_pt1 | contig 23921 bp, 27 predicted proteins | sample MGYA00511014_ERZ781399 | MGnify/ENA primary metagenome ERZ781399 (study PRJEB29847, sample SAMN06458254) | wastewater metagenome | isolation source: Wastewater bioreactor | place: South Africa: Cape Town | study: EMG produced TPA metagenomics assembly of the...
GTCACTATCCAGCTATACTTCTTAGTATTATGCCTGTCATAGCTGATTGGACTCGAAGCTCAATAATCAATGGTGTCGTCACTGCTTATTCAACTTTTACCTTACCTAATGTTAATTTTGATCAAAACATAACTGCTCATATAACAGACTTCTCTTATTCAGGTTTAAACAATTTTGCCGGTGGTAGTCTTCTACAGTGCATATTTTTAACAGCGATTATGATATACATGATTGATCGAAAGTTTGTTCGAGCACTAGTTTGGTCATTACTTGCCGGTCTTCTTTCGTTTTTCGGTTTGATACATTCATCGACTGTTGGGCTTCTGTATAGACAAACTGACGATGGATGGAGATTCTCGGTTGCATATACAATGTTAGCTGTTATTTTTCTTATGTTCGAAATAGCACAACGGCAAGGATGGATAGAAAAACCTGAAACTGAACCCGAAGATATCTCGTCAGAAGAATGGGCAGAATGGAAACGACATAAACTGGCTGCTGAAAATCTTATCGACAGAACAACACTTTGACGTTGCCAGATGGTTTTGTTCTGTTTACAGATTCGTTGACGACACATTTCTTTGTCAAAGTTTATTTTTAAATATTAAAATAAAAAGATTTAACCAAAAGAAAAACATGACAAAAATATTGACACGCGTGGGTGATGACGATGAATTGCTCTTGTGCAATTACCGCATCAAATTTCAACGTTCTTTTTTACAATAAGTTGTTTTTAATAAGAGCTCAGAATACATAAATAAAGTATTATTTTGCTCACTTGAAAATGTCATGTAAAGTGCAAGGTTAAATATCTCGAAACAACTACTGCATTACTAAATAAGATTGTCATTTCTTAGTAACAGTATATTTTTGTTTCAACGTTTGTTTAATAAAAAACAGTAGCATACAAAAAAAAATGATATAACTGATTAAATTTATGAAGAAAAGATATAAAAATTATTTTTCAACAGATTGAAATATTGTTCAGATTCGTTCTGTCAATGCTCGTGATAAATTATCAGAGTTTCACGCCCAATTCCATTCGGATAAACGTTTTTGTCGATTAGAGTTTGGTTCTAGATAAAACAAAACAAAAGAAAGAGAATGTTAATCAATTGTTGATATATTCATTTTTTAAATTCTCATTTACTTGGCTTAGGAGCAGCAGCTACTGTCTTGGTTTTAACTAACGCTGATCTTATAGTTTTTGCTGGTTTTTTGTTTGTAGAAGAACTTGAAGATGCTTTCGTATCTTTTATCGGTTGTGAATTACTCGTTTTTTTCGCTTGACCAGCCGAACTTTTCACTGGAGGATGAGGTTTATTGATACTACCAGTGTTATTCGCACTTTTTTTCACTCTTAATGAAGCTCCGTTTACATTTGGAATCGAGAATAAAGTTATAACAACAATAAACTAAAATTAATAAACAATCCTCAGTAAATTGCAATCGAAAAAGAAAAAATCTTCAATTCTTCTTACCAAGAATACAACAACGATTGACTGCATATTGACCATGATTGAATTGTGATGCTACGTTTTACTTCTGGTTAATTATAATGTTCTTCGTGCATTTAAAATTGTGCCATTTTATACCTATACTCTCTTCGAAAAAAAAATCATCTCTCATATTTTTCGTTCTCTTCCTACACACTTTTTTTCTTCCTCTCGTTTTTTCAATGACGACAGCAGTTGCCACAATAAAGACACCTTTTCAATGCATGTAAAGATTTATGCTGCTAATCAATGAGCACCTGCTATGCACTTTTCTTTCCCTTCAATTCTATTCGAATTGCTTAAATCTGCATGGAGTCTCAGGTCATCTCGTTGCTATTCTATCTAACCATCAAAACAAAATTTTGCACCAACATGAAGTAAAACATGAATAGATGTTTTTTTTACCCAAAAACTCGAAAAACAAAGTCATGATCAACGAAAAAAAGGAACTCTTGCGGAGAAAATAATATTCTCTTTTTTTGTTCTCTAATTCGAACGGGTTTCAATCAGAACTGTAAATATTAGTCAATTGTTGAAGTATATTGCACGACCTTCGTCTTTTTTAAACTTGTACAACGAGTTCTATTTGCATATACAAAACACAATCTATTTCTACACGAACGAATCCGAAATAATATCCGCGTAAGGAGATCTGATTTGTACAATAGATGAAGGTTTCGATTAAACTCAATAATAAACATAGGCGAAAACCAAATACAACTGAATCGATGAAATCTTGAGTGTTAACGGGTGAATATTTTGAATAGACGCTACTTCAATCATTTTTTCCAAAGATAATCATTCAATAACATTTCATGTTTTTAATATTACTTCAGATTTGTATTTTTCTAGGCAACACCTTTGCTTATATTTTCTTCAATTTGATATTATCGAAAGTTTAACGTTGCCGTTTCTCGCTCTATAAAAAGACCTTCAATTAAATCTTCTATTAATATTCGTTTAATATTAAATATTATTATTTTGTTATTGATGTGAAAAAAAAATTGCCAACGTATACATACGTACATATAGTACTGAGTACTCGTATGATTTACTTTAACGAAAAAAAAGCATGATGATTATAAAGGCTCTTGAAAACCTAAGTAACCTTATTGAAAAGAATGAATTATCTTGAGCAATTTTTTGTTGATTATTCGATTTTTAATAGGCTAAAATTACTGCTGTGATTAGATCATAGGCATTGAGAAATCTTAATATTTCATTGGCTAGTTTATTTTGCATATGATGAAGTAATTTCTTTAAAGAGAAAAAAGTTTGTTTTACTTCAACAAGTATGATTTTCGTTTTGCGTTCGTATATTGATTTGAGTACGAACATACAATTGTATTCATGTTTCTACATATTTTTTTTTTATTTTAAGTGCATAGCCATTAAACCATATATTTCATCATGAAAGTATGTTAAAATGAGAACAACGTAGTCAAAGTACAAAAAATTCTTGTTTGGCACATGAAGCCTATGAAGATAACATTTGATTCATAGTTATGGATGAAAAAAATAGAATAAAAAGTGCTTTTTCAATGAAGAAAACAAATTCTTGCAGTCAATAAACATGACAAAAGAAAAACAATGACCTCGAATAGAGAAAAGACGCTATAAAAAAAATGAAAACAAACCTTAGAAAAGACTACTATCACCGACAGAAAAGGACAACATTTGACTACATTTAATGAAGCACTAAGAATGCTTTTAAGCGCAAAATACATTTCCATATGTCTTTTTCAAGCGTCGCAAAAGTTTAGTTTCAAATAAAAGCAAATAGTTCCAATCATCGACGAGTATTATGGCATGACAAGAGTACTAACATCGGCATTGCCAATAATTAATCGAGCCAATACCAAGTGCAATACTCAAATCATATTCCATGAATTTGAATCTTCAACGTATTTGTTTTCGTCGAATAATTTTAGTTATGATTGATATTCATGAAATCTCAGTTGGTAACAAGAGGTTCTACATATACAGCTCTTCTCCTACCAGCTGAGATTAAACCAATATAATCTAACATACTTACTTACTTCGATCCTGAATCATACAAAAAAAAGTCATTGTTTTTATTGGCATACGAAATGTATCATTCTTTCATCTTTTATACTCGAAAGAAAATTTGTTTATCATTGCTATTCTCTCAGTTTCGCTTGATTTACATTTATATACTAAAGCTGAAATACAGGACAAAATGTTCCATTCATTTCAATAGATTTTATATCTCAATTTAGAGACAAACGAGACACATATATATATATATATTCACAGGTGAATTTAATATGGTATCAATTAAATTTCTAGGAGCAACAAAAAAAAAGTAGAACTAATCTGTTACATACGCATATTCAATGATAACTACTATCGAGAACAAGTTTCATTTATAATTGTATACATATGAATATCGGTAGACGAAAAAAGTAAACTGTATATTTGACAAAATGTGTGCTGAATACCTGATTAATCGAAATTAACTGCTGAGATTTTTGTTTGTTGACTTGAAATGAAAATAAAATCAATATTTGAGTCAGCTGTGTTTAATACAGAAGTGAGAAGATTTTCTTTGTTCTCATATTTTCAGTTTTTTTTTTCTTCTTCTTTATAATTATATAAGAAAAAAGGAACTGACGAACGAAGAGGCATCAGCTTGGAATGACGGAAAGAATACCATGAAAAAAGCAAAATAGACCTTGGCAAATTTAAATCAATCATCAAGAGACTCTTCGGGTTCCTTCACTGAACGTATGTTAATAAGAACATATACGAAACTTTATTGAAATTATATTCTTTACAGTTTAAAATCACACACAATAGACACAGATTTCGCTGAAAGAAAGAGAGAAGGTTGTTTTGTGCTAAAATAAGAATTGATGAATACAAATTTATTGAACAGAGTTTACTCTTGGCATGCCATCATGTTGTCTATGATATCAACAGAACAATCGACATATAAGTAGAATTTTTCTGAATATCTTCTATGAAACAAAAGACTAGATAATGTTCTCTGATTTTGATTAATTATATTCAATATTTATTTATGTATTCTTCTCAAATAAAATAAGTCATGTGAATAGTTGTTTATGTAGGAGATTGAGCGCATGTCTTCAATTGTTTGAGATAACACGCTGTGCCGTAATTAGCATTGATATAAATATTGTATGTTAAGAAAAAAAAAGAAGATCACTTTCGAATCTTTCCTACAGCAACGACATTAACATTTATCAAATATTAACAAGAACAAAGAATTAAACATGAACACTCATCAATGGAACATCATTATTCTCTTAATTTTAATCGTACAATTACAATTCATTCAAGTACAGATGACAAGAAGAAAAAACTTTCGTTTTTTGATGAATTTCTCTATGTCTTGTAGTGTTATCCATCGTCAGCTATTAATGCACAACGTACGTTTTTACGTTGTCATTTTTCTGCAATTGCATGCAAACGTGATCTATCGGATTTAAAACACAGTGAACGAGCTTTATCATCGATCAATGAAAGTTTTCTTGGAGCATGCATCAAACAACATAGATCATTCTGGTATTGCCTTCGACATCCGTCAGTTTATACCACAGAAAGTATGAATGAATTTATTTAACTCATTTACACAATCAAGTATTGATATTGTTCTTTGTCCTATTCGTCGTTTTCAAACATGGCCAAATAAACATAATCAAACCCGACAAAATAACAATAAAACCAGATGTAAGAAAAGAGAGTTTATATGTACTACTAAGATCACGTAATAAACCTACAAAAAAAACAAATATTTTAAATCAATGGTGGTTGTTGTTGTTATTTTTTCTCTCGTTATTAAAATCTACCTTGAATTGGAATGCCAATCAACGTGCTTACACCTTGACAAAATTGTAGAATACCGAATGCATTCGTCATCGTGTCCATTGATAAAGCTTCGATGACGATCAAAATTTGTAAAGCATAATTTGCACTAATTGCTAAACCATACAAAAATGCACAAACAAGAACAATGAGTTTGTAATTAAAAGTAGCAAGAATGATTAACGAAACACCGGATATAATAACAGCAAGCGTATACATAAACCAAGCTTGACAGATTTTTTTATCATGCAAATATCCAAGTAGAATTTGTCCAATAGCTGATGCAATGCCAACACTTGACAATGTCCATGATGCGAGATATGTTTGATCGCCGAATGTTTCCGATATGTAAGTCGGAATGATAACATATGGAACACCCATTACAAGACAGAGAGCAAAATTTGAGACACAAAATAGAATATAACGACTGTTGAGTAGCCAGTGTGTTTCTTCTGGAACGAATTCATCGGGAGATTCGATTTGTTCTTGAGATGATAATAGCGAAGGTGTTGAAGGTGGTTTTTCTTCTTGTTCGGTTTCTTCGAGATTTTCTTCTTCAGCTGTGATTGATGCGAGTGGAGGAGAAAACTGAGGTGGACGAAGACGTTCTAAAGATTGATCAAGTGTTCTCATTGTTAATAATGGAACGGCAATTGTATTAGCACGTGCTCTTTGAAAGGTTGCTTTCGTTTTTAGATTAGGATTAGTCGATTCGACAGTCAGAGTATTGGTACGTAGTCGAGCATTCAATGATAATCGACGTGTTATTCTCGTATTAGTTGGTGGTAGAGTTATGCCAGCACGTACAGGTACAGGAGAAATAAATAAAGGCAGAACCTGAGCAAGTGTCATACCACGAGCACGACGAGAATGTGATCGTACACTAGACGTTTCTACTGCTCGCGCATATTCATCATCGTCTGGCACTGTTAATGAAAGATCAGTTATTGGATTTTCAATAGGTTCTGTAGTTGAAATAGGAACCGCAGGAGGAGGAGAAGAAGTAGTAGTAGTAGGTTTTCGAAATGCAAATACCGATATGAACATAAAAAGAAAAAGACCACCTAACAATACATAGAATAAGTTTTAGTTAATAATCTTATAATGAAAAGATTTACCTGTAATGAGAGATGCACCACGCCATTCGTATTTAACTATCCAAGCTTTAACAATAATTGCTAGTACTACTTGACCAACACCACTTCCTGAAACAGCTAATCCCGATGCTAAACCACGATCATTTTCGAAATAGAATGGCAAAGTTAAATAAGCAGGTACATAACAAAATGCAAGTCCAGCACTTAACAAACATCCATAACTAATAGCTGGTATCCAAAATGTATTACTCAATCGAAAAACAAACGGTAGAATAAATCCACAAGCTGACAGAATGCAACCAATTAAAGAAGCAACACTTGAGCCGAATTTTTCTGTTGAAAAACATACAAGTGGACTGAGAAGAAGAGGTACTGATTGTGTCAATGCAGCGACAACACTAATACGTAGAACCGTTTTAGCATTGGATTGTGAGTATTCATTGATGAGTTCATTGACGTAGAGTCCAAATGAAAATGTTGCACCATCAGCAAGAAAATAGACGAGAAATGCAGCAGTAACGACAAATATTTGTTTCGAAGACCATCCGCGTAGACTTTGAATTAAGCCTGATGACATTGTTAAATATATGTGAAAGAAAAAGACAAAGTTATTTTTAATGTCGAATATAGAGACAAAGAGAATTAGAGAATAAAAATAAATCTTCAATCAATAGAAGAAGAATAAAATAAGTGATACGAATATATATATATATAAGGAAAGGTTAGATAACATGGACAAGTAAAGGTTATGTACGTGCATATTTATTTTTATTCATTATTAGAAAATCAAATTTCCGATCGTTTTGCTTTTCGTCACTCTCTGTTCTTCTACATGCTATTTAAGCATATTGAAAGCCAATATTTTGATCGATATCAACTTTATTTTTATTATAATTATTTAATTATTTCTCTTTTCTTTCTATGAATTGAAATTATTAATTCTGTTGAATGTCAATATTAAAGAATTGACCAAATCGGATGATCTAGCAGTTCTGTTTCAATGATATGTGACGATTGTTTTTTGTTTGTATTGACACAAATTTTATTAATCATTTGTCTATAATGTTTCCTTGTATTACAATAAAGAGTAAAACAAATTGTTAACAAAACAATTTTCGCACACGAATTGCTCCTGTTTTCTTAACGATGACAAAAGCTCTATTCAATGAAAAGAACTGTTCTCTTTCTGCTTTTAACTGAATTACTTACACGTGGTTCACGGTTTTTTCCTCTCATTTTATCTAGTCGAAAGTAAATATAAAGTGGCGGACAAAATTTTAAGGCATTTTTATCTTTTCAACATCTTTCTGTGCACAAAAAAAAATGTTGAAAAGATAAAGTTCTTTAAAATTTTGTCCGCCACTTTATTCTGTAATATCTAACCGAAATTATATAGAAACTGTTTTTAAGTAGAATCATAACAAAGCTAGATTTTATCGGTAGTTGTCTCTTGAATTCGAATTAATATTTGAGTGATCAATGATTGTTTTCTTTTTAAATATCATTAGAATCAGGATATGACGTTCGCTCATTTATCTCCATTAAGAAACATTTCTACAAAATTAATATTAACACTGTTTCTCCTTCCTTTAATTTCATGAAGTATATGTGTATGTACTTTTTCTTTTTTTTATGTCGAGTATATTTACTCTAACGAGAAACTGGCTGAGAATAAATTTATGACGTTTGAATCAGAGGTTTTTTTCTTTTATTACTTTACTCAATTTCATAAGTAAAAAGAAGAAAAATGATAAGTAATTTGTAGTTTCTTTCTAAACTGTTTGCTTTAATCTGACAGCTATTTTCTTTAAGGATCATTTGCAAATGGATATTTAAAAAGCAAGATAGATAGATCTTGTATCGGCATATTTGTTAAATACTCAATGATGTCGTCACTTCGTTCATGTCAAATTGCTGCTGGAATTATCGTTTCTCTATGTTTTATTTATGTGATATTATCTAGTTTTTATTCACTTTCCTATGATAATATGATCAATAGTTGGCGTGTGACTAGTAGACATGTCAATGTTCAAAAACTTGTGAAGGATGCAGATAAAAAACAAATAACTGTCTCTAATGCTTCTTCTATTACAGAAAGTTATATATGTGATTATAAGAAAAATGAAATTCAACAGCATAAAACACAAAATTCATCATTTGAATGGCATCTTTCCAATGCACTTCAGCGTAAATAAGGTTCTTGTTTTTTATTTATTCGAAATCAAACTTTTTAATTTTTAGCTTACTGTGATATTGTTCCAACACCTCGAAATCGTTGGATATCAGCTAAACGATATGTTGAAAGTGACATTGTGTTTATAATTTATACAGGCGCTGGATTTTATCAGACGCGTGCAACAGCAACTCGTGATACATGGCTATCTCGTGTTACTCATAAATATTTCTTTAGTTCAACACCATATTCTTCATTGCCTGTAACTGTTATTGAAGGTGCTGGCGAAGATTATAATTCCAATATGAAGAAACTCTATAAAGGAATGCAAATTGCCTATGAACAACACAATCAAACGGGAAAATTTTATTTTATAGCCGGTTGTGATACATTTGTTAATGTTCCTCATTTACTCAAACGTCTTGATAATTTTGATTATACAAGCTCTCATCTTATTGGTGGTCATCCATTTACTTACCCATGCTATAGAAAGAAGAATCAAACAATTGAGGGTGTAAGCTATCCATCGGGTGGCGCTGGATTTTTTGTCAGTGCTGGTTTAATGAAAGCGATGTATAGTCAAATCGAATCGTTTTTTGTCAACGATTGGCCGACTGAGAAAGCTCCATATAGTGACGGTAAATTAAATTTTGAGAATTCCTTTGTTTTTCTTGACGATTGGTTTCGTTTTCAAATTAACAGTTGCTATTGGTTGTCTTTCTCAATCATTGGGTGTGAAAGGAACTTTTTTACCCGGATTTTGGGCGTTTACTCCTGAACGATCATTGAAAGAGAATGGTAAAAGTAATTTTCATTGGGATACAGAACCGAATACATTTCATTATGTTAAACCAACATCAATGTACATTCTCGATGAATTCTATATCTTTCAATATATTGATCGATTAGCGAATGATAGAAATCTCGATGAATTAGTTCGATTTATTCGAAATTTTGCTGCTGTGCATTATCAACTGTTACGTATTAAACAACAAGAATGTACTTTACCACCAGTTAAATCAGGGAAAAGAAGATAATTTTCTTTTTTGAAATGATTTGTCCTGTACGCTCACACGCAAATCGAGTGCAGAAAATATGAGGACAAATAAAAACATTTTTTTCTTGTTTATTTCATTGAAAAAAAAGAAAGAAGCTGTATGAATTCGAGTCTCGATTTGATTAAAAAAAACAAAGACAATATTCATTTCGATAGTAAAATAAAAATAATGAAGAATGATCAACAGAAAGGTACAGATTTAGTAGAACCAATATCCTTCGTATTGGATAATCTCGATGGTGCTTCGCGAACGACCTTCTATGATGTAACAAAAGAGAGAATTTTTCAAGATTTTGAAATTATTTTCTGGCTTTTCTAGCGACAAATAACTTCTGTCGAATCAGAGCCATTGCAAACGACAACAGAAGAATATCGACGTTCTCTATTAGAACAGGATATGTCAAATGCACATGATCGAGGCTTTTGGGTTTGTCGTTTATGGCAATGTTTATTAACATTGAACGTAAACATCGTGTTAACAATTATAGTATTAATACTACTACTTCTTTTCATTATTGGACCATTGTGTAACGTTCTTTGATAAGTTTTTTATTCATTATTGTTATTTAATTTCGTAGCACCGTATCAAACGTATGGTCAATCATGTCGAGCATTATCGTGTAATTATGCTCAAGGACTTGCTTGTAGTTCTGCATCGATTTGTGTATGTCCATCATCGGATTCGTACTGGTCTCGAAATGAAACAGGCTGTCGTATGTTTGATTTTCAAAACAAAATCATATCAACGAAACACTGATTTATTTTCGTAGGTCGTTGTCCAAAAAATTGGTCAATGGTAAATGGAAAATGCGTTTTCATTTCCACATTTTCTTTGAATTGGACCGATTCATTTGCTTATTGTCGATCATTTACTGCACAGTTATTAACATTTTCGAAATCTAATTTATTCGATCTTCATTATTTTGTTTCATCGAATGCCAACTATTTTATTGGTCTGACGGAGCAGCCGCATAATTCAAGTTTTCTTCTAAAAAAATTTCTATGGTATTTTTTTATTTGATCAATGATTCTTTGTGATTGATTTTAGATCAATGGCAATGGGTCGATGGAAGTACAATGTCCTCAGCTTCTTTGCACGATCTATTCTGTGCAAATGGTACGATGAATAGATTCGATCCGGATTTACGTACTTACATGAATTGTGGAATTTTTCGTGCCGATGCTTGTTTAGCACGATATGCTTGTCAACGTACTGACGCGAATTTTATTTGTGAAAAAAGTAAAAGTCATATATTTTTTAAGAAAATATTTTCTTTGATTTGTTCGATGTTTTTGTTTTAGTCTGACACATGTTTTGTTTTCTTTTTTCAATGAATTTCCAAATAAACGAAAACAGTTGTTTTGCCGATTTATTTATGATCGAATTGCGTTTTCAGATGAATTCAGAACTAACAAATATAAACGAATTTCTACAAGATAAAACCAGAGAGAATCTTATTGTCTACGAAGTAATTTAACTATTTGTAATTATTTCATGATTTGTGCAAAATCTTTTTTTTCATAGTTAGAATTCGATAAAATCGAAGATCCTAATGAAAGACTTCGCGCTCAAGCTAAAGCAAAAGGAGAATGTGCTTGTCGACTTTGGTTAATAATATTTGTAGCCAATTTCACAATAGTCACAATTACTATATTCTTAGTGCTCTTAATATTAATAGAAGTTGGACCTACGCGTAAGTGATTTTGATTTGTTTCGGAAAACACGAGCGAAGAACATTGAATATGAAAATAATTCATTAATTTTAGCACCATATCAAAGCTATGGAGAACAATGTGCTAGTGCAAGATGCGATTCAACGAAGGGATTGGTATGTGCATCGAATGGAAATGCAAAAATATGTCAATGTCCATCAGGAAATTGGTTTTGGTTTAATAACACTAAATGCCGTATGGAAATAAAAGAAAAAGAACTAATAAAATAGTTTGTTTGTTATGTTGAATTTCAGGCGAATGTCCTTCTAATTGGATCAAGAGTATCGATGGTAGGAATTGTTATTTTGTATCACGCATAGAACTGAACTTCACTGATGCAAATCTGTGGTGCATGAAAAGTCAAAGTCGTTTAGTTGAAATTATAAATGAAAATCTTTTTAATACATTTCAATTGATCAAAGAGTTCAAGTTTAATTTATTTAATTTCTATTGGATTGGTCTTCGTGAAATCGGTGCAAATAGAAGTTTGTCAATTCGATTTCATATTCAAACAAATGGAATTTTCATGTTATAGATGTTTATCATTGGATTACATCGAAATCTACGTTTTCCTCTTCGAATTTCTTCTGTTCGGGTCAACCAGCTCATTCGTATAATTATTATTTTCAACAGTACGATCAATGTATCGGTTTGTACATTCAATCGAATACTTCATCGTGTTTTCGAGACTCAACTTGTCCAAATGTGTCACCATTTATATGTGAATTAAGTTAACTTGCACTGCATTTTTGTTCGAATGATATTTTGTTCATTTTTATCAACTATGTTTGACGTGAAAAAAAATAATAACAGTTACTAATGAACAAAGAGAATATTTAAGCCGTAAACATTTCGCTTGTTTAGCTCTCGTTTTCCTCTAGTCCTTTTCCGTTCTGTTCAGACAGTCGTTCGCTTAAATACCAACTTCAAAATGATGTTCTTTTTTTTCTCGTTTCTTCCTGCCTTCCACATTCCTAGCACAAACCACCATTCGTCAGTTTTTTTCCTTTCTCATATAAAATCGGCGAAATTCTTTTTTTATTCTGTGTTCTGCTGATTATTATTATGAGTCGACAGTTATGAGTAGATGGTAGACATATCTTTTTTTGTTATTTAATTACGAAAATACTAATTATCAATTATTATTTATGAAAAACGAGACATTATGTTAAACGATACAATACTAGAAAATTGTAATAAACATCTCGAGTCTGACACACTTCTAAATATATCAAAAATTGCTTGGCAAATATGCGGCTTTGTGAGTATTATAATTGGTATACCTGGCCATTGCTTTCAAATAATTATTCTCTCGACTAAAGTCAGCCGAAAAGAACCAACAAACTATTATCTTATGGGTACTGCCATTTGTGAATTAATATTTCTCGGAGGTTTGTAAACATATTGATTGACTGATCCCTTTTTTTTTCTTAGTATTATTATTTACGAACTATAATAGATTCCAACTGTGAGAAAGGAAAAAAATATGAATAAATCGATTTTGACATAAAGATGAATATTCATAAACTTCAACATAGTTCTATCTCTATTGAATAGGTTTGTTTTGGTTGTGGTTAAAAACTATGTCTATAATTGAAAAAGATCCACGACAAGTACTTTCATGTGGCATATTTTATTCCATTCTTATCGGTTCGACAACTCTATCTAATCTTTATTTAGCTTTATTATCTATTGATCGAAGTTTAATTATTCTTTGTCCAACACGTTATCGTTCAATTGTAACTCAACGACACGTTTTATTCTGTATTATTGTTATTTCTATTATTGTTCTAATTCTTCTAATTCCTCATCATTTCTATCTTTATTATGATGTTCGAACAACATTATTTCTCTGTGATTTTCATTCCACTGTGAATCATCATAAAGTTCGTTTGTGGGCATTTGTACATTCGATACTTTTCGTTGCCATACTATCGTTAATTGTTTGTATATCTTCGTTTATTTTACTACACAATCGATGCAAACACAATCGAACTTATAAGAATAGTCTTAGTGAAAGTGCTCGAAAACTACATCGACGTGCGATAGTCATTTTTTTTGTTTCATTAGCAATATTTTTCTCATTTTTACCGTTTTGTTTTCTCGAACTTTATATCGTTCATGATCAATTAATTTTACATCGTCAACATTGTTCAGCACGTTGGAGAATCTATCGAACTCTTTTAAATTTTTTTCTTATTTTAACATCAATTAGTTATTCAATTAAATTCTATGTTCATCTCTGTATAGCATCAACATTTCGAAGACAATTTGTTCAATTTATATCTTGTAAATTGAATTTCAATGCATCGAGAATAACGAACAATCAAAATCAACAATGGTTACTCACGCCTATCGATCAACGAACTAGAACTTCTTCAAAATCGAATGAATGCAACGGCTAACAAAGGACTCACGAACTTTAATCTATCAAAGTAATATTCATTGATTGCGTGATCAATTTCTTCGTGTAATAAATCATTATTCAGAATCATCATCAAAGATGCACAGAAGCAAAAAAAAGATATGTCAACGACATTTTATCAAGCATATTTTACTCTCATTTTCATGTAAATAAACGCTATCCTGCGGGGATATTAAGACTTAAGAAAAATTCCTTGAAGCTATTAGCTTGTAATTAAAGAAAGTCCGTGTGCAAGAATTTGTCGAGAACATCCAGTTCATTTTCTTTTAAGAAACACCTTTATTAAATCAAGAATACATGATATACAACAAATTGAAATTAGTCATTAGTGTCTTCATCTCCGTGTTCTTGTTCTTCCTCTTCCTCTTCTTCTTCTTGTTGTTGTTGTTCGTTAGTTTCTGCTTCGGGTTCTTCCTCGTCTTCCTCTTCTTGTTGTTCACCGTTTTCATTGTTTTCTTCTTCTTCCTCCTCTTCTTGTTCTTCTTCTTCTTCTAAAATCAAAATTTTGAATTCAACAAATTCAATTTCAAAATCGAATTTACCATTCACAGTTTCTAATTCTTCTTCGTTATCAAGAGCTCTCAACCGTTTTCTCTAAAAAATAAAAACAAATTTCCAAATATAAATCTAATAAAAATCGCATTCAAACAAACTTGTGTGTTTTCTTCATTATCATTAAATTGTCGATAACGTTGAATAAGTCGAAGATTGGCGACTTTCGATCGTCCTACGACCGGTATTCGTTTACTCAATCTCACTCTACAATCCAAATAAAAAACATTAAAATTAGGTTTTCAACGAAATGAATCAGACCTTGTTTCAAGTTCATTGTAAACAATTGCATCGTCACGAACACTGAGAAAGTAATTCTCTTCAAAACCACTCATTGTTTTATCCTTTCGATTCCAATTATATTCACGAATTAATTTAAAATCATAGGTTTCATCGTCTTCTTCTTCTTCGTCGACTTCTTCTCGTGAACGTTTAGCACGTGTTTCAGGAGTCGGAAGAAAATAACCGATATATTCCTTGTTTTCGGCATCGATCAATGCTCTAAAAAAAAAGCCCAGTATTCGAATGCGAATTACTATTTCTTTGAAAAGTTCGACAGACTTGATAACTGCTTCGGACATTTCTTCGATTTGCTCTTGAGCTGTTAGATTGGGATCTTTTCGAGATGGATCATCATCGAATATGACTTGAGCGAATGGATATTTCCAATTCTAGAAATGAATATGCATATAAAAGAGATTTTAGTCACGAAAGTATTCGTGAATTTTACGTCGAAATCAGGAAATAATGGCCATTCTTCGACTTTGACAACCGATGGTTTGCTGTAATGTTTTTCAAGCTATGAAAATCAACAAGATTTGTTTAACAGAAAATGAGAAAAACGTCAGTAAAATTACTGGAGCTTTAGCCGTTTTGAAACCTTCTTCGATTAATTGTAATATACGCTCTCGTGTTAAATTCTTTAGAGATTCATCGAGTAATTTTTCTTTTGCAGAACTTGCTCTGAAAGTATTCGGATTAAATTTAAAAAACAGAACCAAACAATTTGTCGTACCTCGATTCACCTAATTTATTCGAAGCTTTAATTGTACTTTGTTCAGTCGATATATATTCTGTTTTACGAAGCCATGGCACACTTCGTTGATTCAACAATGATCTACATCAACAAAAAAGCAAAATAAAATGAGAAAAAAAATGTATTTTCTTCTATCAACCGTTTAAGATTGGCAGGACTTGCTGTTTCGTCTTCTAATAATCGCTCATCGTCTTCATCCAATTGTCCTAGAGAAGAGAATTTCGATTCGATCGAATTTGTTTTATTTCAAATTTCCTACCAGTTGTTGCGTAAGCATCGGGATTGATCAGATCGATTTCGACGCCAACATCATGTTCGGTTAATAGATCCCAACGATAGTTTTTTTCCAATGATGTCGGTTTATATCGAACGAATCTAATCGAATGAAAATGAAGAAGAGAAAAACAGTCGAATTTGAAATTGATACCTGTCTTGACTGAAAGGATATCGAAGAAATTTAGGATCGAATGGAAGATCTGGTAGAACATTTGTGTAACGAACACGACAGACAAGATCAGAACTATGATTTTAAAAAGAAAATGATCATCTGAGATGAAATGAATCAATACCGTCGATCGTGTTTTCTTGCTTCACGTTCGAGACGATTTGTTGGAGCTGAACTGCTGCCACCAGATGCTGAATTTGAACTAGTCGTTGTTGATTGAGTAATTGGTGGTGCCATTGATGAATTCAAACAAAACTATTTCGATATAAGAATTTGATTTCGAGTAAATGTGTGTGTGAAATAATACAATATAAAAAAATGACAAAACCAATTCAATTGATTTATTTGACCAACCAATTAAATATTCAATTCAGCACAATATACAAAATCGATTTCGTTTTAAGTTGAAAATTTTTATTCAATAAAAAATAAATAAATAATTCTAGAAATACTTTTCTATCGTACAATTATGTATAGATGTCACTCGATATGCACATCGATTTTCGTACTAAGATCAGTCGTACTACTCCCATCTTTTCGTTCTTGTTCTTGATTTTCCTGTTTTATGTTTCCGAATGATTCATTAATCACAATACTTGCTCGGCTATGTGCTGCATTTAAAGTCTGTTGAAAGAGCATCGCTTGCCGAGCTATATCTTGTACAAATTGAGTTTTAAAATGAAACGGAAAGAATTGTAAAATAATAATTATATCACAAAGAATCGTCGCAATTAATTCTGATATAAATGAAATCTCTTCGTAGATGTGTATGTGATGATTGAAATAGAACCATTCCGTTGCAACAGAAATCGTTGTCGTTGTTGCAAATAGATAGATCGATGATTTAATCCAAACACCTTGAAATCTCGAATATGAATCCGAGAAGAAATCGAACAAGAGAAAATACGCAATTATATTTCGTGTCAATGATGTGTATTCAGTTTTAATAAAAACAGGAATAAATATGGTTAGAATAACTTCTAAACGTGACATAAAATGAAATAAATGCTTGTTTTCAACGGCAATATGACATTCGAAATCATTGATGACTCGACAATAAATTAAGCCGATTGTAAACATGAGTTCAATTAATATCAAACAACTATAGAATACTATTTTCATGATTTCTTTTTCATGAATATAAGATAATAAATAACCAACCGATGCTGCTTCCATAATTGAAAACAAAAGAATATAATAAACAGCTAAGAATTTACGAGATCGTATCGGTGCACAATATTTTAAAAATGAAAAAACAATCATGATAGTTGACAGTAAACCTTGATAGGTGCCTTTTTCCGATTGCGTATGATAATAATACCATGAATCAAATAGATAAGAGCTTGACGAACAAAACGGTAGGATAATCATTGCATATAAGAAGAATCGGTCTTGTCCGTCTTCTGGTTCATGTAAATCGAAGAAGCCCATTGGACTATCATGTACTTTTATGTGTATTGATTAAATCCGATGTAACGAATGCGAATAGAAAAGAAATCAGAGCTTCAAGTAATATTTCATTTCGTTTTGAAAAAGAAAAAAGCGAAAGCTTTATTTGCATAGACCTTTTCACACGAGAAAATATCAAGTTACATGTCCTTTTTTATCCGGTGAATATTATTCTGTAGAACTAAGATTAAATATCTGGAAACTTGCTGTTTTTAAAGCAGTATTTGTCAATTAACCACGCTTTCATTTCAAAAAACAAATATTTGAATCAAATTTGCCGAAATCAGATCGTCAATACTCGTGAATCATAACTGTTTTGGTTCTTTTTACAATGACGTTGTTTTGACACATATTCAAAAGCATGATGACATCATATATTCTATCTATAAGAGTTACAATGCTGAGTTTTTTTCTTTTAATTATGCAAAAAAGTCTTCGTACACGCAAAAAGTTATAGTTATCATTGGGATTAACGCACATACAGTTGCATATACGAATATATATATATATATATAAAAGAAATTGATTGAATAAATTATAGTCAGTAAGACTAAGATTTTGTTTTCGAATTGATTATCCTCGTAGCCATAGAACAAGTACCACGGCAACAGCGATTCCAACAGCCAAAAATCCAATGACAAAACCGAGAATGCCGAGTTTACACCGTGGTGAACAACGATCTGTGATAAAGCCAGATTTTTTCTCCGGACTAAAAATAAAAAAAAAACAAGGTCAATTAAATTTATGCAAATAATTTATTATTTCATTTTCGAACTTCAATTGTGCTTGTGAATTATTCGTATTGTTATTTGTAAGCATTGAATCTCCGTTTTTTGTAAATGTTTGCGTTGTCCATGATTCCGATGTTTTATTTTGCGAATTTCCATTTGTTGGTCCCCATACTTCCATCGTTTTTGTCTGCATATTATTAGTACTTGGCGACCAAATTTCCGAAGTTTTTTGTTGAATATTTATACTATTATTGTAGAAATCATTCGGTCTTGGTTGCATACTATTGTTCATCCAATTTTCGGATGGTCTCGGTGGTCCACTGTTATTCATCCAATTTTCAGGTGGTCTCGACGGTCCATATTGATAGCTATTGTGATTGTTACCACCGTTATTATTAATCGACCACATATCGACAGATTTTGTGTACGTGTTGTTGTGTGAATATGGATCTGAATACGATGGTTTGTCGTATCGTGGTGGATCTAATGGTGCTGGTGACCATGGAACTGAACTTGACCGTGACATGAGATTGTCGAATCGTGGTGATACAGTACCATGCAAACTCGGCGGCGGGAGATTCGGCGGGAGATTCGGCGGAGCACGAAGAGGTGGTTGTTCTCTGTAAGTGCCTTGTGTTGCATCGTAGTCCTTTGAATAGAAATGAAAAACTGAATGTACTATCTCGAAATCTTGATCGTATTTTTTACCATAAGATCTTCGATCATTTTCGTGTTTTATCGAAAATTTTGAATAGAAATTCGCCTGATCATATTCTTTTTATTCTTTCCAATAAGAAGTTCTACTGCTTCTTTAACATTACATTATTTTACATTTTAATAACAGAGGGCTGTTTTTTTCGAAATACAAGAGCATACAACAAACAAACAATACATCTCATGAAACCTTTCGATATTTTTCATTATTTTCTGTATAATTAAGAACATGTGCTTTATTTTTATCGTCTGAATTCGTTACATTTTTCTTGATTTATTTGGACATTATTGCATGTCCTCAGAACAACATTCATACAAACTATCCAATGGTCAATTGATGACGAATAAAATTCTCGAAAAATATCGACATTTGATAAGTACCAATGAGAACACCTGATTAAATTACAATAGGACATATTGTTATATATAAATCTAAATCACAAGAAAAATTTTACCGAGTGTTAATGGTGTGAGCTGTTCAATGAGAATAGATGTATGTCGATGAGAAAGTGCTGTTGTTTCTAATTGATTTTCGAATAAATCTATATGTTCTAATGAGTGATCGGATAAGGAAACCATCTGTTGTTCATTAACAATAATTCTATCGTATGAAACAGGACTATCTCCGTCTAGCATATTAATAAATTTCACATCATACTCAATCAATGCATCTAGAATATGTTTTCTCATATTTGTTTGTGGATTTCAAATCATTGATTTACTCAAATGTTGTAGATTGGAATCATGAGTTATGATTGCTGATGATTGTTCTCTTGAACAAAAACTAGACCACAAACGTACAAGTGCCAACTGTATACAAACATTTCGATCGAATTGTACGTCTTGACAGTGTTTATCGATAATAGATAGTCCATCGAGAATCTCTGAATAGATATCGTAACCGACAGTTAAAGCAACCGGTAATGCAAGAATCGATGAGAGAATAATTGAAGTATTATCACAATCATCATGTTCAGTTGGCCAAAGAAATAAATTATTTTTCGAAAACTTATAAACATTTTCTGCTTGTTGATAATCACTCGTTATTATCCGACAATGTTTTATAAATAGATTTTCATCAGTATCTAGTTCATGAATAGAATTATACCATTGAATTAACTAGAGAATTTTATTATTTCTTAGTTCGTAAATGTAGAATAAAAAGAGAATATACCGCATTCAAAACCGTCTCGTTTAACTGTTTCATTAGTATTAAAACAAATGATGATCTTCGAATTAAAGAGAAGAATTTGGATTCTTTTGTACGCGTAGAATCTTACTCAGACAAGACCGATTGATTAGATTTTGTTAAAAATATTTCCAATTCATCTAATGTCACAAAAACAATCGAAATACTCGATGACTTATACGATTTTAATAGTAGATTGAATGATTCATAGATTTCTTTCATTTGAGATGAACAAATGACAAGAACTTCATTTGAACCATGAAAATTAAGACATGTATCACGTAAAATCTCTCGATCATATCGAAAACGAGCAGATATATCAATACCATGAACTTCAAAACAACGAGTTAAATTACGAAAATGAACAGCTCTTGCGATTGTTAAACAACAAGAATTTGAATCGGTTTTTCTTTTCAAAATTTACCAAATATACAATCAAATGAAATCAAATTCAAAATATTACGTTGTTTCATTGTTTTCTATTTGACTTAAACGAGTTTTCCTATATTCGATATCGTGATATTCTCCTGGAAATGTTGAATTTTCTTTTTGAGAAAGAAATTCTACAAATCAAATTACCGGATTTATGGAAAATTTGTTCGATTACGCGGTCTAAATTCGATAATCGAACAAATTGCATGAGTTGTAAATAAATCTGCTCATCAATCATTTGTCGAGAAAAATCAAAAACAATACGTCCATTTGCTGTGCGAATCGAATTATTAATTGAATTCGTACTCGAAATTTCAATATATTTTTTTAATTGAACCAAAAAAATATCTCTCTGCGATTTTCTATTATTCGTCTCGTTCGAATTAGCATAAATAGATTCAATAAGACTTCCTAAGGCATCGTCTAATTCATTACCAGAATAACGGCACTTTTGTGCATTGCGTCGAATTTTTTCAAAGAAACTAAACATTTGTCAATAAATTGTCGTTAAGTGAAATTAATTTTTGCTCCTAATTTGTCTTTTTTTGTTTTCGTCCATTTTTTTTTAATTAATAAACCACATGTCGAAATCACAAGAACTTTCACATGCTCGCCATATACAGAGTATAAAGAAAAAACGAAAAATCGCGAGAAAACAGTAAACAAAAGAGAAGTTTGTCACTCGAGTCAAAGAATTTCATATATATGTATAGAACTTTTAATGTACAAACGAGGAAAAAAAAGAAAAGATCAAGCACCAAAAGGAGAGAAAAAGAAAACAGATCAGTAAATAAACAAAGAAATAAATCGAACTGTAATTTAATAGTGAAAATTAGCCGCAAAATGAGATGGAAGATTCGATGGTTGATATAAATGTGCCGGTGGTGGTTGTTGATATTGTTGATGAAGATTAGGTTCAGTTTTCGTTGGTACAGGCTTGTAGACATGTGAAACAGATTGTTGATGATGTTGCTGTTTATTTTCTTCATCACTGTCATCGTTATTCATCTGATGTTCATCGTCGTCTTCTTCATCGTCGTCATCTTCAATGGAATCGATTTGTCGAGCAAGAATATCATCTGCATCAGGCTCGTCCATTGAATCATCATCATCACCTTCATCGTCGTCATCATCATCATCGTTGTCCGATTGATTCGTTCGTGGTGAACCAACCGATGATGGATTTCCGTGACTACTATTCGTTCTACCGTGATTATTCATCGATGGATGATAATTGTTCATCATCATCATGTTATTATTGTTGGTCTGATGATTGGACATATCGTCTTCGAGAAATCGTGTACATTTCTTCTTTCGTCGGCAATGTTTACACCATTGACTTTGACCTTCTAATCCGAATCTTGCACGACATTTCTTTTGATTCAAACAATCGATAGCATTCTCCATTTGCATTGGATTTTTTCCATGTGGACTATTATGACTTAAATGATTCTGGCCAAAACGATGCGGACTATTGTGACTTAAATTTCCTGGACTATTAACCATGGAATTGTTTTCTCTTGGTGGTTTTTTATGCGAATTATTTAATATCGGTGTATGACCGCCTGATTGACGTTTTTTCTTCAAACCATAATTGTCACGCGCCGACCAACCAGGATACAATTGCATATGACGATTCCGTTCTTCTTTTGCTAATTCTAAACAAATAAAATGATCGTTCAAGTTTTCCATTCAAACAAGTTTCTCTTTTCGAACCGTAATATCTGTCTTGTTCAGCACGAGGCAATTCTTTCCATTTTTGTCCAAGAACTTTATTGATCGCTGACGATTCTTTCAATGTACATTCTTCGATGACACGTGCACGTTGTTCTTTCATGTAGAGCATAAAAGCATTCAAAGGTTTTTTAATATGTGGTTTTTTTGGTCGTTGAACATCGAGTAAAGCGCTCAAACTAGAAAATCAACCGATGAAATAGATATTGTCAATGATTCGACGACATACTTTCGAGGTGATCCTTCATAATTTTGATGATGATGACGATTCGAAGACGTCGACGATGAAGACGAAGCAGATGCAGCTGGTGGAGGTCGAACACCGGGTGTGGGAATCGGAATGCCAAATGGATTGAACAGATTTGGTCGAAATGATTGATTGACCATTCCAGGCGGATATAATGGTGGAAAAGGCATACCTAGACAACAAGTTTATTGATTGAACTAGCTCATGATCAAAGAATTTTACCTGGATTAAAACCAGGAAATGGCGATAAAGGTGACGGTGCACCACCGTACGGATTAGGTACAGGTGGAACTGAAGGCATGTGTCCGTCTATGGGTGGTTTATCCTAGAAAATGACAATGTTGACTTTGAAAACGAAGCACAAACGTGCGAATTATTTACTGTGGATGTTGCTGCAACATTCGCTTGAGCTGCAGCCGCCATTAAATATTGCTGAAACATTGGATGAAAATAGGGATAGAGAAATGGTGAAGTATATAAACTGGAAATGCCACCATTCAATGCGTCATTTTTATTGGGACTTGTTGGTTCTTCAACAACTGGCGAAAGTCGATCTTCAATTCCATCAACATCAATATCATCATCGGGTTCGTTTTTCTTAATCGTTGATGCTGAGAAAACTTTAACTTCATCTGTGCCATCTTCCATTTTAATTGTTGTTATTGTATCGTCATTATTATTCGTACTACTACTGCCAGTAATCGATCGTTGTTTGGGATTTGTCGATGTTGTCGATATCGACGATGGCGAACTTAACGCCGGTGATGAACATCGTTTCTTAACAGGAGTTTGAAATTGTGCTGAATCAAGATTTGGAGTAGCCATGGAATTTTGTTAAAAGTAAATTTTTTCTACAGATTCGTTTAAATTTGAGACATGATTTTCTTGTCTTTGATCATTGAAAACGATGGGTGGAGTAGAGAGAAGAAGTCGCAAATCGTCTTTCTTTTCTTTTTTTGTTTTATGACGCGGCAGTGTGTTTGAACTGACCTTCAAATAGAACAAGAAAAAGAAGAGGGAATGATGTTCATTCACCATCCACTCATTTCTTTCGTCGTCGTCCGTTCGCTGAGAATAGAGAAGAAAGAACAATGACATGGCTCACTTCTCTTTCTCTCTCTTTTCGCGGCCACTGGTCAAGGCTGACGGACGGTAGTCGACAAAAAAGAAAGACGAGAGAAAAAACACGAACGCCAACCGACTGTCAAAAGAAAGTAACACATTGACGGCAAGATACGAGACGTCTTGTCGGCGGTAAGAAAAAGAGAAAGAGAGAAGAAGAAGAAGAAGAAGAAGAAAACAAAATTAACGCCACGATGTATACAGCTGCGTTCATCATCATCTATATTTTCGTTCGATCGATCGATCTTGTAGAATAGAAACGAACAAATGGTCTGTGCATTTTTCTTTCGATGTATTTGTTTCTCGATATACATCGCTGAAAATGAGAAGAAAACAAGATTTTTATCGATGTTTAATTCTCAGAAAATGATGATTCTTTGAAATTTTATTTGTCCATGAGAAAGAGATTCATTATCACAATCTTTAAAGTTCATCGTAAATACAACGAACGATTGAATAA
>ERZ781399.1189-NODE-1189-length-23799-cov-4.094634_pt1 | contig 23799 bp, 23 predicted proteins | sample MGYA00511014_ERZ781399 | MGnify/ENA primary metagenome ERZ781399 (study PRJEB29847, sample SAMN06458254) | wastewater metagenome | isolation source: Wastewater bioreactor | place: South Africa: Cape Town | study: EMG produced TPA metagenomics assembly of the...
AATCAAAAGAAAAAATGTGGTGTTTACAGTATTTTACATGAAAATACAATGACGTTATCGATTGGCAGCGCATCATCAAAAAATTCTTGGTCAATCGATGACGAAAATGATATTTTATCGATTGATCTTCGTTCACTAACTCCGAATAGGTATGATCCTTCTCGACCGACCTCAGTTAAATCTGGTCATGTAACTGTTCAAAAAGTTCCTAAAATTCGAAGTGCAGACAGTTTACACAGAAAGAAAACTGATGAAAACGATAACGATTTGCCATCATCTCGACGAGTAAAGAGCAGTGGAAGTATTCAAGTAACTCGAGTCAAATCATTTACAGAAACTGATCCTCAAACGTCTTTATCGAGTGATCTACCTCGTCCATCGATTGTCGAAAGTACAATTCATTTAAGTAAAACTAGCGAGACGATTTCATCGGCTAATTCATCTCACCGAATAAACAGTGGTGAAAGTATTCGAGTAACACGAGTCAAATCATCGACAGAAAATGATACTCAAACGCCTGCAATCGATGAAAATTCATCGAAACCAAAGAAAAGTAGAGCTCGTGTTCAACGTGTCAAATCAGCTCATCGTACATCAGCAATCGAATCTAGACCATCACAAATCGATACTATCGAATTGCGATCTGTAGCCAATGAGTCTTCTAATGAAAGAATACTTCCACCTATTCGTGTTCAACATCTACGAGCAGATGAAAGAAAACAATTGAAATCACCGAAATCTCTCATTCAATTCGAGGCAATAGCCGAAGAATCAACTGGGGTAACCGTTGAGAGAATACCACGAGTTAATAGTACAAAATCAACAAAATCAGATCTATCATCTTCTTAATGAATTTTTATTTTATTTATGTATTTTTTGTCAAATAAATCGGTTTTATTTTGATGTTTCACTACCAGCTGCTGATGTTGTTCGACTAGTTGCTGTTTGTGTTCGTGAATGTGGATGAAGTCGTTCATCGATGAGATTAGTTATTTGTTCGAGTCGAATGTATAATTCAACGTAACTTAATTTATTCGGATCGAGTAGAACCAATTGATGACAGAGTTTCCTTGCTTTTGTCCACGATTTTCGTTGAATAGCATCGAATAATGGATACATTAGACTATCAGGCGGCACCGATGATATTGTTCGTGGTTGAATTGGTTGTTCACGAGATAACAAATTTGGCTAAAGAAAAAAAAAAGTTACATACGAATCGATTTTGAATTTTACTTCATCGATTATTTGAATTGTTGGCATCGATTGAGAAAACATTTCTTGTTTGTTCCTTTCCGTCATTGAGTATATTTCTAATTTGATCGCGTTTTATATAAAGAGATTTTAATTAGTTTTTCCAATGAAAAAGAATATTCAATTGACACTTTGAAAAGATTGATCAATAGCGACCCCATCGGTGATGATCGTACGTCCATTTATTATTCTCTCCCGTTCGATCTTATTGGCTTGACCACAACAACAGCAGAAAAAGAAGAAGAATAGACCTTTTTTTCTTCTCATAATCCTATTTTATATTGATTTGAAAACATGACGGAAGTTAAACGTGGTATGATGAAATTCTATCATCGTAAGTTGATTTAAAAACGTTAATTAGATGTCATAGTTGACTGTGTGCGTGTTTTGTTTTGGTATCTCTAGGAGGTTTATTGAGTAAAAAATGGAAAGAATATAAATTTATTCTTTATGAATCAAGTTTATTAACATGGTATGCTGATGTTAAACATAAAAAACCCGATGGAATGGTTTTGCTTAAAGTAAAATATCGAGATGAGATTTGTTTTTTGACTTTTTTTGCTTGATTTATATAGGATGTCGAACAATATATTTGCGTGGGTCCATATACAAGGTTTGATTGAAAAACGACAATCGATAGATCACAACACCTTGAAAATATCATTTAGATTCCTTCCCGATTTCCCTCAACTTGAAAATGAATACGATCAAGTTGCGCTTATTGCATTTCCGCAATCGATCAAAGATCGTGAACGAAACATTATCTGGTTGCTTTGCGAAGATGTTCACAATTTAAAGTAAATTTCTTTTCAAAAAACAAATTTCAGTTACTTATTTCGTTTTCAGTTCATGGATGAAAGCAATAGTTCAAACAGTAAACATCGTTTGATTTATTTTTCTATTTGAATTCGAAATGAATTTTGTTTAGTTACCATCGCATAGTTTACCTATGCAACGAATGCATAATCTATCTTCATCAACTCTCGATGAAAACGTTCAATCTGTTTCAGAAATCAATTCACGTACGTTGCTTGAATTTCTAATAGAAACAAAAGACTTTCGATGATTGATGTAAAATGTTTAGCGGAAATCGGTGGTAATGCAGATGGAATTGTTTTGAAATGTGATTCAGTCGGATTGCCAATAGCAGCTGGCCTTTTTGCGAGCCGTTTGCAAGGTCATACAATGAATTCGAAAGAGAATCCATTGACAAAAGCAGGCTATGATTTCGGTAATACACGTTGGGGAACGGGCGAAGGTTGGGGTTATTTACCACCTGTAATTGATTTCAAAATTTTGATTTACTGATGAATAATTTGTGTTTGTCTTTTGTTTTGAAAAGGAAGAAATTCCTGGTTTTGCTGCGATTGGTGGAAGTGGTTATTATACCGATTTGCTTCGTACAGAAGAAGAAGAGCAACGTTTGAGAGAAGCTCAAGCATGTGTCAATGGAATTTTGAATGATGATGAAAGTGTTGAACAAGCAACATATGAATTATCGAAGAATGAAATCGAAGATAATGATGATGATTATGAAGAAGAAAGAGAAAATTCAAATCATGAACAAGATAATGCTGAAGATTATGAAGAAAGAGAAAATTCCAATTGTGAACAAGATAATGGCAATGAGGAGCAAAGTGAAGAAGAATTACAAATGATCGATAGTGATATCGAAGTTGAACCCCACTGATGTAATATACTGATTTCTGTTTCACGCAATAAATACATGTCTTATTCAAACGAGAAAATCATGAAGAATATTTATTATCTCGAAATGAAAGCATATATAATGAATAATTATTCATAATAGTTGATTTTAACGTTCGTAGATAGTTGATTAATTCCTGTTGAAGATGTTCGTTTTCTTTTAAAAGTGGATCTTTGTCTTTCGTTGATGTTCGTTGTCTCGAACGTCGTTCAATTGTTTTCGTTAATTCGATATTCATTCGATGTAATTTATCTAATTCATCATCGAGCAAAGCAATACGTTGCAAACGTTGACGTGTTTCATCGTTTAATAAACTAAGATTGATCGAACTGATAAATCGTTTGTAAGATTCATCGATTGTCGATATAGAATTCGAATTCGATGGAACAACAGTCGAGACTGGTCGACGTCGAGGATCTGTTGATTAGAAAATCAGATATTGTGCGTTTTTTTTCACTCTGAATTACCGCGATTGATGATCGGTGGATGATTGAGTTCATAGTTTTGACTCAAAAATGAAGCAAATTCTTGAGCATGAATCGGTTGTGGATTGACGTTGATTAATGCTTGAATTAGTTGAGTATTCAAACCGAGAGTTTTGAAAAAATCTGCATTTGAATTTGCAGATGATGATGATGTTTGCTGTTGATTATCTGATGTGAATGTTGTTTCATCGTGAGTCGTTCGACGAATATCTGAACGTGAACGATCACGGCACCGTGGATCACGATTACTCTCGATATTTTCACGGTAATAATGAGACATTCAATAGAATTTCTATAAAATATGCGAAACTTGTTTCGATTTCGTGTTTTATTTTATTTATAATATGAAGAAAAGAAAAACAAACAATATGAAATCAAGTTCGTAGATTCTTATTTAATATGTATAAACGAAAAAAGATCTGATGTTGTCTACTATGATCAAATATCACGCACAGACATATTTATATTATATAAATAATTTGTTGAATTCCATTCTTCTAATAGGATAAGTGTGCGTTTGTCTTTGCTAAGAATATTCTTCTAGAGATGTTTGTTTGATTGATTTGTACATGATGAGTTCTAATGCCATTGAAAAAGCGACTCTTCGACGTCGGATAGATTGTGTTCATCGGTTTCGTCTGTATTTGAATCTTCGTCATCGAAAATAAAATCGTATCTGAAAGAAAAATCGAAGAATTTTCGATGAAAAAACTCGATTATTTATCATACTCATCGAAAAATCGACCGAAACCTTCGTTTGCAAACACTGATGCCATGAGGATTTCAGTAAAATTCTCTAGTTCTCCTTGAGCATTGATACGCGTTCGTCGATGTGGCGGATTTAATTGCACGGGTCGACCGTATTTATCAACATGCAGATAAAAACATTTCGAACCAAACGGACATGAGCCATCACCACGTCTGAAAAATTTACAATGAATCTGTCTAAAATACAGAAGAAGAGCGAACAAATTGATCTTTCATATTTATCGATTAATTACTGAAGATTTTCTTTATAAGCTTTGATTAATTCTTGTTTTGCTTGTTCATTTTCGGGCCAATATTGAGTCGGTGTTACAAAATCTGATTTCACTCGACATTCAGGACTAAACAAAAGCAAACATATTGTCAAATAACAAAACAAATTCGTTTTCTTTACCAAGCTTTGATGATTTTATTCTCATAGCTTGACGAAGCTCGCCATTTTCTTATACATTCAAGGCAAAAGATATGATCGCAATTTTCCAATATTCCAAAACGTTTATCACCCTCTCGTGCCCACACTGTTTCCAGACAGACACCACACGTCTTATCCTGACTACGTTGAATAGCAAAAGCTTCTTCACATTCAGCTTCATGTCTTTGCATACACTCCTGTTATATCAAAATAAACAATTAAGATCATTTTTTTCTCTCTCAATTTTACTAATCGATGTTGTTCACGTTGACATTCATCTGTTGGATGTAACGATGGCATTTGACAGAGATCACAAATATCGCCATGAACATACGGACAATATCGTCCAGTTTGTAATGCTTCGCAAACGCCATCTTTTTCAGCATATGGACATAGAGCTTGAAACGAATGTGCAAGAGAATATGGTTCGATTTCATTCGATGATTCTTCGGTTTCATCGGTACCACGACAAACACTAGCGTAACTCATCGGTGCTAAACAATTCAACACATAAAAAACAATCGAATTTGTTCATTTGAATAAATTTATCATTACGTTGTCCGTCGATAGGTTGAGATCTGATGGTTGAAACAGGTGTTTGCGATGGAACTGAATTAGACAGCACAGTTCTTGGTTGAGACAATGTCGAGATTTGTGGCTTAGATCGAATATGATCGTATCTTGAAAATAATTTATACAATCACATTTTAACTTAAACAATATTATTTATTACCTGCATCGCTCTCCATAACTGCATTTTCCTTGTAGATAATATCGACAAATATTATTTACTTGACCGGTCGATCGATCATGTGAATACATACAATTATCACCATATCGGCAAACATTTGAAAGAAAATAACTAGAATTTTCAACGCTCAAATCAACGAATGTTTCGCTTTATTTCAAATTTATTTACCGACAAAGTTCTTTCGGTTGAACAGTAGTACCTGTTGCCATCAGATTTATTTCGATGATCTATAACAAATGAATTATGAGTAGTTCTCGCTTGAAACAACATTCTTTTTTATTACGAAATATGTACTTGAATTGTATTTCAATATAATCCGTTTAGACTGGATGAAATCCTACCAATAGCGATCACACATGAAAACTATCGATATACATGGAAGTATTTATTTCTTGATTATAGTTAATTGCTTATGAATATGTTTAGTAATAAATTGTTTTTTTTTTATTTTGGATTAAATATGAAAATGTTAAGATCAACTAGAGCGAATTTTTCAATCGTTATGCAGTAACTACTGTCATCTATAGATGAATGAATATTTTTTTAACAAAAAAAAAGTAAACTACGGAATTTTGATAGAATGTTAAGATAGGCCTCGAGACTTGTTTCTTAGGAATTGATAAACTTCTTGAATAGAGAGTTTACAATGACTTGTTAGGTCGTCTGCTACTTTTTTTTAAATTTAGATTTAATTATATTGGAGAGTAGCTTGTTGAACACGATTACGATTCTTGTTCTCTATTACTATTTATATATAATGAAGAAATAGCAATTTTCCATTGAATGTCAATACGATAATGAAAATCAGTCAGTTGGTGTAACTGACTGTCAAATGTCTACTAATTGAATATGTATGCATGTAGTGTATGGCTAGTTGTTTTCTTTTATTATTCATTTGTCCATGTGTTTAACGTGTCAACAGGCATCTGTGCTGTGATTTACTATTTCGACAGAGAAACAAAAAATCTCGGATGATTGGCGTCAATTGCTGTTCTGTATTGTCAGTAATGATGTTTAGTTAAATGAAGGAGAGAAGTATTGATCGTTATCTGGCTTATTAATCAAGTGTTCTTGCTTGTTGCTCTTCGTTTGACGAAGTACGAAGAGTTAATCGGATGATAATTGTCTATCAATTGCCTTTCAATTAGCATTTTTTTCCTATTTCTTCTTCGTTTTTTGACCTTTTAACGCGACGATAGTCAAATAAATTAGTATGAATGATAAACGAGTGTCATTTGTTGAGTTAAGCTCAAGTCTATCGAACAGTTGCAAACGTTTGTATTCTTGTTTATTAAGACGAACGATAATGATGAGAAGAAATTTCAATTGTCAAAATATCTCTCTCGTTCGACGCCGTTGTCTAACAGACGCTTGGTTTTGTCATATTCGATGTTGATTGATTTTGTGTTTGCTTTTTCTGTTAGAAAATCTCATCGTTTCTTGCTTTACCACCCGTCGTGTACCATAGCGTGTTTTGTCATCAAACAGTGTCCGTGATTAACTTGTCAGTTAGTGACAGGAGACTAACTAAAATCGAGTTCGCAATTGAGAAGAGAGAGAGAGAGAGATCGATCGATAGAGAAGGAAATTTTCTTCTGTTTCAAATAGCGAGGTGATTGCGTGTCACTAATCGTTTTTTTTTCTCGGTCGAAAGAAGAACAAGAAGCTGTGACAAGGTTCAAACTCATTTGATGTATATAGAGGCAACATAATCCAGCAATCATCTATAGAATAATACTAGTCAGGCGACGAATCAAGCTGTGTGTATGATACAATTCAGTTTTATTCGTTGAGAAAAAAAGAAGAAGAAGAAGAATGAGAAAATCCAAAGAGAGACCGAGAGAGATAGAGAACGAAAGGAAAAAATATACACATACAAACTGTTGCTGTTTTGTTTTTTAAATAAAGAACGTTGTTCAACAAGAAAATGATATTATTTTTTGTTCGAAAAGAGACAAAGAATGCGAGAGAGAGAAAAAGAAAACCGAAGAAAAGAAAAGAAAAAAAAACAACACTGATAATCATAATAATAATAATAATGGTAATTGTAATAATAATGACGATTGATTTTTGTTATTGTTGTTGATGATGATATCTATCTATTTCGGACTTGTTGATGGTGGTGAAGTAGTGAGGCGTGGAATTGGTAATAATGGTGGTAATGTACGAGCGAATAGTTTCGAAAATGGATGTTGAATCATTTGCGGTAGTGGAATTGTTGATCGTCGTTGCAAAAGTAATGATTCATACCAATCATTCATTGTTGTATTTGTTGGAAGAGTTGGAAATGTATTATTATTATTATTCGGACTCTGCTGCTGTTGTTGTTGTTGTTGTTGCTGTTGTAAAAACCAATAGAGTTGTTGAGGATTTAACATTGTTAATGGATCTGATTTGAGAGATTCGTCATTGGATAGAGTGGTCGTCGGTGTTATTGTTGATTGGCCACCTTTGGATGATTTATTTGTCGATGCAATTTCATCGGCTCTACTACTCGTACTTGTTGCGCCTGCACTGTTCGATTTTTCACGTTTGACACGTTTATTTGATTCGCTTTCATCGGCCTCATCACCATCGCCATCATCTTCACGTTCTCGTTTATGATTGGCTAGACGAAATGCGGTGGCTGCTGCTTGTTGCTGTTGTTCGAATAGAAATTGTCGATATTGAAAATAATTCTGATGCGGATGAGCATACGGATGATGTCGAAGTGGATGATATCCTTGTGCAGCAGCTGCTGCCGCTGCTGCCGTGAATAATAAATTCTGTAGAGGTGTTTCATCAGATTTAACTAAAAGATTGGAATTATTTGGTGTTTGTGGATTGATGGCATTCGTCGATTCATCAATGCAAACATCACTATCCTCCGAATCGTCATGATGTGAATGATGAATTGAATGATGATGATGATGATCATTGAGCATGATGCGTTTCTTCTCTCGTTTGCCTTGACCATTGTCTCGAAAACCTTTGGCAAATGGATTATGATCGATTTTTAATTGAGTTATCTTAACAAAAAAAAACAGTAAATGATCGATGCTTTTAAGATTTTGAATTCTTACTTTTTCATTTTGATAGGCAGTTACAGCAATGAATTCCGTTTCTTTGAATATATACGTTCGAAATGGACACCAACCTAAATCAACAATTGAATCCGTTCGAGCGATGTGAAATCGTGGTTGATATTTATGCATCGAATTCAATATTGTCTACAAAACGCGAAATACAAGTTTAAATTTTTTACTAGTCATTTTCATTTCAACTTACAAATCCATGTTTATCCGAAATATTATTGGTTAATTTAAGTTTATGAAAAGAGACTATTTTCGACATCCATTGTTCGCCTGTCGCCGGTGAATCAGGATGAATATACATTCGTTTAGGCATTTCTGGGTCAGCCTTTGAACAAAAAAAACAAATCAAAGCGAATGTTTTGGTTCATTAAAAGATTTCTCTACTTTGCCAGCAATCATCCAACGAGAATTGTGAAATTTATATCGACAATCATCGGCAGCAACAATGTCCATTAATAAAATATATTTCGCTCGTTTATCAAGACCTGTTGCTTTAACTTTATAAGGTGGAAACATACGTCTATAAAAAAAAACAATAAGTAAGACCATTAACTCATATCTATATAGACATCAATCTATTGATGAAGCTCGATTTTGTACCCGCCCTTCTTAAGAGACATCCACATCCACATACGCACGTATACATGTTCTAATGTGTCATTTAACAATTTGTTAGTATCTGGTTTTCTGACTGGCATTTAGATCGATAAACAAAACGAAAGGATGTGATCGTCCCCATTAGCTGAAAAGTCACACAGTTGTTTATTTTCTCTCCTTCGCTTTCGCGTTGTAGATTTCATTAATTTATCGTCAGTTATTGTTTCGTTTTCTCTTTATTCTTACTAGTATAATCCTTTTAAATAAGAAAAAGCGAAAAGGATTGACATTTGGGCGATAGATAATTATAGAATCAAAGCCTCCACGGACGAGATGCAAACATCTTTATACATATCAGTAAATGAGAGCGTTTTTCTGAGAAAAAAAAAGAACGATATGGAGTGTTTATCGGGGATTATCAAGCTAGAAGTTTCTCTCTTCTTTTCAAATCTCGATACACGCATAGAGAATAGACAAGGGGCGGAGGAGTGTTGATTAAAAGAAGACAAACGGATGTTTTTATGTGACGATGATAATAAGAAAATCAATAAAACGAAAAACGTCTTTCTTTTTGATTAAATTTCAAATAGATTCGTGTTCGTGTGTCAATTTTTTTTTTGTTTCTTATATTCGTTTGACTAATCTTTCTAATTGTAAAGTGAGATGATGAGGAAAGTGAGCGAGAAAAAGAAGAGAAAAAGAAAGTTTTTCTTTTGTTACTTTTCTTTTCATCATCGATACAACATGCATAAGTTTCATATTTTCAATGTCTTCTTTTATTTCGATGCATACGTACTCAAAAAAAAAAGAAAAAGCGTCATTTATGAGTGGAGTCTTTTATGCGCTTCACCTTTTTCTCAAGTGACACGCCTCAAAGTAAAGAAATCTGATAAATTCTACATACCTTCCACTTTTTGTGATTACCTAAAAAGAAGAAAAAAAAACATTAGATTTACTTTTTTTTTCTATTCGCAAAGAAAGAAGAGAAGAGAAGAGAGACGGCGAAAGAGAAACATCGAAAAGTTTTCTTTTCTGCATGAAAGTCTAGAACGTACCATCTCGGTTCCATGTTGATGAAATTGATCCCATAGATCTTTGCTTTCGAGTTCGACTTTAGGATCATCATGTACGCCATCGTCTTGCGTACGATGTATTGATTCCTGTGGATTTTGCGATGATGATGTTGATGAGGATGAAGTTGATAGTGATGATGGTGGCGGCGGTATTGGCGGTGGCGGTGCTAGAAGACCTCTTGAGGTTGATAGAGGCGATGGGAAACCGATGGGTCGAAATTTATTTAAGAAATTAAAATAATTCGCTGTGACATTAGCAGCAATAGCTGAATTATTATTTGTATTTGTGTTTGTTGTTGTGGATGAATTGAGTAAGGATGAAACAGAAAAGTTCGATTTTGGCATTGTCACTGCAGACATTCTTCGTGTAGTTATATGTGTATATGTTGTAGTGTCGCGCTTTTTTGTGCTTTGCTACCACCCAATAATTACTCGGGCGGCGTCGGCGAGTTGCTAACTCGTATGTTCACACTCTCTCTTTCTCTTTTCTCGCATTTCTATTCGTTGATTTGCTTTTTTCTTCTTCTTTTCTCTCTTCGTCTCTCATTCTCTCATTTCTCTTTCTCTCTCTCTCGTTTCTTTTTTCTTTTCGTTGCTTTCTTTTGATTGATACTGCTCGTAACACATGATGTGCGAGCGAACGAACAAGCGAGCGACACTCTCCACACCATTATGACACTCGGAACAGACCGGAGACCTCTCACGCATATAATTAAACTACTGTTTCTCTCTCTCTCTCTTTCTCTTTCTTTCCGTCCTTTCAGTTTTTTTTCTTCGTTCGTTCGCTAGCTAATCACGACGCCGTCATATATATTTATGGTAATTTTTTCTGCCAATCCCTGAGCGCGCGTATGCGCGACGACGGTCGTACTGAAGCAGTAGTAAGCAAGCAAAAGAAAACGAGACGAACGAGAAGAAAAGACAAGAAGAAGAACATCGAGCGCTAATTTGCTACTACCGTCGGTGCAATGTTGTGTGTGTGTGTGCTCAAAGCCGATTAGGTCAAAATGTTAAGTTGATATAGACGACATGATTTCTCACTCGATTCGTAGATTTTATTTGTTATGCCTATTTAGTCTGATCAATAAAGCATATACCGAGAGTTTGTTACGAATAAACATATCGAATCGAAAAGAAAAACGAAGAGGCGGAGATATAGTTAAATGAGGAACATACGGATCTAATAAGAATGATACATATATACACAAAGAAGAAGAAAAACTCTTAATCCTTATCAATTAATCAAGTGACGATCATCACGAGAGAAAGTCAATACCCGAGCAGACTTATATTGATCGAAAGTAGATTAACAAACGCGCGATTGAGAAATAACTACTTCGATGATTGCGTGTGAACAAGAAATAAAATAGAAGAAGAAGAAGAAAACAAAATACAATGAAAATATCAAAGATTATTGTGCCGATTAAATAAAACCAAAGCACGAACTGTCTGCGAACAAAATAAGAAAGCAAACTTAGTTAAATGCACTCTGTGTTGTTTTTCTCGTTTATTAACAACAACAACAACAAAATGAAAATAATCTCTGAACATATTGTAAATATTGTCGAGATTAAAATCACAGTTTAAAATTCGTGTTGAACCACCCTCTGGTCAAGTTTTTTGTTTTATATTCCAATCAATGACGTGTTTGTGATTATCACACGCATTTAGACGAGCAACAAACATATCCAACTCGACAATAAAATAAAAAGCGTTCTCAATACAATCGATTGCTAATTGTGTTGTTAGATTTAATGGAGCGAGTCAATTTCTCTTCATTCGTTCGTTCGCTTTTTTATCAAAATAATTATCTCTCTCGATGTATGTGAAAATGCATATCATTTTTGTTACTTTAACACATCATTATTTGAGGTGAAGAACTCAAGGGACATTCGATGAAAATAGATGAAGAATATAAAATATAACAAAGTTCTATTCTTCTTCTTCTTTTTTTTTTGTTAACTTCATCTTTCGCACTCTCCCTATTCGAGTCCATTGCTTTTTAATATATTAGCAAACAACAGCACTTTCACTTGTTTTATCGTACACGCTATCTCTAATATGCAACGATTTGATTGATCGTTTGAATGATTTCGAGTACCGCCGCCGATTACTCTACTTTCAAATTCGAAACGAAAAAGAAAAGCAAACACAAGCTAGCTACACATTGAATTCATATAACGGTGAGAGAGAGAACGAGACATTCTCTTCGTTTTTTTTACTATCCTTCATTTACGTTATCATTTGTGCATGCCGACTTAAACTTTTCTTTTCTTTTCTCATAATTGCAACAAAAGTCAGTTGCTCCTCCTTGTTTCCCTTCTGATTTGTGATCCAGGACATAAGCAGGAAGTCATCATCCATCTTTGTCTTCCTAATTACTAGATAGAGATCGCATGTATATTAGTAGTAAAAGATAAGTCACGCTCTCTGTTTTTTGTGTGTCTTAATAAGATCAGATTGGTTCATTGTGCGAGAAAATTAGCACACAGCTAATTTCTATTGGTTAACAGAGAAGAAGAAGAAGAAAAAATCGAGTAAATCGAAATGAAAAAGAAAGGACAAAACAGCATGATGCATATTGTTGAATCGCTATGCAAAAAATGTGAACTTGACGACATTATCCCAAAGAGCATGAGCGTCCAGCATCACGCCTTAAATGGTTAATAAGTGGATATGAACGAAGAACACTTCAGATCACTTTTAGTTTCGGCTTCTAATCATAAGCAGGTTGATCACGAAGCAAAATTCAATTGCATTTTCTCGTTTTGATAATCAAGAATATATTATGAACTCGAATTCACTGTCTGCTCTGTCTGTTCGACTAATTTATCATTGAAAATCGAAATTGATTTCGAGGGCGTAGTTCGATAATTTTTTTGTAACACTTATACTTCGATATTTTTAGTCTTGTTTTCTAAAGTAAACATGATTGTGTTCATCATCATCTTTCGTTTCACGATAAGACATGAAGAGTAAGTGAATAAGAGTGATCTATTTATTCAAGTCAACATCCTGTTCAATATATATATATATATATTGCAACTCATCATAACAGGTACACTCCAAATTCAACGTGCAAATTTCCCATTCGTATGCTAATTCGATATCTACTGTCTAGTTGAGTCACGCCCCGAAAACAATTTTGCTAAGCTTCAACGTCGATTCGATATCAATACAAACGAACAAGACCGTTTCGAATGTTCATTCATGCTCGTAATAATTTAACTTGAATAAGATAAGACGAACAAGATCATGTACATGTACAAACATGTAAAGTGAAAGTCAATCAAGTGAAAAGATAAAAACAACAATAACACAGAATCAAACAACGAATATGCACTCGGCAGGTAGTATAGACACAAGCAGAGATTAGCAATGGATATTTGATATTAAAAAACATGAGAGAATAATGCAAATTTTTTCTTCTTCTTCTTGTATTGGGAAAATCAAAACAAAACACATCGCGTGACAATCAAGAATGAAACTGATAATAGAAGCTGCCACTAGCGGCAAAATGCCAGATTTGATAAAAAAGAAAATTGATCATCGCCTTTACTGTCATCATTATCATTTCACTCGATGTCGTTCGATCGTGGACATTGAAAAGACAAACTCTATAGAATAATTATCCGAGTATCAATCTCTATAAAGCAACACCAGAAAGAAAGAGAGAGAGAGAGAGAGAGATAGTATCGATGTTTTATTTTGAAATACAAAAAAAAACATATATAATAAAGACAAGATGGAACGTACGTGCGTGCGTGCGTGTATATATGCGCGTGTGTTAATGATAATCAAGTTTCTGGCAACGGATCCAGTGGTGCAACATGCAAACATAACACAACTCATTGTCATAAAGAAAGAATACAGATTAATCAAAAAATCGAAGACAAACCGGATGTATACGAGATAAGAGATATATTGTCAATGTCTATATTAGGACATCATTGAACAAACATATTTAGAATAATTTATATCCTAATTCATATGAAATCTATGTGATCGAAAGGAAAAATCGATTTATTTGATTAACAGATTTATTGCGAACATCAAAATTGACTCACTTAATATCACCTGCAATTTTGCACAATATTCCGTGAGTCATTGAAAAAAACCATCATACGAATGAGTCATGTATTATGAAAACGTGTCACTTCAGTCGTATAAATACAGACTTTTATCAACGAACGAAACATTATATAAAACTTTCATTGAAAAGTAAAATAAAATGCCATTATACGGATTGCTTATCCTCCACAAAGAAAATGATGAAAAAGCGACAGTTATCGAACAGGCATGTTCACTACAAAGTTTCGGTTATTTTCACCGTGGAATGTATGTTTCAATTGTTAGATATGATATTTATTAACCATTGTCTTTCTCTATTTTAAATGATAGCATTCAGGAGTTTATTGTTTTCACAGCTAAAACAGTTGTCGAACGTACAGCTAACGGTTTTCGACAATCGGTTAATCTAGATGATAAAATCAAGGGTAAAACAAGAATTCGATGTGTTTATTCTTCAAAACGAACTGTCTTTTTTTAAGGAACTGTACATGTAAATGTCCGTTCGAATGGTCTTTCATGTGTTCTCATATCAACGACTGATTATCCACGACGAGTTGCACATAATCTTTTAGATAAAGTCTTTGTTCATTGATTTACTAATGAATTCGAATACAATTTTTCGAATATTTCAAGGTTTTGAATGAATTTAATGATAAAAATCCATCGAATTCATGGCAAAATCAGACTCAAAAGTAAAATTTGAAATTTAGCTTTTATTTATTTCTTTATTAATTTATTTTTAGAACGATACAAGTCGTAGGTTTAGCTGAATTACTCGATAAATATCAAGTAAGTTTTGATTTTCAAAAACATTCGTGTTTTTATTTAATTTCAATTTCAGAATCCTCAACAAGCTGATCCGTTAATGAAACTTCAAAAAGAAATAGATGAAACCAAGGATATTCTAGTAAATATCTAGATATTTTATTTTGTTTTCACAACTTGATTCTTCTTTTCCAGTTGGTTACTCTGGATAATGTTTTAAAACGTGGTGAACATCTCGATGAAATGATCGAAAAATCTAATGAACTTAGTTTGGTAACAAAGCAGTTTTATAAAAAAGTAAAACTATACATTAATATTCATCGTATTTTGAAATTATTTTCTATTCTAGGCTAGGGAAACCAATCGATGTTGTAGTCTTTTGCCTTGACTGTCAGACATATGCCGATTATTTATCGAATAAATTCTTGATGACAAATACAACAACCTTCATCGTTCTTTCACTAGTAGTCGCTAGAGATTAAACATAGGAATGAATCACGATATGCGTGATGGAATTACCAGGTTCATAGGAACAAATTTTGAGCCTATTGAGCAGACAAAACTAAATTGTTTACGTGCAAAAGCTCGATTTTATCTTTCTTCTTCCTCGATTATTTCAAATTACGTATAAAATCCAATTTTAATCACAGTCAAATGTCTGCATAAAATTGAACTTGAATCATTTTGTTTATTTCCTCTTCGTTTTTTTTTACTTCGATTATAATCACGAAATATAGCGTGCAAAATGAATGGTGATCAGGCGTACACAAGAGGAAAAATATAAACATATTGGCTTTATGTTGTCTTGACGACAACGAATATTATCAATGAGTTTATTCATCGATCCATTTCCGTTTTACTTGAAAATAAATAGAAAATCAAATTATTTGTTATTAATCTAGAAAAGAAAACAAAAAAGAAAACGGTATTTTCATTTTGAAGATCAAATCTAAATGATTGATTAATATCAATTTTATTTTTCTCTTGAGATTTCTGATGATCATTCGACTTTTAATTCGATTTAGAAACTATATAGTTTCTGTTTTCTCATCGTTCGCTTGTTAATATCTCTCGACAATCAATAAAACCGACGTTAAAAATACTTTCTTCTTTTTGGTCGAAGTGTATCTTCCGGAATTGTTGTATTTCAACCTCGATTATTAACTAGTAAGACGAGAAGAAAAAAAGAAACTGAACAGAAGACTTTTCTTCTTATGTCAAGATATTATATAAAAAAAAAACGTCCGACGTATAATAATTAGTTAGAAGAGTACGATCGGAAATATATATAAATTATAACAGTAATTAAGAGGAAACAAACTTTCTGTTATATATATATATTATATAAAGAACAATTTTCCTCTTCTTCAAACGAACCGAAACGAGGCAAAAGACGAGACTAGGTTAGTGAAAGATTCGCTCGTTTTTTTCTTCTTCTCCCTCCCTTTGATATAAGGAAAAGAAAAAACAAGCAAATGCAGAAAAGTAAAAAAAAAACTTTTCTCTCTTCATTTTGCCTTTTCGTCGTGCTTGTTACTACTGAAGGGTAAAAAAGATGCGCTCGTATCATCAATAATAAATTATAGGTATACATATAAATAAATATCGAGTCAACCTTTTTTTTTTACGATAACGATTAATTTGAAGATGATTCGCAGATATTATGTGCTTTTAGATTGACATAATTATGACGCAGAACCATTCAACTGGTGATAATCTCGTGAGTCTACCGGATCTATCCGAATTTCAAGATGAAGAAAAACAACATATACTCGATGTGCTCATGCGAGATGAGGATCTGAGGAACCAACATTTAGCACGTTTTCTGTAGGTGTTGATTTTTCAAGAGGAAAAACACGCACATCTTATTATTTCCTTTGTTTTCTTCTTTTTTTCACTCATTAAGAAATCTTCGAAAAGAAGTTACCGAACTTGAACAACAATCACAAAAAACATCGACATCCGTATGTGCTCGATGTCAATCACCGTTTGGTTATATATTTAACACGGGAGATGCTTGCCCAAAATGTACAGCTAAAGTTTGTAAACAATGCCGATTATTGTACAATTTAAATGACAATAGTTGGCTGTGTTTATTATGTTCGAAACAGATGTAAGTGTTGCTTTTTCGAAACACACGAAAAAAAAAAAGGAATTCCGACGCCGGGAATCGAACCCGGGCCTCCTGCGTGAAAGGCAGAAATCCTAACCACTAGACCACGTCGGATATGTTAATTGTTTTATGTTTATTTAGGCAATTGATGAGCTATTCCGGTGAATGGATTTATGTTTTACATAGTAATCTTCAAAAGAAATCTCCGACTTTATCAACACATCTTGAAAATATCGATGTACCATCGGTTTCAACACAAAGTAGAAAAAAAACGAAAATCAAACGTTTCTATTGATTCGATTTTCATTTTCTTATCGTAGATATTCATATGGCTTCGACGTTTTCAAGTTCAGATTCCGATTCAAATGACACGCTTCTTTCAGGAAACAAAAGTGGTTCGACTAAAGCCAATTCCAAATTTATAAAAGTGAATAAAATGGCTCGTCAAAAAGCTACTGATGAAGCAAAATTAAAATTCGTTAAGCAGCGTTTCGAAGACCGACCTGAAACAATATCATTAACGAAACAATCGAATAATATAACGAGTTCTCTATTCAGTCTGCCTGTTGAACAGAAAGAAACAAATTTCAATCAAGAAAATATTGATATTGAAAAACAAAAAATAAACAAAGGAAAACCGAAAGTCAAACATTTGTCTAATTCATCGACTCGTAGGTTTTCTCTCTCTCTCTGTAGCTCTTTATATCCATTGAATTCTGTTCTAGGTGAATCGAAACTAACTTTGTCAAATATATCTTCGTCAAAATCTTCTCGAAAACATTTAAGTGTATCGATGCTAAGTCTTCGTGATATTGTTCACCGAATTCCACGTCCAACTCATTCGTCATCTCGTGTTTCCTTAAATTCTAATGAAAGCAAACCAAAGAAAGTCTCTCACAGTTCGACTAATGCTGATGACGATGACGATGTCGTTTCAATTAAAGTTCCCGAATATCCAAGTCGAACGAGTATGTACACATAAATTCAATGTATCCGACGTGGTCTAGTGGTTAGGATTTCTGCCTTTCACGCAGGAGGCCCGGGTTCGATTCCCGGCGTCGGAATTTCTCTTTTTTTTTCTGCATAAAAAAAAGACATGATCTATTCTGTCCGACTGAATCATTCGCTTTTGTTTCGTATTATTGAAAGATGTTTTTTACGCTTGAAAATCCCGCGCGTGATTCTCAATAATACGCTTCTCTCTCCTATGGATAAACACGCATGAACGGTTCTTATACAATTACCTATTGCGTCGATTTTGTACATTTTAAATATAAAACGATTTATCTCACCTTTATGTTTTTTTTCTCTCTCTTTCTCTCGAAATCATTTTTTCGTTCGAAACAAATCAATCATAACCGATATACGTGCGTATATATACTCGTGTGGTTTTACCAATCTACTTTGCATAACCGTTTCGGGATATTTTTGTATTCGATTTCAACTATCGACGGTTTTATTTACAGTGAAAATGGCTTTTACATATCGAATACAAGTAAGATGAATGCGAAATATAAGCAATTCTATTAATTCGATGATGATAACATCTCAATGACAATCAATAGACGAAAGGAAAGCGAGAAAGAGAGAGTGAAAAATAAGCATTTGCAGTCATAAAAAGAGGAGTGGAGATGCATTTAGACGTACAATTCAAACATTTATATGACACATCAGTCACACTTGACTAAACATTGTTTAAGTGACGCCAGTTTTTTTTTAGTATTATGCATATGTAGTCATAATTATCGAGAAAGCGAGAAAACGAAGGAGAAAATAAAAGTATTTCGTGCACATAGATTTATAAGATAAAACGAAGTTCGATGGTAGATTCGTTTATTTTCTTGATCAAATGTCAATCTATCGAATTTTTATAGTATAATGACCGAATTTTATCCCGAACAACAATCAACTAATTTAACTGATTCATCACCTCTCATAACAAATTCAACAATGCCAAGTTTCTATCCACCATCGGCAAGACATCGAACAATTTTAACTAAACAATTGACAAACCGTGATGATGACGACGAGCATGATCACGATTCAATCTCTAAGGAAGCTTTTATTATTCAAATTTTTCAACATTGGAAAATCAAGGCTTTAGAACATCAACAAGCATTGAACGCTTCGGCAAATCATTTTACTTCAGCTGGCCAATCGTCTGAATCAACACTGAACATAGAAATCCCAACCGATGAAAATACAGCTCCAGTTCAACATCCTCCAGCAATACGCAAACGAGTCACACCCCTACGTCGAAAGGATCCATTGAAAAAAACTGTTTCCGCTCCTATCGAACTTTCGAATCCGAACCTACTCGCACCGGATACGAAATCGAAAGTACGATCAAATCTACCGAAAAAGGCGCCTAAACCCGGTCCAATATTTATTGCCCCGAAAAAAACTCAACTCCCGGCTATACCACGAGGTTATTCGCTCTATTGTCCCGATGATGTTAAACGTCGAACGCCCATCGACGATGAACATCAGCATCATACGAATCGTTCGTTTCTTTCGCCAATATCGAATTCTATTGACGATGATGATGGAACATCAAGTGACGATAGTAGTCACGAAAGTTTATTCCTACGAAATCGATCAGCAATGAAAAAACCGGTTGTACCTAAAGAAGAATATATTCTACCTTCCCATGTAATTATTCCAACGGCTATAATGGTCACTGATCCATATGGATATTCTCATGCGTATGATGCCGATGACTCGGTATTTTCCGGTGATAAATATCGATTGCATAGCATTGGCGAAGAAGATGAAGGACTAAACGAGAAAAATCAACAAAATGGTCTCATTCTTTCGAAAGAACTAAATCGTATCGAAGCTTTTACACGTTCACGACAGACAAGTACCGATAGTGAACAACAAACAGAAACAAAAGCTTTAGGCAGACGATGGAGTGATGGTGGAGTTAGTGATGAAGATGAACATAGTCCACCATCTTCAATTGTCAAAGTAGCAAGTGTAACATCAGTTGTCAAACCCGCCAAAGTTTCGAAAACAAAATATCTCTTGATGAAATTGCATTTGACATCGTCGAGTAAAGACGATGAATCGAATAATTGTTCGTTACCTCCGCCACGAAAACGTGTCGTACGTCGATCGTCGGACAAGAAACGTTATCAAACACGTTGAACTGCGATTTCTTTTTCTCGGAACTTTCTTTTCACGTCTTTGCATGTCCTTTGTACTTGTCCGTTCTTTTTATTTTATTTTATTTTATTTTATTCGTATATAAAATTACAGCATATTCATATAAAATTAGATTCGCATCAAGTTCTTCAAAAATCTCAAACGTCAATCAATGGATCGAGACATTCACTTTCGATTCAATCGGAAAAGACCGATCAGCAACAATCGGATATTGTCATCGAAACAAATACCAACGTCGAACCACTACAAAAACGTCAATCAGCTACGGAAAGTGAAGATGATATTGATATGAACTTTCAACAAGCTAAAATAGTAACAACGTTTTGTTTTGCATCTCTCAAGAGACAAATGCTTCTTCTATATTCACAGGGTTCACAATTAAGTTTGAATAGTACAATTAGTGAAAACAAAGCTCGTTATGATTTCGATGTTAATGGAACAATTCAAATGAAACTTTCGTATAATATTAATGTTGGTGCATTGGATATATTCATTGGTAAATGTTACAATTTAACTCGAAATAAACGAGTACAATCTATTAATCCGTACGATATAACTTTTCGTGTTTTGTTTGAACGAAAGAAAGAATTTTCATTTTCGATTAGATATTGTAAAGTGTATCTTCTGCCGGACAAATCAAAATCTTCAAAACGTAAAACAACAATCAAGAAAAATACAAATGAACCCATATTCAACGAAACAGTTCGCGTAAATAAAATAATTCAATTGTTAAATATGAAAAGAAACGCGTTGTTGTTTTAGTATTATTTAACACTTCAAGAATTCGACCTACGAAGCCTTTGGATCTCGGTGTGGAGTCAATCGACATTATCACAAAATGATTTTCTTGGCGAATTACAAATCCCATTAGCTCATTGTTCATTAGATAAATACGAAGATTACAAACTTCTCTCGCATACAAAAGTCGAAAATGTACGTAAATTGAAATACATGATTTTTTCATTTGAATTAGCATTTATTCTCTAATCTAGACAACGATTAAAACCGAACAATTATCAGATACAACTGAAATTCAATTTGATTTATCGTTTATTCAACATTATAAAAATCATGATATCGGAACAATTCAAGTAAATCATATTCTCGGCAGAGGCATCTGTCAAGATAAACCAGCTATTGATCTCATTTGCAAAGGGTGAATAAGACAACACTGATGACTTGGAAATAGAGTCATTTGTTTTTGTGATTTTTTTTATAGAAATTTATTGCCCGATAAATCGAAACGAAAGATACCAGCAGTATGTAAAAGTCCATCGCCCAAATGGGATATTCCATTACGTTGGGAGAATATTCGTCGAGAAAACTTGAAAACTCTTTCACTTGAAATATCTATTTGGAGTCAAGAACGATTTCGAAAGAATTCAATTGGTTATGTTCAATTGAATGTAATTCCAACGAAACGACGACCTGAAACAATGAAATTTTTCAATGTAACCAAACCTGAATCAGCTGTTTGGCAAACATTTTGTGAAAATCCCTTGCAAATGCATCGAGTTCAACTTCCATTACGATTAGTTCGTGATTGACAACAAACAAATTTCGGGGATTATTATTTGGTGCTTTTCGAGTCTTTTGTTTTTATTTCGCAAATACTATATGCATATCGATTTCGATCTTTTCATTTGATTGTTTGTTTTTGAAGAGAAAACGGTGCTCTTATTTATTTAATTTACTTTTTCCAAATAAATTTAGCAAGTAGAAAGATATAGACTTGTAAATATGACATCATGATTCTGTGATTACTCATTTTCTCGAGGTCAAATCTTCTCTTATCTTGGATAAATTCTCGCATTGAACAGCGACATCTTTCGAATATTTCGTTTCAAAAATTTCCTATCGAATTAATCAGAAGTTTTATTTCTTAATAAAGATTTTTTTCTGTAAATTTTCGAATATTTTTCTCATTCTCATTTATCTATTGGCCGAACTGATTGCTCATAATGATTCATTTGCGATGAGAAATCTTCGGTGCGCCCTAATGTTTGTTCATTTGACTCATTTCTTTCTTCAACCATTCATAAGCACTGATACGACTTAAACGATTGTTATTTTCACTTTGAAATTCATATCAACACAGACAACAAACAAACAATGGATAGAATCAAAGATTTTTTTCACACCAAAACACCCAAAGAAGTTATGCAAGAAAATAAACGAGCCATTCGACAAGCAAGACGAGAACTCGAACGAGAAAAACGACGTTTAGAAAATGAAAAAACCAAGAACGAAAATGAAATTCGAAAATTAGCCTCTAAAGGCGAACAAGTAAGTGACTATCATTTTCAATTCGAATCGGTGTCGATTCTCTTGCTTTTTCTGCAGAAAGCCTTACGAACATATGCGAAAAATATCGTTAATCAACGTAATCAAATCAATAAACTCGGTGCTATGGACGCAACTCTATCGACACTTGAGTCCGAAGCATCATCAATGAACGCACAAATGACCATGGCCAGTGTTATGATGAAAACAACGAAGACATTAGCTCGATTAAATCGAATGGTAAATTGAAATTGCGTTACTATTCGAATCGAATGAGAATTTGTTTAGATGCCATTGGAAAATTTTCAAAGAACAATGCAAATGTTCGAACAAAATATGGCTGCGAATAATATCAAACAAGAAATGATGAACGACGCCATGGATGCAGCATTTGGCGATGATGAAGACGAAGAAGAAACGTAAGAAATTCATTGTTCGACGAAATTAATCGGAGAAAATCTCGATTTTCTAGTGAACAACTCGTCGATCAAGTTCTCAATGAACTAAACATCAATATCGGCAATCAATTACCTGGTAATGATTGTGTCTTTTTCTTTGTTCTTCAGTTCTGAATTGTGAATTTAGGTGTCAATGAGCCTGTTCCTGCTGCTCCAGTTAAAGGTCAAGCTGTTACATCAACAGCCGATGCCGATCTCGAAGCACGTCTCGATGCATTACGTCGAAACTAAAATTCATCGTTAGTTGTATAGAAAACAAACTATTTTTACTTCGTCAAACAAACAAATATTATTTTCCTCTTTCTTTATGTTGTCTGTATTTTCATTTTATTAAAAACTATATTAAAAAAAATTTCAGACATAAACGTTCTATTCACGCGGATCGATGTTTTGTTTTTTTTATAAAAACTCTGAAGTTTCTTCGTTATTAACATTAGCTGCTGCTGGACTATTATTATCTACATTTGATGATGATTGCTCGGGAATTAAACCGAATAGATGCAAACGTTTATTTCCCGGTTCAGTAACCACAATCGTACCATCCGTAGTTACATCTAAGCCGCACGGGCGTTTGAGTTGATCGAGTTCGTTGCCTTCAGTACCGATACTCGTAATAAAACCACCGTCTGGTGTGCAGATGGCGATACGATGATGATTTGTATCCGAAATGAAGATACGATTGTGAGAGTCGACCGCTAGGCCGGATGCACCATCGATATTGACACCGTTTTCGTCGATGATGTACAAAGGATCGACATAGACAGCTCTAGAAAATGAGGTGAAAATTTTGTGCGAATAGAAATTTGATTTTACCCAAGAGAATCT
>ERZ781399.1190-NODE-1190-length-23778-cov-4.528011_pt1 | contig 23778 bp, 26 predicted proteins | sample MGYA00511014_ERZ781399 | MGnify/ENA primary metagenome ERZ781399 (study PRJEB29847, sample SAMN06458254) | wastewater metagenome | isolation source: Wastewater bioreactor | place: South Africa: Cape Town | study: EMG produced TPA metagenomics assembly of the...
TGACCGTCGACAATACGAATCGTACTATTGTTTGGATTGACGTGATGAAAACGACGTGTTGGATCATAACGAGATTCAACAGGAACATCGGTATAAAAAGAACCTAAAATTATGTTAAAAGTACAGAAATAAAATGGCGAGATGTTATTGTTGTGTTTTGTTTACCATTGTTATCTCGAGGCATGATTAAATGTATTAGAAAATCAGACTTGTTCAAGATGAATGCATTTCGACTATTCTTCACTCGCTTTTATTTTCACAAGAGACGAAAGGAGAGAGAGAAAGATCGAGAGAGAAAGAAACGACTTTTCTTTACCAATGTAGAACATGTGATTACATAGTTAGATCGTATATATCATCATCTCTATCGTCATCGTCGTCAGTCATCATTTCCAGGCATATACGTGTTTGTAAACGAAAAGCTATCGAATACTACTCGTTAGAGTGTGTGTTTGTTTTTTATCGATAATAAACAAAGAAAAAGACGAGTTTATTTATCACAATAGATAGCTAAAATCATTCGTTTGTTTATTGTTTCAACTGGTAAAAGATAACCATTACCAACTGAGACTTGAGAGTTGATATGAACCAATAATTTTGAAAAATCCAACTATAATCGCTCTCGAACCTTTATTTATATATACATAAAGAGATAGTGGATGAACTACTCATCAGTTCACTGTAGCCTCTGTTTTTTTTCACACGTGAGCTTTGAGGTAACTACGTCTATATTCAATCTATTTCATTTACATATTTTAATGAATTCTGTAATGCACTTTTGTTTATCAATGAAAAAAGCATGAAAATACATTGCAACCATAGAAAAGGAAATAAAAGCAAATATAATTTCTTTTGAGTGTTCTTACTGAAATAAAGTCTCTATTTTCGTCTATGTTCATTCATCTAAATAACGAAAATACATTTATTCGTTGCATATACAGCGTGTCCACAGGTAACGCACTCATTGAAAAAGATCTTATATACGAGAGCACCTCGAAGACAGTACGATTCCTTAAAATCTTCTCATGCCAAATAAAAGTATTTTATCTACAATTAAGAGTCACATTGCAAGTCTCATTGTAGAGAAATAGTTTTTCGAAAGTAGCTATATGATTATATGGAGAAGTGGCACGAAAACTTCTAAGTAACACACTCAACGCTTGGTAACGCCCTCAGCTCAGGTATTTTTTCATTTTTGAAGTGTGTTTTGGTATGATCAAGAAATCCGTAGTATTTTCATGATTTTTGCTGGTAATTACCACTTCTTTTAGTGTTATCGACAAACTGATGATTTTTATCGACAGAGGATTAATCATTAAGTCGATGTGAATGAAGACGAAGATATCGATCGTTTTGAAAGAAACATAAATTTATGTTGCTTTACTTATTAAGGTTATGAGAGAACGAGTTGATAATTATAATTGCTTGTTTGATCGAGAATACGAAACTAATCATTTGGTTTATAGTCGCTAGTTGACGGTGACTAGCGCTTTTTTATTATTGGGTTGATTCGTTTCAGTTGGGTCAAGAAAGGTAAGCAAAAGGTAGACACACCGACAATATGACCGTCGTCTTTCTTTTGCTTTCGTTTTTTTTCTTTCTCTTTCTTTTCTTTTTGTCATTGAAAATAATCTTTACTTTTGTTATAAACATACACAAATGCGATTTGTAAGGATGCATTTATTGTTAACCAACATAAAAACAACATTTTTTCATTCGGATTTTTTTATGTCTCTTCAGATTTTCTGCGCATTTTGCGCGTTCAGATTCGTAATTATTATTTGATTGAAAACATACGATGAGTCGCGATACAGATAGATCGAGTAGGAAATCATCCGCAAGCCATGAATATCTCGTCAAACTTATTGGTCTTTCAAATTCAACAACAAAAGATGATATCAGAAAGTTTCTTTCTCGTAAATCATTTTTATTGATTCACTTTCAATTGAACAAAGTAAATTTGTTTGTTTATTTAGCTTGTCATATTGTAACAATACATTTATTCAATAATAATAATAATGGTCATTCATCAGATCAATGTTTAGTTGATTTAGAATCTGAAAGTGATGTGAGAAATGCATTGAAAAAAAATCAATCGACTTTAGCCAATCGTTCTATTGAAAGTAGATTATTATTATTTTGTGTTTATTTAATCGAAAAACCAAACTTGAAACTTCTCGTTTAGTCACTCGAGCTACTATTTATGAATACAATTTCTATATGAAACATAAAGGAATGATTTCATGGCAAGATCCTGTTATTCGTATGGATGGTCTACCGTATACATGTACAATGGCTGATGTACAAAATTTTTTCAAAGGTTTCTATTAGCTAACAAACATAAAACAAAAGAAAAGAAATCAATAAATCGATTTTTTCTAGATGTTTCAATTGCTCGAAATGGAATTTACATAAGTCGAGACATGACAGATGATGCGTGCGGAGGTGGTTATGTTGCGTTTGTTAGTATGGATAATGCATATAAAGCAATTGATATTTATAATCAACAGAATATTCAACACAGGTTCGGAGGGGAAAAAACACATTGATATCGGAATGATATCTACACATAAGGAGGGGGAAAAGGTGCGAGGTGAGGTGTGTACACATATCAAATTGGCTGACCAGATATCTGGCAGGTAGACGCAATCTGTACTAGTTATTAATTGCTTTGTTGTAAAATAATTTTCAAAATTAATAACAGAAAAGAGAAATTTGTTTGATTTTGTTTGTTTTGGTTTGTTTTTAAAGGTATATTGAATTAGCACCATCGAATTATGATGAGGCCAAAGCCAAAATCACGAATGATGCGTTTTTGAATGGCAAACGATTTGCAGGTGAAAGTGTCGAAGAAGAACGAAAACATGAAAAAAACGGACCTAGTCACCGAAATCGAACACGATCGAATAGTCGAGACAGATCAGAACATCATTCTCGACCAGTCAAACGTCGTCGTTCACCTACACCACCATCACCGTCTCGGTCTCGTCGTACGTAGACACACGCAAAATGTTCATTTGTCAATAGAAAATATTTCTGGTTTTTTTGCTTTAGCTCAACCAAAAAGTATCAATCGATAGAAAATAATATTTTACAAAGGTTATTGAAAAAAAAACTTCGTTTTCTAGAATCTCGACGAAGTCGAAGTCCTGTACGTCGTTCAACATCTCGAAATGGTGAATATCTGGTTAAAATGCGTGGAATGCCTTTTAATGTGACCGAAAATGATATTCGAAAAGTAAAAAAAAAGAAAGAAAGAAAAAACGAGCAACGCTATTGAAATCTATTCAAGTTCTTTCCATCAACTTGTAAACCGGTGCGTATCGAAATCTTGCAAAATCATCATACGAAACGGCCGAATGGCGATGGTCACGTGTATTTTTCAACACGAGAAGAAGCTAATCAAGCTATGAAATGCGATAGAAAATACATGGGTATTAATCCTGATCATTTTCTTTTCTTCTTTCAACATTTCATTTTTCGGATTTTTCAAAGGAAATCGTTATATTGAACTCTACTTCGATTCTCCTCGTCATTCTCCATCGCCTAATAAGAACAAACGACGTCATGAAACTCCTTCACCATTACCTCCATCTCGTTCGCCATCGAAATCCAAAGATGACATCGAAAATACTCCATCGAGAAGTAGTTAACAAATCGACCTTGATTTCTTTTGTCAAATATCATTCAAATTCATTTTTTTCTTTCTTCTAGGTGAATCCGAACATGAATTCCTTGAATAATCATATGTAAATAAAAATCATTCGTGTTTTTCTTTTCATATGATTGTCTTCTTCCTCGTCGTTGTCTGCTTTCTCTGGGTTTTGTGTTTGTCTTTCTTTTTGCTTATCTGTGTTACTCGATACTTTCGTAGAGTGATTATTTATAATTGTTAGTTTTTTCTTTTATTAATTTCTTCTTGTCCGTGTGTGTTGATTTATGATAATTAATTAATATTCACCAAAAAAAAAAGAAAAAAGAAATAACAGTTAAATAATATATAAGGAATACTTATAAACTACCAATAAAATCGATTTTTTTTCTCTTTTCTTTATTTCTTCTGAATTTATTAAAGATAGACAAAAAAAAACGAAATTGTTAATCACTATGACAATTTTATTTAAACGAAAATATCCAATGGAAAAATTGCTTGAGACTCATCTGCGTATACTTGATATCGATCCGTATGGGGATTTTATTCGATTGATAAATCTTTCTCATCATCAATCACTTGATCTGAGTAATGTCAACATACGTCAATGTCAAGTATCGCCGAAACAAGGTGACGAACTCGTATTAAATAATTATCAATTTAAGGATTTCCTTCGAACACGAGTGCGTAGCGGCGAAGTCGTAACGATTTATGCGAATGGTTCGAATCAAATTCGATGTTCAATTGAACCGTATATATTCGTCGCTAAAAATGTCACTCGTTGGCTAACCGATCGATCATCGATTCGAACTGATTTATGTCTTAATAAAGCACTTATTCATTCGTATCGATCGCCTCATTTATCATCATCAAATGATATTCCAACGCTATTTCTAAATCGAATATACAATTTCGAAAATATCCAACATAAATATCCTCCGATTGCGAATGATTATTCAAGATTTATCTATCCTTATTGTTTATCAAATGAGAATATTACTAATCCATATACATGGGGATTAAATGATCGAAATGAACGACAATTTTCAAAGAAAAATTGCTTGCAAATCAATGAGATTATTCCAAATTTTGATGCGTTTCCTAGACGATTGACAACTGCATCTCAACGTACGTTCTCGTCGAGAATGAGCAATCGAACAAATAAATAAAATCACTAAAATAGATAAATAACCCTTGATTCTCATAAATAATCCTTTTTTTTTCTCGTCGTCAATAAGGATTAAATCTTCTTCTTCTTTTTTTCTTTTGTCAATAAATTCATTGGCATTTCGACAGTTAACAATGAGCCACACGCTATTTACCGATGAAAATCGTTTGGAAAAATTCAAAAATATAATCATAAAATATGAAATTAACTATGATTTTGCATTTCGTCTTCGTAGTATCGAAGGTGTCGATATTGTTCTCATTATCGATGATAGTTCATCGATGACAACGCCAGTCATCGATCGAGAACAAGCCGATCTTTCGCCATTTCGTGATTTGCCAACACGTTGGGACGAATTGAAACATGTCGTTTCGATTATTATCGATCTTGCGTCGACATTAGATCCTGATGGAGTCGATGTTTATTTTCTTAATCGTCCATCGATTTTACATGTCTACGAATCGAAACAATTGGATGATGTATTCGAAATTCTACCTCATGGACCAACGCCATTAGTTCGCGTTCTAAATGAAGTTCTCCGTAGGAAACGTTTGCAAAATCATGATCGAAAAGTGCTTATTCTCATTGCCACAGACGGTCTACCAACGAATGATAGAGGTGAAAGTGACTTGAAGACTCTTGAACGACTCTTACGTAATTGTCGGCAATCAACAACAGATAACATCTATATTACGTTCATTGCTTGTACGAACGATTTAGAATGTGTTGGTTATTTGAATAAATTCGATAGGCACATACCATTTGTCGATGTCTTAGATGATTATCAAAGTGAACGAAAGGAAATCTTACGTGTTCAAGGAAAGAATTTTCCGTTCTCACATGGAGATTATGTTGTCAAGATTCTCATGGGATCGATCGACCCATGGTTTGATCATTTAGATGAGAGAAAAGTTCAATTGAAACATACAGAAAACAAACCACAACGTCGTCTATCGCGACTCAATGGATTAACTCGTGAAAAGAACTGTATTATTTCGTAAAATATTTGTATATATATATGTACAATAGAAACAAATAAAATGGGAATGCTTGATTTTTTGTAAAAGTTAGTTTTCGAATTTAAATGTATATTCTTGTTCATCATTGGCATTTAATTTAAAAATACCAAATAATGAATCTCCATCGAGATCTAATAGATTGTCTTTCGTATTTTCGATTAAACGTAAATAATCTTGTGAATAAAATCGAAGACGATATTCGAAATTAATTGGCCGATCTTTGTTATTAATTAAACGTAATTGAATTGTGTATGTTGAAATAGTAAAATTATGTCCGTAGAAATTTGTGTTTGTTGGTCGGATTACTCGACGAGATTCGAATTGAATCGATTCGATATATTGAAGATCAGGATCTTCACCAATCGAAAATTCATTCGTTTCGTTCGCAGCAAGATCTTGCCATGAAATTTCGCCAACTAATCGATCCGATTCACGTATAAACACTTGACCAGCTGGTAGAAATGTTTCTTCAGCACGAAAACGATAACCTCGTTGTGCATTTCCGTGATTATCTCTCGAAAAGAAATACTTTTCGATTAAACCATACCGTTCAATATCGATCTTTGGTCGAAACATTGAAAGAATGAAATTACTCTGAGGATTGAGATCAAATGTTTGATTTATTGTATAAATATAAACACCGACTAATTCTTGAGAATCGGACACGGTCGGTGGTGGAGAAGAAGGAGGAGCAGACACATCTGCAAAACCAGTATTATCCGATGCTTGTTGATTTTGTAATCCAAATAGAGATCCGCCATTGCCTGTTGATGATGAAGATTGAATTTCAATATCACCACTAATTAATTCAGTTGAATCAATTTTAAATACTGAATTACCAAGATTTTGTAGATCGGCATAGGCATGTAGTTGTGCATCTGTATCGTTGTGTTCTAATAGAAGATCATAGCGTACACTCCATTTAATATTTTTCTGTAAATAACGAACATAAAGTTGTTCGGAACTGAAAAATTGTGCATCGAAATTAACCGTATAATTTCGTGCGAATGGATTCATAAAATATCGAATACGATCACTTGAAATCACATAAAATGTATTGTCAACTAAATCCTGAACTAAATTTCGTGCTTCATCAATCATTATAGCTTCTGTATATGTCTGATTATTTAAATCACGTTTAATTAAAATCTTTTGACCATTCAATGATGTTTGATTGAATGCAATTGTTTGTGAACGAACATGTAAACATTTGCCAATTAATCGAATCGAATCCGATCGAATATCGTACCATTCTTGTTGAGAAAAACTTAGTGATAAATCACAATTCGATATTGATTTTGTTATTTCAGCAATATTATCGTAGATTCTTAGATGAATTGATTGACTAAAAATCGATTTAGCTATGATTAATAAGAGAACAAACGAGTTCATTGTTTTATTAACTATTCGAGTTAATAGAATTTGTCGAATGAAAATGAATTTGTATGTGATCGAATGAATAGCACGTACAGATTGATGAGCAAGGCTGGCTTATAGACAAGTACGAACTTATTAAACAAAGAATTTCTTTTGTTTATTATAGAAGAAAAGGAACATAATCGATTGGAATTTCAAGGATCGAGAAACGTGTGACATTAAAATTTATGTTGCTTGTAAATAATCGTATTTTTCTAATCGAGGTTTGATTAGAAAAAAATAAATCAATAAAAGAATGCCTGTGCAAACAACTACGATTATAATAATCAACATTAATAAGTTCGTAGATTTGCTTTTAGATGATTGTGTAGAAATTATTCTTGTTTCATTTTTTCGAATTATTAGAGATTTCTCTAATGGTGACGTTGTGGTTGTTGTCGTTTTTGTTGATATGAGATCTTGTTTTGTTTTTTTATCGAAGATAATATCGGCAAATACTGGCCGATGATCACTGTCTTTAATAAGACTTATCGATGAATATTTGAGAAATTTGAGATCACTTGAGATCGACGAAACAAGAATACGATCGGTATAACTTGGCCGTCGTTCTCTGGATATTTGTTTTAATAAAGAAAATTTCTATTTAAAATTGAAAGAAAGTTTCTACTCGTTGTCTTTTGCTGTTTCATATCGATTTGAATTTGGAACAAATTTATACGTCGGTGGAAATTGAATAGGAGCTTCGTAGAAAGATGAAAAACAATTTTTCGATTGATCTTGACGAATTTGTGTTAACTGAAAATGAAGTTCTATTGATTGACAACAGACAAACAATTGATTCTGACTTCTTCATTGTTGATGATCTTTTGATAATCTCGAGTTTTAATAGCTTTGAGAATTGTATCAATAGTTAGCGATGGTAATGTTCGCCAATTTTGATCCCCAAAAGCAAACATATAGTCAAAACGATCGGTATGTCTTTCAAGAAATGTTCGCCATAGTTGACATCGTTCTTCTGATTTCCCTTCATGAGCCGGAAGATGCATATTGACAAAAACTAGTTGACTCAATCCATCAATTTGCAAACGAGCAGCAATCAAACCTTTATATACGAATAGACCGCCTATGCACATTAAAATATTTGTTTCATTCAAAAAAAAATCATAAGAAAATCATTTACCAAAAAATCTAGAACCATATACATGCTATAAATGTGTAGATTTTAGTCTAATTATATTTTCAAAGTAAAACGCTACCCCATTGACTTTTAAAGTTGGTTCGATGCCGTAATTCAAAAGTTTTACACGTTGTGATTGACTATTCCAAACATAAATACAAAGCAATATTGGTTGACTCGTTGGATTTCCAATATAATCGGAGATAATCTGCTGATAATTATTCTTTTCCATACAAAGTCGTAAACTTTCTGCAAGAGATACTGACAACAGTGTTGACAATAATTTCCCTGCTTCTTGAAATCTACAGCAGAAGGAAAAGACATTTCAATAGTTTCATGACTATAAATCATTGTACCCAAATACGAGTAAATCAGGTGTTTTGCCATCTGATAGCGATGTGAAAGCAAGTTCTTGAAATCGAGCACAATCAGGTACAAGTTGTGCTGTATTCCATGTAATAATACGAATTCTAACGACAAAACGATAATAGAATTCAGTTTTACTCGATTATATTACCGAAAAGGATGAGATATCGAAAGAATAAACTGAGAATAACAAATAACAAAAAAGAGAATAATTCGATTCATTCAAAAAAAAGAAAAAAAATTGAATGCGCTCTTTTATTAAATCTTAATATCGGAGAATATGTGAAATTTCAGGCATTTTTTATTTGGCCTTTAATGATTTCTGATCTGATTTCGTAAACACATTCATCAATATGCTTCTTTTTTGCATACGTACATATTTATGATCGTAATTCACGTGAATATATATTGGCATAAATCAACATCATGCATGCAGTTAGGTCTTTTTTTTATTAGTATATAGGGCGAGGTATTTTTTTTTCTGTCATTCGGGTTTTATTTGCGATTGTCAAGGTTAATGTGATTGAAAAAAAACGAGTGATCTCTTTTTTTTATTATCAATTATGTATTCCGCGATGATTTAATATGACGAAATAGAATGGAGAAGACAATGTATCAACAATTAAAGTTCAACATATTTTTATCATTGCGTCTATTTCTGGAAGCAACGTCATGGTAACACTTTTCTCCTCATTCTATATGTAAGTCTTCCATCGGAAGTCTTATCGATGTGGGTCACATTTTTGAGAGAAGGGAAAAAGAAGAGCCTAGTTCTTTTTTTTTTTCTTTCTTTCCAAGTTTATTCACAGAAGGAAATAAATAATCTTAGTTCTTAATCAAAACTGAAAGAAAAAGAAAAGAAAAGATTGATTCTTGTTTTTCTTTTTGCAGACAATCTTATCAACAATGGTTTCTCCAACAGTGAATACTAATTTACATACGAGATATAATCTCTATGGTTGGCGAAATTTTCGTTGTAATGGAATAATCAGTCAACCATTATTTGCCTATAGCATTTTGTGTATTTGTACATTTATTCAAAATTTTTCTGTTAATGGCGCTAACAATGCTGTTATCTCAACGATTGAACGTGTCTTCTATTTAAATAGTGTTCAATCAGGTCTATTTTTGGCTCTCTATGATTTAGCTACTGTTGTCTCAGCACCATTGGTTGGTTATTTAGGAAATTTCTATTCATCGCCTGTATTTTTCTCATTAAATATGATTATTGTTTCAATTGGAAATATTTTAATAGCTTCAAGTAATTTTCTTAATCCTGACATGAAATCAAAATATTCTTCGAATCAAACGCAAAATCTTTTCAATTCTGAAAATGTTCTTTTTCAATGTCAAGTTGATCTATCATGTTTAAATAACGAGCAGATGTCAAGTGTTTCACAACATGCGAAAATACTTTTGTATCTTGGTAATTTTATTAATGGTATCGGTAGTGTAGCTCTGTTTACGATTGGAGTTGCTTATATCGAACGAATATTTTCAAAAGAGAAGGCTGCTTATTGCCAAGGGATTTATTTTGCTGTTGGAACTATTGGCGGCGCACTTGGAATTGTTGCAACGGGAAGATTTTTATCACTCTATACGAAAATTAATTATCGACGACGATTACCAACATGGTTGAGGCCAAGTCATCCGTTATGGATTGGCTGTTGGTGGTTACCTTATATTATTTATGGAATTCTATGTTTTATCATCGGAATATTTGTATCTGGCCTACCGAATTATCAAATACCTGGTGAACACAATTCAACGAGTGAGAGTAATCAAACTATTCAACAAGATCGTGCAACTGTAGATACGATTCTATCAGAATCATGTCTTGATTTCACAGCTCAAAATCAACCATCATCGGAAGATGTTATCAATCGTGGTTTTTCATCAGATATACCCATTACTGACAATTCCATACCTTCGACAATCATTGTTCAATCAAAAAATCCAGATACGAACACAGTCAATTGGAAAAACATGCTTTCTATCATGTGTCAACTTTTGAAAAATACAAGATACGTTTTTATTGTTATTATCAATCTATTCGAAGGTGTTTTGTTGAAAGGTAAATGAACGAAAATGTGTAGAAATATTCGAACAACAAAAGAAAAACTTTCATCTTAGGATTCGTACCATTCATAACTAAATATTTCGAATATCAATATCAGTTAGATATATCTATTGCAACATTAATCACCGGTGCCATTGCTCTACTCTCAGTTATTATTGGCTGTCCATTAGGAGCTTATTTTATGAATAAACATTCATGGACACCGATTCAATGTGCACGTATTTGTACAATTATTCTAATTGGCTCGTCATTTCTCTTTCTTTTTCTAATTCTAACTTGTCCGGAACTACGTTTTGAGAATTCATCTTGTTTATTTGACAATACACCATGTTGTCGTAATATTTATCATCCAGGTAAAGCAAAAAAAAACCAAATCATTTCGTATTTATTTGAACTCGAAAGAAAATAAATATTTTGTAAATTAGTTTGTAATATCAATAAGCCTGATCAAATGTATCTTTCACCATGTCATTTCGGTTGTACGAATCAAACAATATCGAATGATAATACTACCAATTATTATTCATCATGTAATTGTGCAAACAGTACTGTTCTTACCGAATCAACATGTGAATTTCGACGAATACCTTGTAAAAATTTTATTTACTTTTATTAAAAAGAAACAATTAAATTTTCTTAGGCATTGGTATATTTGCATTAGCAATGATCGGTGCTACATTTGTTGTATTTTGCACTGCATTTATTCAAGTACCTCTCCTACGAGTACTTTTATATAGTGTTCCATTATCATTTCAAAACATGGCACTTGCTCTTCGTCAAACAATCGTTCGAGTATTAGGACAAACAACCGGTCCATTAGTATTCGGTTTAGTTTTCGACAAGACATGTTTAGTTTGGCTGACGGATTGTTATGGTCGACGAACTTGTAAAGTTTATAATAATAAAAAAATGGGTTTATCAATGGCTTTGTCCGGTTTTTTTACTCGAATTATATCAGGCATGGCTTGTGCTATTGTTTATTTCAATTGGAAATTTCGACATTCAAATGATGTTCATCTACCGGCTACAAATGAAGTCACACGATTTTAAAATCTAAGCATGATACACATCGGCAATACGTTTTAGTTCGACTAATTGTTGTTCGAGTAATTCAATGTCTCGATCGATTGATGTTAATGTCGCATTTTTTGATATCCATGTTTGAATAAGATCAGCAACGGATATAATCACTGATACACCGAGAATTTTTCCACTGATTGTTCCGGCTGTTTTAGCACCAGTTGAAAGAGCGTTTGCTAATGATGGCAATTGAGTTATTAATTCACTCCATGTACCTAATGTTGTAGCAGCTTGAATCGATTCGGAGAGTTTCAAGAAATTAACACCGGCTTTCGAAACTGAATAACCGAGAGAATAGACTGTAATAAGCCAAGTTGTGATATCTTTTAGATTGGATTCGCAGATTTTCATGGCTACAGAATCTTCTTTGATTAAGTCAGTGTATTGAGTTCGAAGACGTTTTTCGATAACACTTTCTGTTATACTTGTTCCTATAAAAGAGAATTTGAGAGTTCGATCAATTATTTATGATGAAATTTAATATTTACCAAGACTCGTTGCACTACCAGCGAGAAGAACAGGCACGCCAACAGGTGGAAAAATAAAGCACAGAATTCCGCCAATAATCGATGCCGAATTACCGACTGTATTCGAAATTTTACAATTATTTATATGTTTTGCCATACGAATACGAAGTTGTTTCAATGCTTCGATTGTAGTGGCACGTTTTTCGAGAAAATTTTTTAACGGTTCGATCGATGGTGGTCGGACAATCGTTGTCGTATCTGCTGGTTGTTCATGAATCATAGTTTGTAATTCCACAAGTGATGGATAAGGCGTTAGTTTAGTTTCATTCAAAACAGGATATAGACTATTTGAATCACTTGTTTTTTCGTCTTTATCCTCGGAATTCTCTGGCAATGGCATCAAACTAGCGTTGGCTAACGCACGTAGACTATCACTCATATTCACAGCTTGCTTGTATAGAGTTTTTTAGCATGTGGCAGGTCGTATTTTTTTCATATGCAAGATAGTCGACCTCCGAAAAGAAGCAGAATAGTCTTCTGTTGTTGTTATCATCACTTTTATTATTCTATGTATGAATGAGTCAGCGATACACTACGTACGTATGATGACTCAATGATGTATAGAAACGACAAAATTCTCATCCTCGAATTCTTTATTTTTTGTTCATAATTAAAATTTTGAGAATATCACAAAATGTAATACCTCGATCTGAAATCATCTGCTGTGATGTAAACAGTCTCAATCAATCAATCGGTCTATTCATGACACTATCTATAGACCATTCGTACAATGTCGATATTCTTTTTTTTTCTTCTTTTCTTATACTTAAACTTTATAAATAGTATAGGGCATCATTTACAATATTATCCTTCTGACGATATACATCATTATTCAAATGTCTGAACCAGTCTTGTAAGTGACTAATTCGTTGTTTTTTTTGCGCATCATTTCAATCCCACGTACATAATTTTGCGTATCGATTCGTCATTCTTTTTTTGTGATTCATCTAAATTCTCACCTGAAAAATGAGTCAGTCCAAAGATTCACATGTGTACATTTCTAAAACGTTCTTTCGTTTTCTCTATGTGTACAGTCATACGAGAAAAAAACACAACAAACAGCGAAATGCGTAGGTGTCATTTATTATAAATAGGTACAACTACTGTTTTAATGTCCAAAAAATTGATCTATCGAAAATAAAAAGAATGTCAACTGTTACTGCGACATATTACCATAATGAGTAAGTATCAATGAAAAATAAAATGAGTAATCGAAAGCGACGTTGGAAAGAGAGAACTTTTAATAGTCGACTGTAGAAAAAGTATGTTTCTTTCATTAGAAATCTCTCATTTTTTGTCTAGTGCCATCGGTGGATTGAAACCAACAATCAAACCACGACAAATTCACGGTACACAACAAACAAACGCTATGCCTCATTACGGTGGTGGTGCCGAGAAATGTGCACGATGTTCGAAGAACGTCTATCTTGCTGAGAAAAAAACTGGAGCTGGTCGTGTATGTACACACTAAATTCATCTTTGTTGTCTCGAAATTCATCGATCTGTTTCTTTAGTCATTTCATTCGAGTTGTTTCAGTTGTGAAACATGTAATCGTAAATTGGATGCCACGACTTTATCCGAACACAAAGGTGAAATCTATTGTAAAACATGTTACACACGACAATTCGGTGTTCATGGTTTGATCAGTGGAGTGACGATGACAACTGAACAGCCAGCACGTGAAAATCGACCTGCACGTCGTTCATCCTACGGCAGTGACCTTGCTGCACCTCAGCAACAAGTTCGACAACGTGCTCATTCGAATGACAATGCTCTCCGAGCCGAAACAAGTGCAATTACGAATGACGAAGTACCAAAAATGTTTCCATGGCGTAATGATGTTCTACCTGAACAACCATTAAATCAGGATGCCGAGAAATCACGACCGATTAGTCAAATTGGTTTCGAAAAACTTGTCGAATCGACTAAATCAGATGAACAAACAACTGTATATCCACATGCAACATCGGCTCTTCTCGATATGCCGGTAATTTCGCCACCGAAACGTACGAATTCAACAACAATCGAACGTCTTGAAATGCCAACTGTAATACTGGACCATAAACCACGTAGTCGAAGTCCATCGCCTGTCGATTCGGATGTTTTTCAACGACAAGTTACTCAAGAACAATCAGCAGATATCAGTGGTAATTATTTTTTTTGTTTTGCAAACAAAAAGAAAAATCAAATTGAATTTTGTTTTGTCTTTTTTCCAAATAGAAAACTTCGCTCGTTTGACTCTCGGCGAAATCAATTCTTATTTATATGCTAACGAAGATTTAACAACAGCTAAACTCGTCTCCGAAACGCCAATTATCGATCAAACATCTTCAAACGAAAATACACCACATGCTCATCATTCACGTGATTCATCTCCATCAGTCAAAGAAAACAATAGTCGATCAACATCGCCAACCAGCGGTTACAATTCATCCAGTGCTCATGTCGATCGTATCTCTCGTGATTCAACAGCATCACCACCTTCAGCATTTGTTCCAGAACATAAATATCTCAATGTAAGTCGCGCGTGTCTTCATTTTATCCGATCTTATTTGATTTTTCTTAAGGCACAAGACTCATCACCAAAAACGAACAATCTTCCATCGCCAACAATCGGTGGCAAATACTCGACAATTGCTGCTTTGATTAAACCTCATCGTCCAGTCTCGCAAATCGGCACACCAACGAATGAATAAACAAACAGACAGAGAACACATTTCATTTTTTTTTAAAATTATTTGTATTATGTAGTTGTTCATTTTTACCCCTGCCCCCCCCCCTTTTTTAACATTCAATTAGAAGTAAAACAAAATCAAAAATAAGAATCTTAGTTGTTTTTTTTTCTACAATTTCTGAATTGATCATGTTTTGAAATGATATATTTAGTTTTGTTTCATTTTCATCATCAAAAACAACGATACACACAAACGAAACATACTCAGAAGGGTTGGCTTTTTTAGAATCAAATAAACTATACAGGCACATACACACACACAGAGAAAAAAAACGAAACTTATAACGTAGGAGTTGTTGAAGGTGTATTATCATTTGTTAAATGTTTTTGTTTGACTAAGAATGCACGTAATAGCGCCGTAAGATCTACGGGCGTCGTCGTCGAATCCGTTTTCTGTTGATGTTCGAGAATGAATTGATTAAGAACTTGAACAGTTGGTTTATCTTCGACGATTTGAGATTGAATCGTTAGTTTACGTTTCGCTGATGTGTCATTGTTTTCATGACGAATAAAATACGAATGATCATGATAGACAATATACGCTGGAGAACCAGGTTCAACAGTTATATAAATCGGACCGGAGGGTGGAGCTGAATGACGAGCCTAGAAAAGAAAACACTAATTGAAAAGGAAAAAAGAGAAAATTGAAATACTCGTTTCGTTGACGGAACATATTCAGATTCATCTTCTTCATCACTAAGACCTGCTAATTGCCGATAGTTTTTCTTATTATTATTATTTCTATCTCGTGTGTGCATTGACGATCGTCTCAATGAACCTTCTCGATGATTATACTCATCGAAATCATCGTCAATATGCAGCGTATTCGGTTGACAATCGGACCAACATTCTTTGAAATAATGGAGCAATCGATTAGCTAATCGACCGAGGATACTTCGTTTGCCATTGTACTGTTCACAATTGGCAACCATTAGTTCAATATCTCGTACGAATTCGTCGGAATTATTCACATAGACTTTCGTATTGATTTTGTCTTGAATCGTCGAAAGATCAATCGGCCGTTCGATGATGGAGAAATAATTCGGTGCTAATTCTTCGGTGACTGGCTCGAGAAATGGCCAACTGTTCTCGTTTGTTCGTAACATATTCAAAACTAAAAACAAAATCGGCAATTCGATAGTTCTGAATCGTTTGGTCGAACCTTTCTGATGGATATCACTGGTGTCGTACGGATGAATGTTTTCATCGTTTAATGTCGATGATGTATTGCTGTTTTCCGAGAATTCAGATATGTCGAGACCTTTCGTTGAGCCAACAGCTGCTCGACGACGAATTCGATCCGCACGTTCTGAAAAACGGAATACAAAAAGCGAAAGCAGCTCGTTTGAGTTCAAACCTTCTCGTCTTTTGACTCGTTCACTGCGTTCTAAACGTTCTTTTTCCTTGGCGATTGTTTCTTCTTGTCGTTTTTTGAATTCGAGAAATTTATCGTGTCGAGCTTTTTGCTCTTGAGTGATTTCTTCGAATTCTAAACGTTGTTGGCGTTTAGCTTCGAGTCGCGTCGACGAACGTTTTGGTTCGTACGACGTCCAACGACGATGTCGATCACGATCTTTTCGCGAATAGATATCAGGCAAATCGGCACTCAACGCAACTAAACGTTCCAACAATTGACGATCTTTCAAACTCGACTTTTTCTTCGAACAAATCTTTCGAAAATTTTCAATGAATTCATTCCATTCGTCTAATGTTCGGCAAATACATTCCCAATTCGACGTTCTAAAAGTCAATTCGAGATCGAAATGAGTTCGTTCGATTGACTTACTCGCTGTTTTTAGTCACTGAATCACAGTAAAGTCTCGTGTCGCCGAAATACCAAAGCGTATTGCCACGAGAATCTTCGCCGAACGGTTCGAATCGAAGCGAATCAGCCGACATATTCTACATTCAAAACAGAATTTACTCTTTCAATGAATCTCCAAAGATCGATTTACTTCAGTAACTTGATCGATATCTGCTTTGTTCAATCGAGCGTCGCACAACGCTCGAAGTACGGTGACTTTTTCGAAAATTGACATTTCCTGCCAATCAGTTGTTGCGATTGAATCATTGGAAATCGTCATCATCGTCGATGGATCAGATGGAATTATTCTCAGATCTTCGCATCGTTTGAGAACATTGGAAAGCATAACGAACATATTCGATGAACTAGAATGCAAAATTTTCGATCTGATTTGTCTTTGAAATTGACGATTTTTACTTGACATGTAAACGTGTCAAACCCGAGAGAAGTGATATGAGAAGTTCTTGAAGAAATGGATGGATTTCATCGGGATTATCCGAGAGTAGAGCATCTTCGAGTTCTTCTTGATGAAAATCAAATAATTGAAAAGCATCGCAAAATATTCGAGCAAACAGAGAGATATACGGAATTTGCCAACTGTTTTGTAAGGCTAAAGAGAAGAGTTTGTCGAAAATTGATGAATCATTGATGTGAAATTACTTTTTTGTATATTCGATATTTGAGCATCGGGCCATTCTGATGACATAACCCTGGTTTTTCGAGTGTCTATTATCTAAAAAAAAACCACAACAATGACTCATCGATCGGAGTTCAACTTTGACAAATTAGAAAATTTCGAAATCGTTTATTGACAAAACAGAAACCAACGACAAGATCTCGACTCAATCGATCGATGTCAGACCTGTCGATGTTGTTCTCGACCTTCAATTGAATTTTTCGCTGACAAAAATATTTTTAACACCTCACCCTCACCCTGACAAATTCTGTGTAATATCACTACGAATTGCAACGTACGTTGGTTGCAAAATATAACAAGCAGGCGAAGACGTCATTGATTCATTCATTCTTTTTCTTCTCCTTCTACTCTTTGACGGTTTAACCAATTAAATAACACCGAAAACATTTATTAAACACTAGTGTGGATTTTCACCAGAAAAATATTTTTTTGCGAAAGATAAAATCATTTTCTAAACTTCGGTAGATTTTACAATTGATTTTTTTGACGAGATCGTTTCTTTTGAAAAATGAGGGCGCCACAAATCAAAAAAAAAACTTTCTTTTTTTTTAAATCAACCGTTTTCCGATCATAGTATAGTATTTTAAATCTAAAATGTTCATAGATTGAATTTTTTACTCGGAGATATCACGAGCAGTTTTTCGGTATCAGTGAAATTGATACAACCGAATTCTATTTCTGTCTTTTGCCTGAAAAAGCCACATAAAATGATTTGTAAAACAAAAAAAACGATCAATATTACTCTCCCTCCCCTATTCATTCTCCTTTTTTTCACCTTTTAACTCCAATAGCAACGGTTTACTTTGTTGTTTGCAAACAATCGATCGCAGAAGAAGAAAAAGAGAAAGAATCGTCGAGTCTTAATCAATTTTGATTATGTATCAACCGTCTGTTTTCTGTGTTAAACTTCAATTGCATTTCGGCGGTGATGTTCACGAAATCAGTGTGCCAGCCTACGGCGGCGCTGAGCCGACAGTCAACGATCTTATGAATGTTGTCGAGCAGAACTTTCGTGTGCCGAGAGTTTTACAGAATCTCGTTTTTCACGGACAAGATTTACACACACGACCTAACGAACCATTAAGTCGTTTCGGTATTCGAAATGGTGTTGCCGTTCGTTTGGTCGGACGAATGGCTCCACCAGATCAAATCAATCAAATCAATGCTCAATATAACACCAACAATAATTCCAATCAACAATCATTCTATCCTCCTCAACCACCGCCACCACAGCAGCAGCAGCCACCGCCCCAACAGCCTAATTACCGCCCTCCGCAACCAACTGTCTATCGAACAACGGAACAAGACGCGTGTTATTATTCAGAACAATTTCATTATGCACCAAATACATCAGTTGGTACTCAGTATGATCCTCCTCTTCCACCAACCCCGCAAAGTAAACCTCTCACACCTGCGACACCCTCAGGATCAGTATCCGAACGACCAACTAGCCAACAACAAGCTCCTCCCACTCCTGCAACGCCAAAGAATAATTGAAAAACAAAGGTCGATTTTCATATCTTTCAATAACTTTGAATGGTTTTCTAGTTTCTTTTTTCTTAAATAGTTTATAAATAAAAACAAAACAGAAACGAAAAAAAAAGCGAGAATGCTTGCAGATTTGGCTTTATTTAGGTGTTTGTTTAAAAAATGAAAACATAAGCAATAAGTGTTAAAATAACAATACTTCCAACAGTTAGACCAATTTTAGTTAATGACGACATTCGATTTAAATAATTCGCATCTTGACGATACTTCTGAGACATTGTCGCAAGATGATTCGCTTTCTGAGAAAGATCTAAATCAAAAGAGCATATTCGCAAAATCAGGTCAAAATATCACTTAATTACCTTGTAGAGTTTCACCACGTGACATAACATCTTGAATATTTGTAACCATTATATTTTGCACATCACGAAGATCGGTTCGTAAACGACCCATGGCATCACGTGATGTTCGAGTATCGGTGTATTGTTTTTTCATTTTTTGAATATAATTATCTTTGAAAACAAAAGAAAAAAAAATTCAAATTCATTCGAATTCTTTTCCGTCGAAACTTACCGAATTCAATGAATGAATAAGGTCGAGCAGCTTGTTGAATCTTTTGTCCATATTGTGCAGTGAATTCTTGTGCAAGATCTTCGAGATAAGCATACGCATTCTTTCGTGGAAATGTTTTCTCGCAAAGTGTAATATAACAAACATCATGATCAATCAAACAACTGAGACAACAAAAAACGAATTTCTTCGATTCGATTAATGAGAAAAAATTCAATAATCAACATACTGGAATATATACGGATCGGTTTCAACACTTGCTTTTGACGGTGAATTTGGAGTTAAACGGCGGAGGATGTTTTTTGCTTGATTTTGATATTCAGTTCCGCTTCGACCAGCCTACAATGGAAAATAAACTTCACGAACACACACACACATTGGTTATCATTACTTCATCACGAATATCATTGTGAACTGAAGCAGCAAGAGGAAGACCATCGGCCACTCGGCCAATCATTGTCATAAGAACCATGTTTCGAACGAAAGTTTGACTCAAACGAAAAATCTCCTGACTTATCAAAGGCGAACGATGGGTTTAGTCAGACAAGTCAACGTGTATGTCTACGTGACGTGAAATATTTCTCGTGTACGATCAAAACTTTAACCAATGAATAAACATTTCGATCAGATGTCACCAGTAGAATCAGAATATGATATTGACATAGATTTGAAAACAAAATGTCAGATTTTATTGTTTAATTAGTTAATTTATTTGTTTTGTTTGATGTGATATCATATAAAAACAAGACCGAGAAAGAAAGAAAGAAAGATTTGATATTGATATTCTCAATGTGAAACAAAAAAGAAAATTGTTTGTCGAAGAAATCTGTTAAACAAGATCGTTTATACAATGTAGATTAAAATACGCAGCCACGTTTTCGAATTGCTAAATGTCCGTCGTGTAAAAGCGAAAGACTGACACGATGTTTGATATTTGTACCTGAACGACGTATAAGTAAATCATTTCGGCCAACTGTTAGAACAAGTGCAGGCACGATTTCCAAATCATCAAAAACTAAAAGTATAGGCGAATTTCTCGAAAACCAAGCACGTTGATACCATAAACGTCCGTCTTCGATTCGAACATCAATCGTTGACTTTTCATCTGCTAATTTCTTAGCCGTTAAAGCTTTCTGTTCAATATAATAATCATTTTTTTTCAAGCCACGTCGAACATCTTTGATATCTTGTTCAATATCTGTACTTGAAAGACATCGTTGCAATTCGATACCACCGAATGGCGGTAAGAGGGAGTTCGAACCGCTGAAGATTGAGAGATCTTTCAATGACGTCATCGGACTTTCAGAAACGAGCTCATTGGCAGCTGCACGACGAAGATTGTAGGTTGGCCGTTGTTGAGCAAGATTCAGGTCGTTTGAATGATGGTTATGTGCGTCGTATAGATTCGAATCTGTGAGATGACTGGTGATTCCATTGGGAAGGAATTGATCGTGTTCAGATGTTTGTCGATGACGAATGTTGATATTTTGATGTTCGAATTCGAGATATCGACGTTTGTCATTCAATGATGAGACTAATTTCGATTTGAAATCGATTTTTTTCGTCTGAAAATTTTCCTCCGATTGTCGACGTTCGTAGGTGTACATTTGTTCAATGCGATCCGATTGATAATAATGCCAAAGATTGATATTTTTCATCTAAAACAATAGACTTTATCTTATATTGAATATGCAAAAGTTTTTGGATCAACTTGTTTGTCGTAGAGTCGTAGTAGTTGTTCGAAACGTTTTTGATATTGTCGATGATAATCTTCTTCTTCGTCATCGTTTTCGGACTCGCGTTGTTCGATTTTCAATTGTTTTCGAGCTAAATTTTGTAATTCATCGCGTAGATGATTTAAACGTTTGTCGATTAGTTTTAAAGATAACGATCGATTCGAAAATTTCTTGATTTTCGAATGAGATTTTGGTTGATGAGCCGATTCAATCGAACACATTGCAACTTATTTTTACAGTTTGTTTGATTTAATTCATCTAAAATTCGATGATATTACCAGATTTTATACATATCAATATCAATAGAGACAAAAAACAGATGATATTTCTTCGAATGGCGAAGAAAAACAATCCAATCGACGATGTTTACTTCTCAGATGACAAATACGCGACATCTATACCTCGAAACAATTAGAATTCATTGAAAATTATCAAGAGATATGCTGACAAATCGATTCAGGCCTTCAAAGGATAATTCGTATGTGAGCATAGTTTTATTCTTTTCGTTGTTTTTTTATTTATTTATTTATTATAACTGAGATAGAGCATTATCAATCCATTGACATGCTGTTTCAATGATTCGTTTTTGACCAATTAAATAAATTAATGAATAACGTTCATCATCATTTAATTGTTTCGATTGCAAACGTTCGAGATTTTCTTCTAATGTTGTTGTAAATGAAACTTCTTTGATATGATTGAGAATCGACAAGAGTTTAGTGAGAGCACGTCGTTCATTTTCGACATTAACTTTGCTTGAGAAAAGTTCGTCGATATTCGAAATATTAAACTGTTCTAATTCTTTATTTGTCATGACAACTAAACGAAGACTTGCCAGAAGATGATCGTTGATAATTGGCTCGTCATCGGCAAGTTTCAATTCATGATCCAGAGATAAATCATCGTCTAGATATTCAAGAAAACAACTCAATAAAATTAATCGTTTCTACGTAGTTTTCAACAAACTTAGATTGATGAAAAGCATTTTTTTCATTTCTAATTCATAATCTTCATTGTCATCGAATTTTAATTCCAAAATAATCGAATCAAATGGATTGTTTTCAATAGAAAATCCGTAATAAAGTAACAGCTGCCAATTCGATAGTTCACTATTATATTTCACGCATAGTTCTTCGCCATCGACAATCTCCTTTTCTGTAACTTTCAAAACAAATCGATTGGTTTCTTTATTAATACCGACCGTACGTAGATTTGCTTCCTGAGCAAACGAAACATGATTGGCAAGATCGACGAGAGGAATTAATGTCGTGCCGAATTCAGCTATTTTAAAAGCTCGACTAGAAATCACTGTATACGCCCAAAGAAAATCTTCCAATGTTAAATCTTTCACAGACACTAAATTCCAAACTTCACTCATCGAATGTCGCATCGTTTCACTGAGATAATAAACTGATGTTGTTTCAACATAATTCTCTGAATGAAACAACGGTGTCGTGTATGTTGGCGGTAGTAGTTGAATGTACGGATACCAAAATGATTCGACACCTTTCGAACGTTCGTGAAGGAGAAAAAGTGCGAGAATTAATGTTTCTCGATCGATATGATCATCGGTTTGATCGAGTACATCGTCTGATGGCGAAACAAATGTTGAATCCTTGTCGAACGATGGTTTCGACATAAGTAAACATGTTGGAATTTCAATGTCAGACAGATGTTCAGTGGATTTACTGTAGAGAGCAAAACCTTGATACAATTCCGATAGACGAATTTCGATGTTATCCCAAATAGTATTGTGCTTGTTTAGCCAATTTTGAAACAGTTCTAAACGTTCATCATCCTATGAAAAAAAGAATTGATGTTAGGAAAAATAATGACTACGATTCGATTTAATACAGATTTGAGTTTAATATGCTGTCTATCAGCATCGCCCGTTGATTCCGAATGACGTTTCATGCTAAAACGAAAAAAAAAAACACAGAATCAGATAACAAATAAAAAAGATTTTTATCAAAGGTTCGTTTTATTTTTCTGCTAGATAAAATTCACTCTTTGTCCTGCACATTATTAACAAAAAAAACAAAAAACTTCGAAAATATGCTGTCCGCCTATGATTTCCAATTGGATGTCTACCGAGCCATGTGTGCAGCTGCTTGGATTATGTTTTTTTTAATTCTCAAAAATGTCGTTCTCGTATTAGCCTTAGTTGTTCAACGACGTAAAGAATCACTTTACAAAATTCCCGAAGATGCTGACAAATTCGGTCCAAGTCGTCCAACGGAATATATCGATGAATATTCGTTAACGGGTCGTATTGAAAAATGTTTAAAGAACGACGTCGAAT